>Ga0134124_10004109_pt1 | contig 11687 bp, 15 predicted proteins | sample KB304_FD_96880 | JGI IMG/M metagenome (GOLD analysis project Ga0134124, IMG submission 96880) | Terrestrial soil microbial communities without Nitrogen fertilizer from Kellogg Biological Station, Michigan, USA - KB3-0-4 | ecosystem: Environmental > Terrestrial > Soil > Unclassified ... | reverse complement strand
GTAGCTGAGCTGGCCACTTCAACGCTTCACAAGCTCGCAGCTGCGAAAACAGCGTAAGTAAAGCAGACGTATTTCTATCAGAAGAGAGGGTGGACATCCGCCCTCTTTCTTCGTCTGACAGATGTGTTTTCAGAATGCGTTTCGAAGAAATGATGCTCGTGGAAAATATATTGCGTATGCGAGATAGCGCACAGACAGTGCAATTTAAGGGGTTCATTCTCTAAGAAATAAGGTCGTTAGGGAGTTCAATAGGTGCAACAGGTCATAACAAGTGAGGGAGATTGCGGCAGATGAAAATACTCATTCTAATCACCGTCATTGAGAGTTTAGCGGTCACGTCGGTGATTATCTATTTCCACTACAGACGTAGCCAGTCACGAGAACGCGTTTTAGTTCCTCGTCGCCGGCACGCGTCTATTACCAAGTAGCAAGAGGCGAGATTAAAAACAAATGACTGGAATAGTAGAAGTGAGCAGTAACGTCACCACACGGGCAGAGTGGCCGGGTATCGTATCCAGATTTCAGTTGGTCATCCTGGCAACCCACAGAAGCAAGCAACTCTTACAAGGCGCCGAGCCGCGGATTGTAGCTGACCGCCTGAAACGAAGGAATACGAGCATCGCGCTCGAGGAATTGCGGAGAGGTCTAATACCATTCAAACCCCTCGAAGGGGAAGCGGCTCAAAGCATGGCAGGAAAGATGTTGAGCGTCGAATTGGCTGAAGTTCGATCTTAGAACTGGTCAGGACTATTCATGTTGTACCCGCAATTGGAACAAAGGTTACAAGCATCGAAGCATGCATTAAATAGAGCTACGAGCGAAAGCATCGTCGAACAGTGCAAACAGTATCTCGCGCTACTCGCCGAGTACCGAGGCCGCCTTTATGAGTTGCAGGGAACGCCTGTAAGTCAACACTCCGCCTCCCCTTCCCTGACCGAAGGAGTCCCGGATCGGACAACGATTCGTGAAGCGATAGAAAGAACCACGCGCGAGCGAAATAGAACTCACCTGCTGCTACTCTCGTTCACCACGGTTAGCGGGTATGAGGCAGTAGATATATTTAATCAGCGGAAATACGAAGGGCATGACGACTGGGAACTGCGAGCGAGCGGAGTTAAATTTCGTGGCGGAGAGGATACCGATCTGATGACGATCCAGGAAGCCGTCGATCTTGCCGGCATGCTTCGACGAGAAGACTACGTCGCACAAAACGCCCCTTTGTTCCTGCCTGGACTACATAAAGAAAGGCTGACGCTCAACAATCCTTAAGGTTTCGCCTACAAAGCTGGCAAGGGCTTCCGGCTCGTCGTCATAAACATCGAAGACCGTCAACAGGTTTGTGACTGTCATGAGTTGTTGGACGCTCTCGGTCATGTGCATTAGCTTGAGCGCGCCACCTTTTTCGTCGAGAGTTACGTGGCTCGAAACAAGCTCGCCCAACCCAGCCGAATCAATGTGCTTTACCCAGGCGAGGTCCAAAAGGACCTGAGTCTTTCCTTCTCGAGCAAGGCAACGAATCGATTCGTGCAACGCCATGGCGCCGCGAATTCTCTCCCTGCCCTTCAGATCAAGGATCGTCACATCTTCGACCCTGCGCTCATTGATATAAAGATTAACCATTTGCGTTTCACCCTAAGCTTAGGACGGCAACCCGGCATTTGCGGTCAGGGGCGGGACATTACCCGCCCCTCCGCCGGGGGGGAACATCGATCTGCTTTACACCAACTTCGAAGCAGCTAGCGGCTGTATCGTCGAACTGGCGAACTCGAAGTTCTTCACCGTCGGCGTGCCGTCGATCACACTCGAAAGGGTCTTCAACACCTCGGCGTACGCTGTGTGACCGTAGGCCTCCGCATCTGCTTTGGTGTCCCAGAAGCTGTTGGCGATCGCTTCTAAGCGTTCGGGTGCGATAAAGGTGGTTTCATCGCGGAATCCTTTCTGCTTGCGCAGGATCGGGAGGATCGCGTCCGTAGCGATGCGGTTGAGTTCTGTCGCGGAATTCGCTTTCAACTTTAAAGTAACTTGTCGTCCAAACATTTCTTGCTCCTCTGTTATTGAGCTGTTGACTTCAGGTGATCTGGAAAATTCCAGAGGAGCTGAGAAGGGAGTAAGCGGACTCGATTCGCATGTCACCTTATGCTAACGGTGAGTATATGTCAAATACAGGATATATTGCATTTATACATTATTTATCCTCGTGACAAATATCACACAAACGAAACACATCATATCCGGCCTTACATAAGTGTGCTGGCGCACAGACCGCTGGACTTTCGAGTTGTATACCTATCTACGAGCCCCATTGCTCCGACTAAGAAACTGATGATTAGAGAATTAGAAATGCGCAACGAAGTGATGAATGAAAAACGAGCGACCGGTATTAACTGGCACACCGCAATTTTTATAGGACTCTTGCATATTGGAGCAGTGGCCGCACTGTTTGTCTTCAGTTGGCAGGCGCTGGTGGCCGCGATAGTGCTCTGGTGGATTTCTGCCAGCCTGGGCGTCGGCATGGGTTTTCACAGACTCTTAACTCATCGTGGCTATAAGACGCCAAGAATAGTGGAATACTTTCTGACGTTTTGCGGCACACTCGCGCTCGAGGGCGGACCAATCAACTGGGTTGTTACGCATCGCATCCACCACGCGCACGCAGATGCGCCGGGTGATCCACACACTCCGCGCGATGGCGGCTGGTGGGCGCACATCGGATGGATGCTCACTGGTACGGCGCAGCAGTTTGACAGGCCGGTGATGGAGCACTATGCCCCTGATCTTATGAAAGACAGGTTTCATGTATGGCTGAACCAATTTTATTGGTTGCCGCTGGTTTTGCTTAGTGTGGCGTTGCTGGCTTTCGGCGGCTGGTCGTATGTGATGTGGGCGGTTTTCTTTCGCGTCACGTTTAACTTGCATGCGACCTGGCTGGTCAACTCAGCGACGCACATGTGGGGCGAGCGTCGGTTCTCAACTAGCGATGACTCCAGGAACAACTGGTGGGTCGCGCTACTGACCTTTGGCGAAGGCTGGCACAACAATCACCATGCAAACCCAACCGCGGCACGGCATGGACTGGCCTGGTATGAGATCGACATCAACTGGTGGGGTATTCGCGCCATGCAGTTCCTGGGGCTGGCAAGGGCGATCAAATTGGCCAGTGTGGCTCAACGTTTCCTACATGATGGAGTCGGGTCAAGCAAAAGAGAGACAGCGACCTGAAGGTTTTAATGGACAAGAAGAACGACATGAACCCGATCATTTTGGTAGTGGAGGATATCCAGGAAACCCGCGAAGGCATTGAAAAGCTGCTACTCGTGGATGGCTACCGGATAGCGTTAGCCAGAGATGAACAAGATGGAATAGAGAGCGCTCGACGACAGCGACCCGACTTGATTCTCGTAAGTCTGGCCGGCATACCACGCGAAGTGATTCTTTCCGCCCGCCGTATTCGAGAAAGAGCTGCGATAGCAGAGGATGTGCCGGTTGTTGTCTTCTGCATTGACGACATCGCTCAGGGTGATGAGGTCGCGATTGGCGAAAACGTACATCTTACGCGCCCTGATAATTTCAATCAGTTGAGAAGTCTTCTCGCTCGATTGCTGGACAGGATTCCCAAAGCTGCTTGACTGAAAGGCTACCGAAGCCGAAAGAAGAAAATGACGATTACTAAAAGCATCGCTTATGTTTTTATCCTGTTACTGTTTCCCATCGTCATCGGCCTGGACGTACAGGCCCAGGCGCAGCCTAACCGGAATAACACCCGTCACGTCGGCAACATGCTGCAACAACTTGAACGAAGTTCGAGCAGATTCCGCAACAGTCTCAATGTGGAATTGGTTCAGCGAAGCGTCGACCAAACGCGGCCTCAAAATGACATCAGCAACTTTCAGGCTGGCTTTGATCTCGCTATTAAGCAGTTCAGGGATCAGTTCACTCGGAGGCTTGCGGTCGCGTCCGACCTCGAGGCCGTCTTGCAAAAGGCGTCGCCCATCAACAGTTTCATATCGCAAAATACCTTAAATCCCAGGGTCAAGAATGATTGGGCGTCGGTGCGAACGAATCTGAACACGCTGGCAAGCGCCTATAGTGTCACTTGGCAATGGAACCAGCTAACTGCGATAAAGGTCGACTCAAATCGATCGTTCCGGCTATCCGAAAGTGAACTCACTCTGCTAATTCAACAGATCGAAAACGGCGGCGACAAGTTTCGTGTAAGTCTTACCGATGCTTTTGATCGGCGGCCTTATGATCGCACCCGAAGCGAAGGCAATATGAATGATGCTCTTCGCGGTTTTAAAAGGGCGACCGATCAAGTCCGCATTCGCTTCGATGCGAGGCAATTGGTTTCGGACGACGTCCAGCGTCTGCTCGATCTGGCCCAACCCCTCGAAAATTTCATTCGTGCTAATCCGCTTACAGACCGCGCCAGGGACGATTGGTCAGCATTGCGCACGAACCTAAACCTCCTGGCCAACGCGTATAACATCTCGCCGAGTTGGATAAACACTCCCACTTCACAAACCGGGTACAAGGACGCGAATCGCCTGACCGGAACTTTTAGATTGGATTCCGCTCGCAGTGACAACCCGCGCGACAAAGCGCAGCGCGCCACTCAGAATTTGCGCACCTTCGAACGCCAGGAAGTCGCCGACCAAATTCTGGCGCGACTTGAGTCTCCTGAGATGTTGATGATCGAGCGCCGCGGTATAACGATGACTATTGCCTCTTCGCTAGCGCCAAAATCAACATTTGAGGCGGATGGCCGTGAGCGACAGGAACAACTTCCCAACGGTAGATGGACCAAGGTGACAGCGACGTTGCGTGGAGAACAGTTAGTAGTGAGTTCGAACGGCTACAAAGAGAATGATTTCAATGTCACCTTCGATGCAACTGAAAACGACAACAGTCTGCGAGTGCGACGACAGATCTATTCTGACCGGCTAACTCAACCAGTTGTCGTCGATAGTGTTTATAACCGCACTGCCGATGTCGTGCGAGACGGTAAGACCGTAGTGGCCATACTGAACAATAACCTAACCACAAAGCTGTCGCAGCGTGGGGACCTGTTCACCATGACCGTGCGCGATCCCAGTCAGTTACAAGGGGCAGTCATCAAAGGTGCGGTTGGGAACGTAGACAAGGGTGGAGGTCGGAGTGGCCGGTCCGAGATGTCGCTCACTTTCGAAACGATCCGCCTGCCGAATGGACAAACTTACAGATTCGCAGGAATTCTCGAAAGCGTTCGAACGCTGAACGGCGACGCGATAAAGGTTGATAACGAAGGAAGCGCGCAAGGCGCCAACCGGACCCCGGAAATGATCCAGCGCGCAGGTATTGCCCTCGAGCTTCCGAGCGGCACGGAACTAACAATTCGATCAAGCGGGCCAAGGTAGGCCGTTGATTAATCTCAAGTGAATGCGGTGATCTAAAAGGAGAAAGAAAATGTTGTGGACAATACTGGTCATATTAGTGGTCTTGTGGTTACTGGGTTTCGTCAGTCACGTGGGTGGGAATCTCATTCACATCCTGTTGGTAGTGGCTGTAATCGTGTTGATATACAACCTGGTAGCCGGGCGTCGTTCAATCTAGGCCGGCCCTGGTCCAACATCGCTATCGAGGACTAACCCGATGTCAAGCGAAGTGGTTGTGCTCAAGACTTTTAACAACGAAATTGAGGCTGGCATGGCGCAGCAGGTGCTTCAAGAAGCAGGAATGCAGGCGTTCCTATTCAAAGATGATGCTGGCGGTATGGAGCCTCATCTACAACGAACTAACGGCGTTCGTTTAGTTGTTAACTATGTTGACGCTTACCGAGCACACAAGCTGCTCAAAGTGTGATTTCAACCGAACCTTCGCCTGGGTTGGTCAACAAACGGGAGAGCAGCATGCTTAGTTCCCGGTCGTTGTGATCCCTCAAATTCCCGCCGGTTGAATAACTCTACACTTTAGGTCTAACGGGCGATTTCTGGATTCGAAATCTCCATTAACGCACCTTCTAACTCATATGCGAGATGACGCACAGACGGTAGGTCTAGCTTCGTGTAACGTTCTCTTGGGTTCGAAATGAAAGATTTTTTATGAGCGATATCTTTGCTATGCAACGAGCGAACGGCGATTGGTTTGCACTTGACCATCATGGAGGTCTATGCGTGCCGCTATTCCACAGCATTCATGACGCCATGATGGCCCGCTTGCACAACTTTGGATTACTGCTTTTCAAGCCGGTAGTGGTTGATGCCCTCTTTCTCAAAAAAATCGCACCCTTACCCGGCGAAGATGCGGTGGACTTTTGCATGGTAGACGATCCGTTTGCCAGTTTGAACAGTGGGAGCATCGTGGGACGCCGAGAGCTTGCCTTGCTGATTCGCCCTGACGAGCATGAACGCATCGAGCATAACGGAAATACCTCGCCTGCCTCTTTTCAAACTGAAGCAGTTGAGACCTGGGAGGATGAAGGGGGCAAATCTGCAAAATTTGCGTAATGTTGCGATGAGTAAGAGCTATGCGATTAATTGAAATAGCAGTAGGCGTAATCTTGTTAGGTGGTGCAGCATGGACTACGGTTAGAACTTATAGAGGGCGCGGCATGTCGTCGATTCTCGTCCTTGCGTTCGCCGTATTCCTCGTCGCTCTGGGTTTGTGTTTTCTCTTCGGCGCCTTTGGCGAGTTCTTCCGCAACTTGAGGTTCGGGAGTGAGTGGCTCAAATGAAACTGACCACAGAGGAGCTATTCCGCAGTTTCATCTTTTTCATCCTGCGGATTTCCTTTATTACCGCCTGGACTATCACTCATAAAAAGCGGAGTCGACGATTGCTTTAAGCGGTTTTTAGACACCGGTTCATCATCCTCGACTTCCTTCTTCAATTCCTGCCCCAATTCATTACCGGCTTTCCAGTTCTTCCTGTCCTTTAGTCCGTCTTCTACTCCGTTTTTGAACTCGGCAGAATTCGTGTCGACTTCTTGTTCTTTATGTCCGCTCACCGCTCGCTCCTTACAGTTTCATAATCCGAGTGTCTCTGTGCATGTCTGACCACTACGGGCAAAGCCTGTCCAGGGCAGAACTCTTACACACGCGAGAAAATGCATCCGTGCGGTAACACACACAGATACAAGTTCTCTTTTGGTTGATATGTGTGCTACTGCACATACACTTCCTTCCCAATACGCTTTAATCGTAATCCGTCCCCGTAATCTACTGCAATAAGCATATCAGGCAGTTACGGCTTCAGAAGGTTGCACTTGAGTGCGCTCTGATGCTGGGGGCCATTTTGAAAAGGGAGACTTATGAAATCAGATCAATTGCAAAACAGAATCGGGACCGCCTTCCTGGTGTTCTCAATACTGTTTGGAACCGGGATCGCCTTGAGCCTGAATGCTCACGCACAGACTCCAGACGATCGTTACATTCAAGACCTTGGCCGCAACAATGGAGATCAAGATCGACGTGGTCGCGACTGGGATCGTTACGGAAACTATGGCGGCTCTGCGGACCTCCGTCGCACGGCTCTGACAGCCGGCTATGACGAAGGCGTCAGAGAAGGGCGCAAAGATCGCGGCAGTCGCACAGATCTCCGCAACCTGAGCAGCTATCAGAGAGCTACGAAAGATTACAGTCCTCGTCTCGGCGATCGTGAACTCTACCGTCGCTACTTCCGCGAAGCATTCGAAGACGGATATAACAGCGAGAGTTATGGTCGAGACAATAGAAATCGTGGTGATTGGAACAGAGATCGTGACCGCAACGACAACAGAAACGATCGCCGCGGCCGCAACGATGATGGTTACGGCAACTACGGTGGCTCATTCCAGTTGCGTCAAACCGCTCTGAATGCCGGTTTTAACGAGGGCGTCAAACAAGGTCGCAAAGATCGTAGTTCGCGCAACAACAATGGCTACCAGCGCCAGAATGCCTACCAGCAGGCCACCAAGGATTACAGCTCCAGTCTCGGAGACCGCGAGTTGTACCGCCGCTACTTTCGTGAGGCATACGAACACGGCTATGAGGATGGCTATTCCGGCTACTAATCAATATTTGAGGTAGTCGACCTCTAAGCAACCGGTCGAGGCGAATCTCTCATCGCCTTCGACAGTTTGTTTAAGTGTTTGTCCCATGAAAATTCCAACTGAACCAATCGGAAGTATTCCTCGACCACTTTCATTACTCGAAGCAATCGGAGATCGAGATGGAACGGACCCGGCATTGACTCCGCTCTACGAGGCAGCTATTCGCGACACCATCGAGCGGTTTGAGGCCACCGGATCGCCGGTGGTGACAGATGGCGAGCAACGGAAGTATCACAACTTCTGGACTTACGCCGTGCATGGTCTCGAGAACACAGCCCCTGACGGTTTCAAGATTCCTTTCAGCGCGGGTCATACGCGCCGCATGCTTCGGCTAACCGCTGGGCCTTTCCGCTACAAGCGAAGAGCTGACAGTTACCTCGATCTCGCCCTGAGCTACGCCCACGTGCCGGTTAAGCAAGCAGTCATTTCTCCTTCCGCTGTTAGTCTTATGTACCCGCCGGAAGAGATCCCCGGTTATACACGAGAGCAATTCATCGACGACTTACTCCACGAGCACGAAGTCGAGGTTCGCGCCTGTCTGCTTAAGGGCGCGCACAAAGTGCAGATCGACTTCACCGAGGGACGACTGGCAATCAAGATCGATCCTTCCGGAAACTTGCTCCAAAGTTTTATCGACCTCAACAACCTGGCCCTATCGCGCTTTAACGCAGAAGAGCGAATGCGAATTGGCGTACACACTTGTCCGGGAGGTGATCGCGATTCGACGCATAGCGCAGAAGTGGACTATGCAGAACTCTTACCTCACCTGTTCCAGTTAATGGCCGGGAATTTCTACATCGCACTCGCCGGTGAAAAGAATCGTCTCGAGGTCTTGAAAACCATTCGTGCCCACATGAAGCCAGACCATCGCGTATTCGTCGGAGTCGTCGCACCGATGGATCCAAGGATTGAGACGCCCGAGGAAGTTTGCGAGCGCGTGCTTGAGGCAGCCGAGTACATTCCGGTAGCGCAACTGGGTACAACAGACGATTGCGGCTTCTCTCCCTTCAGCGACGACACTACCAGGACGCGCGATACGGCGTTCGCAAAAATCAGGGCTCGTGTGGCGGGAACTGCCATGGCCTCTGAATTGCTCTGAGATCGTTGATGTCGACAAAAGACGATGAGGAACAACGACTTCGTTCGGTTGTTCAACAGAATGCCCAGAGTATTCACCTCGCCCGACAGCGAGCCGACGATGCTTTGCGTAAAGAGTCTGACTGGTTACGAGTCACACTTTCGAGTATAGGTGATGCAGTTATCACTACCGACGTCGAAGGTCGTGTGACCTTTATGAACCCGGTGGCCGAATCCCTCACCGGCTGGGCGCAGGCCGAGGCGATGGAACGCTCACTTCCCGAAATCTTCCAAATCCTTAACGAAGAGACCCGCCAAACCGTCGAGAATCCGGCGCTGCGAACATTGAAGGCCGGCGCCGCTATAGGACTTGCAAATCACACTATTCTCATTGCGAAAGACGGCACGGAATGTCCCATTGACGACAGCGCCGCACCGATTCGAAACGAACAGGGCGAAGTTGTCGGCACCGTGCTGATATTTCGAGATATTTCTGAACGCGAGCGAATGGAACTAGAGCGTGAGCGACTACTCGCCGCCGCTCAGGCAGCGCAAAAGGAAGCTGAACAAGCAAATAGGCTTAAAGATGAGTTTCTCGCCACGGCTTCCCATGAATTACGTACGCCACTGACCGCAGTGGTTGGCTGGTCGCGCTTGCTGCGCACCGGAAAGCTGGATGCTGAGAATAGTGCGCGCGCTTTGGAATCGATTGAGCGGAACGCCACTCTCCAAACCAAACTGATTGACGATCTTCTCGACGTCTCGCGTATCATCACGGGCAAACTCACTCTCGATCGACGCCCGCTTGAAATCGCTCACGTCGTCAGCGACGCCGTAAACACTGTTCGTCCGGCCGCCGACGCGAAAAACATTTCAATCGAGACGAGCTTTGATGCTGAGGCCGAGCCAGTGCTCGGCGATGCAAATCGTCTTCAGCAGGTGCTGTGGAATTTGCTTTCTAACGCCGTTAAGTTCACACCAAAGAATGGCCGCATTGAAGTCGCGCTACAGCGTGTAAATTCTGAGGTTCAGGTTTCCGTTGGCGATTCAGGTGAAGGGATAAGCAAGGAGTTTTTGCCCTACGTCTTTGATCGGTTTAGTCAGGGCGACGGCAAATCAACCAGATCGCATACAGGACTTGGCCTCGGTCTGGCTATTGTTCGCCAACTGGTTGAGTTGCACGGCGGCACAGTTAAAGCGTATAGCGATGGGCCAGGACGTGGCGCGACCTTTAAACTGCGACTGCCCGTTCTCAGCCTCAATATTGTGCCCGGCAGCAAATCGGCTCTAAGCAACTCAACACTGACAGGAGCAAGAGTCACCGATGGGTTAAGCATCGAATGCTCGCCCCGGCTTGATGGTGTGCGCGTGCTCGTTGTCGACGACGACTTTGATACTCGTCAGATGTTGAAGGCGGTACTATCCGAGTGCCATGCTGACGTGATCACAGCCTCCTCTGCTGCGGAAGCTATCAAGGAAATTGAGCAACGAAAACCGGATGTGCTGGTAAGCGACCTCGGGATGCCCGAACACGATGGGTACGAATTGATCAAGCAAGTCAGGAAGACGGAATCGGCCGATCACGCGGCCAGGGTTCCAGCCCTCGCACTAACAGCGTATGCTAAAGCCGAAGATCGAGTGCGCGCCTTGGCGGGTGGCTATCAAGTACATCTCGCGAAGCCAGTCGAGCCCGCCGAATTTGTTCTTGTAGTCGCAAACCTCGCGGGTCGAGTACAGAGTAGCTAACCGGCTCAGCCGACCCCCATTCACAACAACCTCCTGCGGGCGACCTTATCGGAGATGCATGACTGAGAACGGCAACCAAAACTCAGACATGAAGGTTCAGCCGATCTCCCACACAACTACGTCTTTTCTCGTGATTGGCCTGGGCGCGTCGGCAGGCGGCTTGCAGCCATTGAAAGATTTTTTTACTCACATGCCGGCCAATAGCGGGATGGCGTTCGTCGTCATCATGCACTTATCCCCTAAGCATGAAAGTCATGCCGCCACGCTTTTGCAAGCCACTACCGAGATGCCAGTCACGCAAGTGACTCAAGCCGTCAAGGTCGAACCGAATCATGTCTATGTCATCCCACCGACAAAGAACCTCGAGATGAGCGATGGGCAAATCATCGTTACGGACCCCGGGCGTCTGAGCGGAGGAAAGCAGGTCGCCATCGATCGCTTCTTTCGAACGCTTGGTGAGACTCATAAGGAGAATGCGGTCGGTATCGTGCTCTCGGGAATGGGTTCGGATGGCACAAACGGATTGAAGCGCATCAAGGAGCATAACGGACTGGCATTCGCGCAGGATCCGAAAGAAGCCGAACACGATTCGATGCCGCGCCACGCGATTGGCAGCAGTCTCGTCGACTTCGTGCTCCCGGTCGCAGAAATACCGGCGAAGCTCATTGAAATCCGGCGCAACGCGAGCCGCATCATGTTGCCGCCTGAAACAGAACCGCCGTCCGTTGTCAGCCAGAAGGACGAGGACGAAGAAGCGTTGCGAGATATTTTCGAGTTGCTGCGATCCCACACGGGACACG
>Ga0134124_10004108_pt1 | contig 11689 bp, 9 predicted proteins | sample KB304_FD_96880 | JGI IMG/M metagenome (GOLD analysis project Ga0134124, IMG submission 96880) | Terrestrial soil microbial communities without Nitrogen fertilizer from Kellogg Biological Station, Michigan, USA - KB3-0-4 | ecosystem: Environmental > Terrestrial > Soil > Unclassified ... | reverse complement strand
TTCTTTCGTGGCAAAATCGCGATAGAGGGTGATAGCGACGTGTTCGTTGCGGCGGATACAGTCCTTGATCGCTTCGTAATCTTTTTCGCAATGGATCAGCGTTTTCCACGAATAAATATGTTTCGGCTTGTGAAAATCGCTGTTGGCCATGAACGGCAGGCGCTTGAGTCCGATGTCGTTGAAGATGTTGTTGCGGTTGGCAATTTCCCACGCGTCCAGCAATGGCGCGAATTTTTCCTGGTTTTCCCAGAGATACAACGTGTTCTTGCCCCATTCACTTTTCATGATGTGCGGATGCGACGCCACCGCCAGCCCGCCTTGCCCGTGAATGCGGGCGATGATTTCCGGAATGTCCAGCGAGGCGTCCACGGGCGCTTTCAAATCGATTCCCAAAAGATGCGCCGACGTTTTGCGCGTGTAACCATCCTTGTTGAATTCGATGCCCGTCATGACCAGCATTTTGTAGCGACGCCAAGCGCGCTGCCGCTCGCGTTCGATCACGGCAAAGTATTCACCAATCTGGTCATGGCCCAGCGTGAACCCGCCCAATTCCGACAGCTTCCCCAGCAAACGCTTCGGGTCGGCCAGGTGATCCGTGATGCAGATGCAGTCAAAACCGCGTTCGCCGTAAAAATCGATGATCTCCGGCACCGACAATTTCCCGTCGGAATAACTGGTATGAATATGGAAATCGCACAGCAACATTTGCGCGTCGGCCGCGGTGCCGTTGGCGCCGGAGGTTGAACGCATGACCCGGCGCGGTTGCGTTTCGAACAACCGGACGGATTTGTTTCCCGGCCCCGCGTCTTCGAAATCGTCGAGCGCCAGGGCGGCGATATCCCGCGCGGCATCAGGGCGACTGGCCTTTGCCAGGTGTTTGCGCCATTCGAACCATTGCGCTGCGCGCCGGGCGAAAGCGTTCTCCACCAGTTCGGGCACTTCCCGATTTCGTTCCGCCACCGCCCCAATGCCGAGATTTTCAATCAACCGGGCGTTGCCCTCTTCCTGGCCGGGAATGACCTGGTTCACAATCATGGGACAGCGCGCGGCGATGGCTTCCTGCACCGTGGCGCCGCCGGCTTTGCCGATGACCAGGTGATGCGACATCATCAATTCGGGCATCTGGTTGGTCCAACCCAGCACCGTTATCCGATCCGCATATTTGCGAGTGCGCTCCACCAGTTCGGCGCGCAGTTCGGCATCGCGCCCAACGGTAATCGTCAGGAAAACATTTTCCAATTCCAGCAACCGGTCAATCGTCTTGCCGGCTTTCTTCCTGCCGGTATTGATGACGTACAGGACCCGGCGCGGCGCATCGCCGACCGGTGCCGCCATTTTGTCCGGGTTATCGGCGAAAACGGGATTAACCGGGAACCCCAGCACCTGGATCTGTTTGGCCGGAATGCCGGCCGCGCGAAGGACGTCGGCGCTGGCCTCATTGGGAACACAAAAATAATCGCTCGGCGCCCGAAACCACGACGCATTGATTGAAATGGAATCCGTCACCACCGTGATGAACCGGAAGGGACGATCATTGTCGCCAAAAATTTTCTTGATGATATGCCCGTAGACCGGATAAGTGGAGATGACACAATCGGGCTGTGTTTCGGCGAGAATTTTTTCCAGCGTTTTTTGCAAACGAGTGAAGCCGCCCAATTGTTTTTCCACGAAGGGGTTTTCCAGCAGCGAATAAATCTGGCCCCATAATTTGGGAGCGTAGGTGACAACCCCGAGATAAGCCTTGCGCGCGAACGTGTTGAAGGCGCCATAGCTGTCGGCAAACAGGTCAAGGACTTCGGCGCGGGCGTCGTCGTCCACCAGTTCAATGGCGTCCCGGAGATTGCGCGCGGCGGCGTTATGTCCATCGCCAAACCCGGCGGTCAGGATCAAAACTTTTTTCACAGTTCAACGCTACGCGGGATGTGTTACGGCGATGTGACAGCCCGGTGAAAATCCATTCACAATTTATCGAAAAGGCCATCGGACAGAAAACAGCCCGCGACCGGGGACGGACGGTTCCAGGCAAGCCATTGTGGATCATTTGGAAGCGCTTCCGCCCTCGATATACACTTCCCATACACATCATCCAAATGGGGGATGTTATAACGGCGCCCATATTGTACTATGTCTTCACTGCTGTTCGTTTAGGGTTGGCATAGAGGTTTTGCTCGCGACGCAACTTGAACAGCACCCCCAAGTTAGTTGTGTCGCCCTTCTGAGCGCCTTGGTGAGGGCGTTTAAACCTCATTACCGCAGAGGCCGGATTAAAATCCGGCCTCTAATTTTTTTGGGGGAGGAAACGAGGAAAAACGGTTGTGTTATCGGAGTTTTCTGGCGCCTGATTTTTTCCCTTTTTTCAAACCTCTTTTAACGCCGGTTTCAATGGTATCGATCGGCAACACCTCGGTAAGCACCCGGCGCCATTTCAATTTTTTCCCGCAATGGGAGCAGCCAGGGAAAACGTCGCCGGTAACGAACGTCCCTTCCGCCATCCCGTGACAACAATGGGAATGATATTTTCCAACCACCTGGCAGGTTTCACCACTCGACCATAAGCTATCGGCACAAATCATATCATCCTTGGAGCAAATCCAGTCTCAACCCGGAAAATCAATTGTCAAAAAATCTTTGCCGAAAAAATGGGATACGCCAGGTATATCCGCTCACGCCAAAAAGCGGTGAGCGATGGGCAATCCTCGCGAAGGCAATCGAAAGGAATACTAATAATCTTTTAGTCGATTATGAGAAAAATTAAGCTCCTTTGCGGGCTGATTTTAACCTTGCCGGCAGGCGTCCACGCCGGCGAAGCTGACATTCATCTTCCCTCGCTCCAAACCGTTTCGTTTTTGCACGACCGGCTGAGCGGCATGGCCGTGCTGTACGGAGGCATCGTCATTTGCCTGATCGGTTCGCTGTTCGGTCTCTATCAATATCGACAGACCCGCGCCCTGCCCGTCCATCGATGCATGCAGGAGGTTTCCAACACCATCTGGGAAACGTGCAAGACCTACTTATGGCAACAAGGGAAATTTCTGGCGGTCCTGTGGGGATTGATCGCGCTTTGCATCGTTTACTATTTTTGGAATCTCCAGGGGAAAACGTGGCCCAACGTGTTGGTGATCCTCGCCTCCTCGATCCTGGGCGTCCTGGGCAGCTATGGCGTCGCGTGGTTCGGCATTCGCATTAATACCATCGCCAATTCCCGCACCGCTTTCGCCGCCCTCGAAGGCCAGCCCATCAAAACCCTCTACATTCCCCTGCGCGCCGGCATGAGCATCGGGTCCCTGCTCGTTTGCGTGGAACTGTTCTTCATGATTAGCATCCTGGCATTCCTGCCGGTCACGCTCGCCGGCCCCTGTTTCATCGGTTTTGCCATCGGCGAATCCCTGGGCGCCGCTGCCTTGCGCATCGGCGGCGGCATTTTCACCAAGATCGCCGACATCGGCAGCGATCTCATGAAGATCGTCTTTAAACTTCCCGAGGATGACCCGAAAAATCCCGGCGTCATCGCCGACTGCACCGGCGACAATGCCGGCGATTCCGTCGGCCCGACCGCGGACGGCTTTGAAACCTACGGCGTCACGGGAGTCGCGCTCATCGCCTTCCTGTCCCTGGCCCTGGCTGCCAATCCCGCCATTTGCGCCACGCTAATCATCTGGCTGTTCGCGATGCGGGCGTTGATGATCGTGACCTCGCTGGTTTCCTATTTCCTGAACACCGCCATTTCGCACATGCGCTACCGGAACCGAAAGGAATTCGACCTGGAAGCGCCGATGACGGAACTGGTCTGGCTGACGTCGATCGTTTCGATCGTGACGACGTTTGCGGCCAGTTATTTTCTGTTGCAAGGCCTGGGCCCGAACCTGTGGTGGGTGCTTTCGGCCATCATTTCGTGCGGCACGTTGGCCGGCGCATTGATCCCAGAGTTCACACGCATCTTCACCAGCACGAAATCCCGGCACGTCCGGGAAATCACCGCCTGTTCGCGACGCGGCAATGCCTCGCTCATCATCCTGGCCGGGTTCGTCGCCGGAAATTTTTCCGCGTTTTGGATGGGCGTCGTCATCATCACCCTGATGTTCGCCTCATTTCTGTTGTCGAAAAACCCGGCGATGCTCGCTTTGATGCCGGCGCAATTCTCGTTCGCCGCGCCAATCTTCGCCTTTGGCCTGGTTGCCTTCGGTTTCCTCGGGATGGGACCGGTGACGATTGCCGTGGACAGCTTTGGCCCGGTGGCCGACAACGCCCAGTCAGTTTACGAATTGAGCCGGATCGCCTCGCGCAAAGGCGCCGCGCGTGAGGTGGAGGAAGTCTTTGGGTTCAAACCCGATTTCGAAGAGGCCAAATTACTGCTGGAGAAATGCGACGGCGCCGGGAACACATTCAAAGCCACGGCCAAACCGGTGTTGATCGGCACCGCCGTCGTCGGCGCCACCACCATGGTGTTCGGGATCATCATCCTCCTGGAAAATGTCTTCGGCAACGTCGTCAACCATCTCAGCCTGGTCCAACCGGAGATTGTCCTGGGCCTGTTGATGGGCGGGGCGGTGATCTATTGGTTCACCGGCGCCAGCACGCAAGCCGTGGTCACCGGCGCCTACCGCGCGGTCGTTTACATCAAGGAACACATTGCGTTCGATGCGGCGACGGCCTCCGACAAAGACAGCAAAGAGGTCGTCCGCCTCTGCACCGTCTACGCGCAACGCGGCAGCTGGAACATCTTCATCGTCGTGTTCGCCTTTGCCCTGGCGTTCGCCTTTTTCGATCCCTATTTCTTCATCGGTTATCTCGTGGGCATCGCCTTCTTCGGATTGTTCCAGGCCATTTTCATGGCCAACGCCGGCGGCGCCTGGGACAACGCCAAGAAAATCGTTGAAGTGGAACTGCGCGAGAAAGGCACTCCTCTCCATGCCGCCACCGTCGTCGGCGATACCGTGGGCGACCCGTTCAAGGACACCAGCTCCGTGGCTATGAATCCCATCATCAAGTTCACCACGTTGTTCGGGTTGTTGGCGACGGAAATCGCGGTGACGATGACCAACCAAAGCCTGAAGTTTGCCATCGGCATTTTCTTCTTCGCCGTGGGCCTTTACTTTGCGCGCCGGTCATTCTATGCGATGTGCATTCCGGACGAAGAACTGGTGGAGGCGGAATCTGACGATGAAACCTGCGCGCCGGATGTGTTGACGGGGCCGAAAGGCGTGGCTACGCCTTTGCGCCTTGGGATTCCACCCAACGAACGGCAAAACGAATCAGCTCCGCCGACGATTTCTGTTTGAGCTTCTTCTTGATGTTGACGCGGTGGACCTCGACGGTTTTGACGCTCAGGTGAAGTTGTTCGGCGATGTCGCGCGTGGTCTTTCCCTGGCCCAGCAGTTGGAAGACTTCAAATTCACGGTCGCTCAACGTTTCCACCGGCGAATCCCCGCCGTCGCGGCGCCCGGAAAAAATTTCGAGGATTTCCGACGACATCTTTTCGCTGACATAAATCTGGCCGGCGAGCACCTGGCGGATGGCCTGCATCAGCTTTTTTCCACCTTCCTGTTTCATGATGTAACCGCGGCCGCCCGCGCGCAGAACGCGCTCGGCATAAAGCGATTCATCATGCATCGAAATGACCAGCACCGGCAGGCCCGGGCAGATCGACTGGAAATCCTTGATCAACTCCAGGCCGTTCTTGCCCGGCAACGAAATATCCGCCAGGACCAGGTCCGGTTTCAACGAATCAATCACCTGAACCGCCTGCTCGGCGTTCTCCGCCTCGCCGCAGACGGACAAATCCGGCTCCACATCGATGAGCTGGGCCAATCCCTGCCGCATCATCGGGTGATCGTCCACAATTAACAGGCGCTTTTTCGTCGCCGCAGATTTTTTACTCATAACATTTCACGGTAGCGCCCGTCTCCGGTGAGCGCCGTTACCAGGTCACAAATTTTTATCAAAGACACAGGTCACCGTCGTCCCGCCGCCGTCCATCCCGGACCGGACCTCCAACACCGCGTTCAGGACACTCGCGCGATATTTCATGATGTGCAATCCCATGCCGCCGCCTTTTTGTGTCCCCGGGGTCATCCCGACGCCATCATCCGTAATCGTCAGGGCCACCTTGTCGCCGGCCGATTTAAGCGCCAGGCGAACCCGCTTGGCCTTGCCATGTTTGACGGCGTTGTTGATGGATTCCTGGGCAATGCGATAAAGATGCGTGGCAGCGACGTTGTCGCGGATCAATACCGTGGTCCCGAATTCGACGCGGCACTCGATTTTGAACAGCTTCTGGACGTTGGCGGCAAGCTCGGTCAATGCAGACATAAAACCGTTGGCCTCGAGTTCCACCGGCGACAAACCCCGCGCCAGTTTGCGGGTATGGGAAATGGCTTCGCGAATGTGTTCCGCGATGTCCGCCACCTGTTTGGCTTCGGGCGGCGATTTCGTTTCCAATTTTTGTTCCAGCACCTGGCACATCAATTGGATGCCGGCCAGTTCCTGGCAAAGGCCGTCGTGCAGGTCCTGCCCGATGCGTTGCTGTTCGCGATTGCTGATTTCCGTGATCTCTTTCTCCAGCTTTTTACGCTCGGAAATATCACGCGCCACCTTGGAAGCGCCAATGATGCTGCCGTCGGCGTCGCGAATCGGCGATACCGTCACCGAAACATCGATCAACCGTCCGTCCTTGCGCACGCGAATGGTCTCGTAATGGTCCACCGATTCGCCGCGCTGGATTCGCGCCAGGATTTCCGGCTCTTCGTTTTGTCGTTCCTCCGGGAACAATAAGGTGATGGAACGGCCGACGATTTCAGAACTCAAATAGCCGAAAATTTGCTCGGCGCCCCGGTTCCAACTGGTCACCTGGCCGGTCAACGTTTTGCCGATGATGGCATCGTCGGAGGATTCCACCAGCGCGGCGTAATGGGCCAGGACTTTTTCCGCTGCTTTGCGCTCCGTAATATCCCGGACAAATCCCGTAAACATCCGGCGGCCGGCCAGGCTGACTTCGCTGACCGACAGGTCCATGGGAAATACGGAGCCGTCCTTGCGGCGGCCGATGACTTCGCGCCCGATGCCGATAATGCGGGCATGGCCGGTGTGCCGGTAGTTTTTCAGGTAACCATCGTGCTCATGCCGATAGGGTTCGGGCATGAGGATCTTCACGTTTTTGCCGATGGCTTCATCGGGGGAATAGCCGAAGATTTTTTGGGCCGACGGGTTGATGGATTCGATAATCCCGCGGTCATCGATGGTGATGATGCCTTCGACGGCGGTTTCCAGGATGGCGCGAAGCCGCTCGGCGGTGTCACCCAGGTCGGTTGCATGCTTGACCTGTTGCCTGGCTTGTTGGGCGTCTTTGACCATGGCTTTCTCCTGCAGGTCCCGGACAAGATCAATCAGTTCTGCGCGCGTCAGGCGTGAGTAATCTTTCATTGCCGCGAAGATAACAAAATCCGTCTCCGCGACACACGAAAGAAAATGTCACGCCTAGGCCAATTGACTGCGATATTCGGTCGGCGACTGTCCGAGAACCCGTTTGAAGACGCGATTGAAATGCGTCAACGATTGGAAGCCGACTTCGTAGGCGATTTCGCTGACCCGGAGGTTCGGGTTGAGCAGGAGGTTTTTGGCCCGCTCGGTGCGAACACGGGAGAGATAATCGGTAAAATTGATGCCGGTGGCTTTCTTGAACATCTTGCAAAAGTAGAATTTGCTGGTGTTGACCGACCGGGCGACCTGTTCCAAGGACAATTCCTCGGTTTGATGTTCGGCGATGAACTGCTTGGCGCGGGTAATGACCGGCGGCTCGGCGTTTTGTTCGCGGACCACGATCTGGTTGCAGGCCATCGACAGGTGCTGGGCAAAGATGGCCAGCAATTTGACGATGGATTCGTGCTGTCGGGTGGATAAAACCCGCGTATTGAAATAGGCCTCCCGCACCTCCGCCTTGTCGGCCTGGACTCCCCATTCCTCAAGCAGGTGAAGGGTCTTGTTGAAGCGCGCTTCGGTCGGTTTTTTGCGGAAAATCTGGCCGGTCGTCAGGAACCCGATCAACTGGTTGCCGATGCGGACGGGGATGGCGGTATCGCACATGCCGGACGGGCAGGTGACGTTTTGGGGTTCGTTGCCGGCGGTTTCGGAGAGTTGTTGCTGCACCTGGAGACACGCGGCGCAGGACCGGCTCTTTTGGGCCAGGAGCCCGCAAAACGGGTTTTCGAAGCGTTTGCCGTGGTGCGGCAACTGCCAGGATTCGACCGACCGGAGGGACACCGGCAGGCCCGTCGCTTCGCTGAACGCGCGCTCGTAGTCCTGGTAGATTTTGGAAGTCACCAGCGCCTCGATTAAATTTTTGTTTTCGGTCATAGGTTGCCTTTGATTGCGTTGACAGGAGCAAAATACGGGAAGCGCCGAAATCCAACAATTGGGGAGCACCCTGATTGGAGATACACCGTTCCCTTAGGCCGCCTAAGGGAATCCCTTAGGCCCGCATCAACCTTTTCTTAGAGAATCGCCGGCTTCATTCATAGCCGGCCGGCCACGGCGCTCCAACATCGGTTGCGTTCGTGCCCGCAAACGCCGGCGGAATGCCGCCCGAGGACTACCAGAACTGTTTTGTCTCCCGCAAAAAAGGATGCATCTCCGCCAAAATGCGGGAAGCAGCTTTTCAGGGAAGGGCGCAAGGTGAAGGCACGATACAAACGCAAATAGATAATATGACAACAGCGACAAAAATTTTCCTGGCGGTTTCCGTCGCCGGCTTCGCCGTGGGCAGCGTGGTGGATTTCTGCCTCGCCGGGGTCAATCCGATGTTCACGGCGACGCTGCCCGTCGGCGCCATTTTCCTCGGCCTGTTCCTGATCTCGTTGATCCTGGAAAAGGAAGTCGCCCTCTACGACGCCGAACACGCGCAGAAACATTTGGCGGTCAACCAATCCCATGACTCCTGAACTTGCCATGCCCGCAGGCCGCCGGACACCGTCCATGGATTTTTCCGGGTCCGCCTTTGGATGCCCGCGCCGGTTCCTCAACAACCGGTTCGTCTACGTGGTCGTCTCCGCCCGCGCCCGCGGCTTGTCCATCGGCGTCAATATGAACCCCGACAAATACTGCAACTTCGATTGCCAGTATTGCGAGGTGGACCGAAACCATCCTTCCGACGAAAAAACGCTCGACGTCGACGTCATGGCGTCCGAACTGCAGCAGACGCTGGAGATGGCGTATTCGGGCGAGTTGCGGCAGCTGCACCAGTTTCACAATGTCCCGGCCGAACTGTTGGAATTGAAGCAAGTCGCCCTGAGCGGCGACGGTGAGCCAACGTTGGCGCCGCGTTTCCTGGATGCCGTGCGCGCGGTGGCACATGTGCGCGCCCTGGGCCAGTTCCCGTTTTTCAAGATGGTCCTGATCACGAATGCAACCGGCCTCGACCTGCCGTACGTGCGCGACAGCCTCAAGCTGTTCACCCAGCAGGATGAAATCTGGGCCAAGCTCGACGCCGGCACGCAGAACCGGATGGACGCCGTCAATCATCCCGATTGCTCCCTCGAGAAAGTCCTCAAGAACATCCTGCTGACCGCCAAGCAGCGGCCGGTGATCATCCAGAGTTTGTTCCCGATGCTCAACCAGCAGGAACCGTCGGTGGCGGAAATCGATGAATTTGCCGCCCGCCTGAACGAATTAAAAAAAGCCGGCGCGCAGATCCCGCTGGTCCAGATCTATTCCGCCACGCGGCCGATGTGCCATGCCCAATGTTCGCATCTCCCGTTGAAGACATTGGCGCACATCGCCCAGCGCGTGCGCGAAGTCAGCGGATTGCGCGCCGAAGTTTTCTGACATGCAGACCGAAATCTCCATCCTGGCGGCCCAACCGTTCCTGAAAGGGCTGTCACCGCAAAAGCTGGAGGTCCTGGTTCAACATTCGATGCTGACCCGGATTGACGCCGGCCAGTTCATTTTCCATGAAGGCGATCCCGCCAATCGCTTTTACCTCATCCTGGACGGTCAAGTGTCCATCGAAGCCCCCATCGAGGAAGACGGTTTTCAAAAGGATGCCGTGGTCATCCAGACTGTCGGCGCCGGCGATGTCCTGGGATGGTCCTGGCTGTTTCCGCCGTACTATTGGCATTTCGATGCCCGCGCGGTCACGCCGGTGAAAGCCATTTTTCTCTACGGCACCGCGCTGCGCGAATACTGTGAAAGCGACCACGACCTGGGATACGAACTGATGAAACGGCTTTCGGAAATTGTCATCCGCCGGCTGCAGGTCACGCGCCGGCAACTCCTGGCCGACGAAAAACGGCTGACCTCGCGGTCCTGACCGTCACGCCGCCTTTTTTTCCATCTTGTTCACCGCTTTGTATTGCTTCAGGCATTCCGGACAGATGCCGTGGGTGAGAATCGCATTGGTGTGCGCCGAAATATAAGTCTCCACCTGCTGCCAATAACCCCGGTCATCACGAATGCGTTTGCACGAGGCGCAAATGGGCAACAAACCGTTGAGCGTCTTCACCTGCTTGAGCGCGTCCGTCAGTTCCTGGATCAATTCCGTCCGCTCCCGCTCCTCCCGCTTGCGGTGCGTGATGTCGCGCGTTATCGCCGATGCCCCGACAATCTTTCCGCTTTCGTCACGGATCGGGGAGATGGTCGCCGAAACGGGAATAAATTGTCCGTCCTTCCGGATCCGCAATGTTTCGTAGCGCCCGACGTTTTCGCCGTTCCGGATTTTTTCCATGTTGGTGATCAGCTCATCGCGCTGGTCGAACGGGAATAACAGGGCCACCGACCGGCCAAGGATTTCCTCGGTGCGATAACCAAAGATTTTTTCGGCCGCGCGGTTCCAGCTCGTCAGCGTTCCCCGCAGGTCCATGCCGTAGACGGCGTCTTCGGTGGACTCGACGATCGCCGCCAGGTGGCGCATGGCTTGTTCGGCCTTTGCGCGCGCCTGGCGGGACTGGGCAGTCTCGATCTCCCGTTCAATCGCTGGGACGAGACGGGAAAGGTTCGCCTTGGTGATGTAATCGTTCGCCCCGGCTTTCATCATCTCCACCGCGGCTTCCTCGCCGTACGTGCCGGAGACGACGATAAACGGTAAATCCAATTTTTTGTCGCGCAGCAGTTTCAACGCCTCCGGGCCGCTGAAATCCGGCATGGTGTAGTCGGAAAGAATCACATCCCACCTCCGCCGCTCCAGCGCCGACGTCATCGCTGACGCCGTTTCCACCCGCTCGTGGGCCGGGTCGTAACCTTTTTTCTTCAATTCCTCCAACAACAACTGCGTATCGTTTTCAGAATCCTCAATGATCAGTACAGCCAGGGACATAGCTTAATTTACTTTCGAGGAGGCTTAAAGCAACCGATGCGCCTAAATGCCAGATTGTGAATAAATTAGGGTATTCACCCCATCCCGTTTCCGGAATGGGCGTAAACAAAGGCGATCGGCGGCCTTTCGAAAACTGCAGATTGCATTATTATGGGGTGAATGGAACGTCTTGAGAGGATCACTTGCCCCTTTTGTGGACAATCGTTCGAGATCAGCGTGGACACCAGCGTCGCGCAACAACGGTTCACCACCGATTGCGAAGTCTGCTGCCGTCCCATGGAAGTCTTCGTCGAATGCGAACCCGGCGTTGACCAAAAGCTTGCCCTGCGCGGAGGCTACCGGTGCCATTTGCCGAAAAGCGTCGATCGTGGTGGCGTACTCGATCGT
>Ga0134124_10004107_pt1 | contig 11689 bp, 10 predicted proteins | sample KB304_FD_96880 | JGI IMG/M metagenome (GOLD analysis project Ga0134124, IMG submission 96880) | Terrestrial soil microbial communities without Nitrogen fertilizer from Kellogg Biological Station, Michigan, USA - KB3-0-4 | ecosystem: Environmental > Terrestrial > Soil > Unclassified ... | reverse complement strand
TGTCGCCTTGTATTCCGAGGGAGCGCTTACATTTTGGAAGGTGCTCGCCGCAGTCGCGGTTTTCCATTTTGTGCGCCAGCAGTACGGCTGGGTGGCTCTTTATCGACGTAAACTCCAAGAGACCGAGAATTGGACTTGGTATATTGACGCCGCTGCGATCTATTTAGCATCGATTTATCCGCTCGCTTTTTGGATGACGCGGCTGCCTCGCAATTTCGAATGGTTTGTCGAGAATGATTTTGTTTCAATACCCGCGGTCGTTGAAAAGGTTTTGTTTCCGATCTACGTCCTGGCAATCGGGGCCTATTTCGCAAAATCTATCTATCAGTATTTTTCTACCGGTTTCATAAACATCGGAAAAGACATAGTCGTTGCAACGACTATTATTTGCTGGTATGTCGGTATTGTGTATTTCAACTCAGACTATGCATTTACGGTTACGAACGTGATCATACACGGCGTGCCCTATTTTGCCCTGATCTATGTATATACACGGTTTCGGCGAGAATCGAGCGGCCGTGTGTATCGAACGTTTTCACGCAACTGGCTGATCTTTCTCGCTACTCTCTGGGCAATTGCTTATTTCGAAGAGCTTTTCTGGAATCGGGGCGTTTGGCACGAGCACAATTGGCTTTTCGGCGGCGATTGGGATTGGCAAGCGGCGAAAATGTATCTTGTGCCGCTTTTGGCATTACCCCAGCTTACGCATTACGTTCTGGATGGTTTTATCTGGCGTCGGAAGAGTAATCCGGATTTCCGTTTGATCTGAGATTTGAGAAATCTCGCGACCATTTTGTGTGATAGCATTTGTAATTGAATGACGGCAGTTCCCAAAACAATATGCGTAATTGCCTTTCTTGCGGCGGCTTTGATGACGGGCTGCAAGCGCTCGTCAACGGGCGGTATCGATATTCTGGCAAAAGATGAAACCGCCGACGCAGGGGTTATTGTTGCCGATGCTAACGAAGACCTCAAAAAGATCAAGGTTTTATACGATCAAAATCTTGACATGCGCGAGGAATTGAAAAAGGCGCTCGAGGCCAACGACGCTGACAAAGTAAAGAAGATATCAAATGATGTTGTTGACCTGATAAATGACGGAACAAACAACGCGAATAGCGCGATCGAGAAGATCCAGAAGGCGGAGGAATTGGAGATAAATGATGATTACCGTACATATCTTCAATTGAAGGAATCGAGCATCAAGAAAGAATTGGATGCTTTTGAAAACTACAGGCAGGCCGCTCGATCGTTGCGAGACAACTACGACCCAAAGAACACGACCCTACGCGATAAAGTTAAAGAAGAGTTTAAGACCCGCAGCGAGAATTATCAGAAGATTATGGAAGGGGCGAGGGATGACAGCAGCAAAGCCAACGAGCTTGCCAAAGACGTGCTAAAGAGACAGCAAGAGGGCAATTGAGCGAGTCAGCGAAATAAAAAAAGAGGCGGAGACGATATCATGATCAGCTCCGCCCTCTGATTTTTTAGTTCAAGATGGTGCGTTAAAGTACGCGTCCCGGGATCGAAAAGATCATTTGTCCAGGCGTGCCAATAACAGCTTTACCCGAACCCGGCGACACTATGACTGGATTCTGGCCCTCAACACCGATCTGCTCGAAGTATTGATTCAAATCACCGACCTTTACGGCCTCAGGTGTCACGCGAACGGTTTGACGGTTGCGGTCGCGAATGATGGTCAGTTCGATGTCGCCATCTTTCTTTTCGTTGAGCGTCCGCATGATATCAAAATCACCTTTAACCGGCTTGCCGTCAACTTCAACAATGATGTCACCAGCCTTCAGGCCAGCTTTAGCGGCGGGAGAATTCTCGCGAACACTGTTGATCAGCAGCCCGCTTCCGTCGGGAACACCGAAATACTCACCAAGCTGCTTTGTGAGCGGCGTCAGGCCAACGCCTATCTGACGGCTAGCCCCATTACGCCAGATAAAGACATTCCCGTCGCCATTCGGCGCGACCTGAAAGCCAGGTGCTCCGTACAATTCCTTTAGTTTCGATGCATCCGGAATACTATCCTTGAGTTTCCACAGGTCCGGCATTTTCGGCATTTCGCCCCCTGGCGGAAATACTTTCCAGTCAAAATTACCGTTCTCGAACTGCATGCCCGGACGCTTTGCTACCGTGACAGCTATTTCCTTTTCACTGCCTCCGCGGACGACCGTCACCTTTGTTTGTTGTGCGGGCGCGACCTCCGAGATAAGGCGCGTGAGTTTGCGCGTGCTCGTAACTTCCTCACCATTGAAGCGGACGATGACGTCACCGTTCTGCAGACCTGCCGACTGAGCCGGCGAATTGTCGAGAACTTTCTCGACCGCGACACCGCGAACATCGCGCAAGCCGAATTTTGCAAAATTGTCTTTGGTAACCTCCTGCGTCTGAACGCCGAGATAGCTGCCGTCTCCGTCGAAAGACCAGGCAAAGGCTTTCGGAGCCTCACCCGGCTGCTTCTTTGCTTCCGGCGTCTGCTGGCCATATAAAACAACACACGACGACGTGGCAAACAAAGCAAATACCAATAAATTGCGAATCATAAAAGCCTCCAAAATCGGTTGAAGTTTAAGGATGTTGATCTGTAGAAAAACTGCTCTACTCTATATCGATTTGTTGCGCACAAGGCAACGAAAGGTTGCTTCGACCGGCCGAATTGAGGGTCGCACGACTAGCTCGCCAGCCAAAGAAAATAAAGCTCATCTAAACAAGACGAATCTCGGCGGGGTTTGGTTACAGAGACAGCTTACTAAGTCGTTCTGCGGCCGCCTCGATGGTCTCGTCTTTCTTGCAAAAGCAAAAGCGAACGAGCTGGGAGCCCAATGACGGTTCGTGGTAAAACGATGATCCGGGTACTACAGCCACTCCGATCTCGCGGATCAGGTGTCTGGTAAACTCTATATCGTTCTTAAATCCAAACCCCGAAATGTCAGCCATTACGTAGTAAGCACCGTCGGGCGAGTCACATTTGAAACCGGCATTTTTCAGGGCGGGTACAATGAAATCACGCTTCTTTTGATAGTCCTGCTGCAATTCTTCGTAATAGCTCGGTGGAAGGCCCATCGCGTAGGCGCCTGCATGCTGAAGCGGATTGGCAGCACCAACGGTCAAAAAGTCATGCACCTTTCGAATAGCCGAGGTAATATCGGGCGGAGCAATACAATAGCCTACCCGCCAGCCGGTAACCGAGTATGTCTTGGAAAGAGAATTTACGACAACCGTCCGCTCGCGCATTCCCTCGATATTTGCCATGCAGATGTGATCGAGCGGATCACCGTTTTCCTCAATGCCGTACGTTATGTGCTCGTAGATCTCATCGGTAAAGGCAAGAGCCCCGTGCTCTTTACAAAGATCAGCAATAAATTCAAGCTCTTCTCGAGTAAATACTTTTCCGGTAGGGTTGTTCGGGTTGCAGATAATGATCGCTTTCGTCTTTTCATTGAAAGCAGCGCGCAGCTCATCGCGGTCGAATACGAAACCTTCGTCCGTTCGGTAAAGCGGAACATGACGCGGCTTCGCATCAGAAAGGATCGCGTCCGGCGCATAGTTCTCGTAAAAAGGCTCGAAAACAACAACTTCCTCTCCTGGATCGACCGTCGCCATCATCGCTGCGATCATCCCCTCGGTCGAACCGCAGGTAACTGTTATCTCGGCTTCTGGGTCAAGATCAAGCCCGAGATACCACCTCGTTTTCTTTGCAATGGCATCGCGAAAGCTCTTAACGCCCCATGTGATCGCATATTGGTTGTGGTCGTCAGCGATCGCCTCCATCGCCTTCTGCTTGATGTCCTCGGGAGCGGCAAAATCCGGGAATCCCTGTCCGAGATTGACCGCGCCATGTTTTAACGCCTCGCGCGTCATTTCACGTATAACAGACTCTGTAAAAGAAGCGGCTTTTTGGGAAATACGATTCTTTGATATCTTTGGCTGCATCATACGAGAATTTAATCACACAAACAGCAAATTCTACAGTTTGAGAGCTGCTCGGAAAACGGTCGCAAATTTCGACTAGCCGGACACTTTAACACGCGTATCCCTTGGGATTCGACTGATGCCATTTCCAGGCGCTCTCAATGATCATCTCCAGGTTGGCAAACTGAGGGTCCCAGCCCAGAACCTCCCGAGCTTTGGTTGCGTTCGCGACTAGCTTTGACGGGTCACCCGGCCGGCGAGGAGCTGTCACCGTTTCTATCTTCTCCCCAGTAACGCGGCGTGCTGCATCCACGACCTCTTTTACCGAGAAACCATTTCCATTGCCGAGGTTCAGGAACTCTGAAGATCTGCCTGAACGCAAATGGTCGAGCGCGAGCAGATGCGCCTGGCTCAAATCCGAAACATGAATGTAATCGCGGATGGCTGTTCCGTCAGGCGTGGGATAATCGTCGCCAAATATCGAAACGTGGGGAATTCGCCCCTGAGCGGCGGCAAGAACAAGCGGGATCAGGTGTGTTTCCGGATCATGATGTTCTCCGTGTTTTTCAGTCGCTCCGCATGCGTTGAAATAACGTAATGACACGAATTTCAACCCGTACGCAGCGTCATACGCCTCCAACGCCCGTTCAACCATAAATTTAGACCATCCATACGGGTTAGTCGGATTTTGCGGATGACTCTCGTCGATAGGAACATATTGAGGTTCGCCATATGTCGCACATGTCGAAGAAAAGATAAATTCCTTTACGCCTTTTTCTGCCAAAACATCCAGGAGCCGAAACGTCTGAGATGCGTTGTTTTCAAAGTACTTGCCTGGTTTTTCGACGGATTCACCGACATACGCGAAAGCCGAAAAATGCATGCACGCATCAACCTTATGTTCGTCAATGATCGTTTGAACGAGTTTCTTTTCGCCAATATTACCTTCGTAAAATGGAACATCGGATCCAACAGCTGCTCGATGACCGTAGATCAGATTGTCGATCACAACGACATTTTCTCCCCGCGTGTAAAGATCTTCGACGACGACGCTGCCAATGTAACCCGCTCCGCCCGTTACCAGAATTGCCATGTTTATTGATTATTTCTCTGCGAGACCGAGGTTAGAGGCATGCGCGAAGTACTTCTCGTCTTTTTTGTGTCCGTTGACTGCGGCCATCTTTTTCTCTACACCCAGGTTTGATTCCGGCAGGTAGTCAGCAAAGATCCATCGGATCCGTTCTTCATCATTGTCTTCCACCGCACGCTGAAATTCATTGAGCATCTGTCCGACCTCTTCCGATGAATATGCTGCGATCTTGCCGATGAATATTTTAGGGTGTTTGGTACGAACCAAATCCTCGCCCTTGATCTCCAGTTCCTCAAACAGCTTCTCACCCTTTCGCATACCCGTAAATCTAATATCGACATCTTCATAGGGAATCAGGCCAGATAGCCTGATCATGTCTTCGGCCAGATCGAGAATCCTTACGGGCCTACCCATATCCAGGACAAATATCTCACCACGGGCTCCCAAAGCACCTGCCTGCAGAACAAGCTGCGAAGCTTCCGGGATGGTCATGAAGTACCGCATCATGTCCTTATGCGTAACTGTCACAGACTCACCGTTCCGGATCTGTTCACGGAAGATCGGCACAACCGAGCCGGCGGAGCCCAGGACGTTTCCGAATCGAACGGCAACGTAGTTCGTCGAATACTTGTCGTTAAGAGTTTGCACCACGATCTCGGCGACCCGCTTCGACGCCCCCATTATAGAGGTTGGGTTTACGGCTTTGTCCGTAGAGACCAATACAAAATCGCTAACTAGAAATTCGCCCGATAGCTCGCCAAGCAAGCCCGTCGCAAAGACGTTGTTCTTAACAGCCTCCAGTGTATTTGCTTCCATTAGCGGAACGTGCTTGTGAGCGGCCGCGTGAAAGACAACGTTCGGTTTGTATCTGGCAAAAATCTCGCGCATTCGCCTCTCGTCGCCGACATCTGCCATTAGCGGTATGCACTCTGTCCGACCAAATCCGGCGGCTGCCTCACGATTGATCTCAAAGAGAAGGAATTCTGAACGCTCGACCAGCAGGATGGATCGCGGCAAGTAGTCGGCTATCTGTCTTACAAGCTCGGATCCGATCGAGCCGCCGGCCCCCGTGACCAAAACCGTTTTGTTGCTTAAAAAATCGTGGAGGTTTTCGTTATTCAGCTCGACCGGATCGCGGCCCAGCAGATCTTGGATCTCGACGTCGCGCACACGGCTTACCGATACCCGCCCGTGGGCGATCTCGTTCAAACTCGGAACGATCTGCGCCTTCAGCGACATCGAGCTGCAAAGATCCAGTATGCGTCGGATCTCTTTTCCCTGAGGATTGTCGATGGCGATCACGACCTGCTTTATATTCATTTCGGTTGCAAGACGCGCGATATCGTCTGTTGTGCCGAGTACCTTGATCCCATTCAAGCTGCCACCGGTTTTTCGACTATCATCATCAACAAATCCTCGGATTTCGAGTTGCGCATCGGCCCGCCCGACCATTTCTTTCGCAATACTTGCCCCGATTCGCCCCGCTCCTATTAGTAGAACCGGTTCGCGAGCGATGCGCCGAAAATTTATGCCTTTATTTTTTTCTGCGAACTCATAAACCGTTCGCCGAACGACCCTAACTGCCAGAAGTCCACCGAAGGCGAGGACGGTATCTATGAGGATCACCGAGATCGGTACCTGCCAAATGCGAAACTCCGAAAAGGCAAGTAAAAATCGGAGCGTCAAAAGTATTGAACCGGAAAGAAGAGCCGCCTTGAGAAAAACCTTGACGTCAATGAGGCTGACATATCGCCATATGATCGAGTATGCTCCGAACAAATAAAGAGCGGAGAATTGTATCAATACTACAAACGCAATTTGGTTTAGCGCGGATTGGTAGTTAAATTCCGAATAAGCAATATTGATGGCCGGCAGAAATGCCATGAAGAAAGCAGCACAAAGCACCCCGAGATCCAGGAGGAACTGCGCCGGGCGACGCAAAAGCCAGAAAAACTCTCGGTATGCATTGGTTTCCTGCATCATTTCTCACAATTAGCACAGACGGGCCTACGTTTTGCGGGTGTATTGGTGGGTAATAAACCTGTCTGCCCCAATTTTACACAATTTACACGACTTATGCTTGAATCTTGCAGACAACCGGGAAAATAAAAGTTTGAATCAAAAATGGTCGTGGGTTATTCTTAACCCGGCTCTGTTTCTTATCTGAGACTATATTTTCGAATGATGACTAGGGTTTTAATTTTTTTTGCGGTGGCGGTGCTCGCTGCTTCGACCTTTGGACAGAACGGAGCCGCCCTGGCTTCTGACAGAGTGTATTTGATCGGCCCGAGCGATGAGATAACCGGGAAAGTTCTGGGTGAATCGCAGTTTGATTTTGTCGTAATAGTTGATGAAGACGGAAAGATCGAAATACCTTTCGCCGATCAGCCCGTTACTGCAATGTGCAAGAGCGAGCGAGATTTGCGAATTGAGGTGGCCAAACTTCTCTCCAGGTATTTAAAGAGTCCGCAAATCAGTCTTCAGGTGACCAAGCGCAACAGCCGTCCTCCCGTTACGGTCTATGGGGAAGTTCGCAATCCGAATCAATATACTTTAACCCGCCAAACGCATTTGCTGGATGTGCTCTCTGCCGCTGGTGGAGTTGACAGCGCTAAGAGCGGTGGCATGGTCCAAGTGTTCCGCACTCGGCCGCCTCTTTGTTCCGACCCGGCCGCAGTTGAAAAGTGGAAAGCTGGCTCGGCAAACGGTCTTGACGTGCCGTCCCAACTATATAGCCTCGCGGCCCTTCGCCAGGGAAGCAATGACGCCAATCCGGAAATATTGCCGGGTGATATTATTGTTGTTCCGAAAGCCGCACCGGTTTACATAACCGGCGAGGTTATGCATCCTGGCGAAGTGGCAATACCATCCGACGGCTTGCCCATTACACAGGCCATCGCAATGTCGAGCGGAATGACCCGCGATGCAAAGGCAAAGGCGGTAAAAGTCTACAGACGAAAGGCTGGCTCGCCGCAACCTGAAATGATGCTCGTCAACTTCAATGCGATACGGAGCGGTCAGGAGAAAGACTTTATGCTTGAACCCTTTGATATCGTTGAGGTTGGAAAGGGGCCGCCGAGCATTACAGACATTTTTACGGGTTTTCTAATCGGTCTGCCAGGCCGGATCCCGATCCCGATCCCGTAGCCGCTTCTGGGTGGCTTATCGATACATTTTGTCGATCAGGTCGTGATACTTTTCGTCAACGATCTTGCGCCTTACCTTCAGAGTTGGGGTCAACTCGCCGCCCTCAACCGTCATCTCGTTTTCGAGAAGCGCGATCTTCTTGACCTTCTCAAACTGCGAAAGTGCTTCAGTATGTGAAGCAATTTGTCGTTCGATCAAGTCGATGATCTTTGGACTGTCGCAAAAATCAGCAGTCGATTTTAGATCAAGGCCTTTCAATTTGGCATAAGATTCCAGCACCTCGAAATTGGGGACAATTAACGCTGCCGGAAACTTGCGCTCGTTTCCGATCAGGACTACCTGGCTAACAAAACGCGAAGCCTTGATCATCTGCTCGATCGGGGAGGGAGCGATATACTTTCCGCCGGACGTTTTAAAGAGTTCTTTTTTCCGGTCGGTGATCTTTAGAAAGCCGTCTTCATCGATCTCACCTATATCACCTGTTCGAAACCAGGCGTGATCAAAGGCCTCCCGCGTTGCTTCCGGCTTATTGTAGTAACCAAGCATGACACCAGGCCCGGACGCCTCGATCTCGCCGTCGGCCGCCACACGGACCGAAACGTTTCTAATGGGCTTTCCGACTGTTCCCAGCTTGCTGCTACCGGGATTGTTGGAGGAGATGACCGGTGAGGTTTCCGTAAGGCCGTATCCCTGCATTATCGGAATGCCCGCTCCAGTGAAGATCAACCATATGTCGTCTGACAAGGCCGCGCCGCCTGTAATGCAAAATTTTAGATTGCCGCCAAAGAAGAGGCGAAGCTTGCGATAGACAAGCCTGTCCGCGAGACTATGCTCAATAGTTAGTGCGTTGGGAATTGGTTCTTCGGTCTCGAGTTTTAAGGCATAAGTTTTGGCGATCTCAATGGCCCAATCAAATACCCTTTCGCGAATGCGGCTTGATTGAGCTGCTTTAAGTCTTGCCCGGGCGTAAACTTTTTCAAAGATTCGCGGAACACCGATAAATAAGGTTGGCCGCACTTCTTGCAGGTTGTCGGGGACCTTGTCGATCGACTCTGCATAAAAGATCGACATTCCGTTCAGGATGTAAAGGTACATTCCGGTCCTCTCGAAAATATGTGAGAGCGGCAAAACGGAAAGGCATCTATCGCGACCGGAGAAGTCGTAGGTTGACCCTGCATCGATGGCGTTCGAGATAATATTTGTGTGCGAGAGCATTACCCCTTTTGGCTCACCCGTTGTGCCGCTTGTGTATATGAGTGTCGCTACCTCATCAGACTTTATCTGCCTAGTCAGCCCGTCGAGTAGTTTTGGTTCGACGGATCTAGTCTTCTTTCCAGAATTCTCAAGGTCCGCCAACGAGATGGCATTTTCCCCGTCAGGTTTTTCTAGGCCGAAAAATATTAGGTGCTCGATGGTTTTGCATTCGCCGATCGCGGCGCGTATCCGTTCATACGTCGCCCGGTTTTCGAGGAAGAAAACTTTTGGACCGGCGTCCTTCAGTATGTACTCGACTGAGTTTTCCGAAAGCGTCGTATAGATCGGTACATCAACTATGCCCGCGAACTGGCAGCCGGCGTCGGCAAAGGTCCAATCCGGAGAATTGGCTGCGAGGATGGCCGCCTTATCTCCTTTGCGCAGCCCAAGGGAATATAGCCCGACCGCGATATTTGAGATACGCTCAAGCGCCTCTGCCGATGATATTTGTCTCCACTCACCATCGCGTTTATAACAGAACGCATCCGGCCTACTGAGGTTGTTGACCGCATGTAGAAACAGAGCGGGAATCGTTAGGGGTTCATCATCAAACAGGGGCAAGCCTCGCTTTCTAAGCTGCGGCGTGTGAACGGTCGCGCTGTCCGCATCAAAACTCACTCTGGCTTCATGCCTCCGAAAAAGATCTTGAGTACTTCGCCTGCCATGGGCACTAGCGGGTATCTCTTCTCGGAAAGGATCCAGTTGGTCACCATTTCGTCCAAGGCACCGTACAAGATCTTGGATGCGACAACGGGTTTGATATCAGCACGAAAAATACCTGATCGTTGTCCGTCATCGATTGTTTTCCTGATGAGCTCGAGGTAGTCGTGGAAACCGGCCGCCGAAAATTCCTGCATGAATTTGGTTGAGCCGCGCAGCTCCACCTGAAACACGACGGCCATGTTCCGATCGGAGCCAAGTCTTTCTAAATGGAGCTCGGCGATCCTTTGCAGTCTTAACTCCGGCGACTCGATACCTTCAAGTTCGCTTTTCCCTTCCGCAATGAATTCTTCCATTGCGCGGTCGAAGATCGAGTGCAAAATGTCGTCCTTGCTCTTGAAATAGAGATATACTGTACCGTCGGCTATGCCAGCCTCGCCCGCGACGTCGGCTACTTTTGAATTAAAAAAACCTTTCTCGGCGAAGATCTTCGTCGCCGCGCGCAGAATCGCTTGGCGTTTATCAGGAACTTTGGCGGCCGGAGCTGTCGTCTTTACGGAACGAACCATTTTGACTTGGAACGGAGAGCTGAATGAACGCTCATTCATTTACAGGCTATACCAAAATCGAAATTCAAATCAAGGAGAGGTCGTTTACGCAGGGTAATTTGAAAATGGCGGAGAGGACAGGACTCGAACCTGCAAGCGCTTTCGCGCGGTAGTTTTCAAGACTACTGCCTTACCAATTAGGCTACCTCTCCGCATTAAAGCGGCGAATGAAGAATATATCAAGAAAGCGCCGCTTCAAACAACCTCAAGAATTATGAAGAGCCTGCAAGGACCAACACAGCAGCTTTTAGCTCCAGAGTCTGCGTTGATCCCAGAATACAGGCAAGAGATAAAGCGAGAGGCCGTCCTTTTTCAGAACAGCCTCTCAGCTTAATAGTTTTGGCGCGAATTACTTGGGTGATGAGGTCATCTCGGCAACCGCTTTTGTCATGCCCGTCGATGACGAACCGAGCAGACCGGCGATCCGTGCGTTAAGAACGTCTGTTTTGTCCCAACCGCTTGCTTTCATTTGAATACTGCCGTTTTGATCAATCAGAAAATACGCGGGAAATCCCATATCCATATTGCCCGACTTATCGCGATCGGCATATTGGAGCACCGCCCCAAAGCTGTTTGGCAAGATATCAAAGTTGAAAGCAGTGCTCTTCAAATATGTTCCGACCCTGGCTTCATTCTCCATAGTCAAGGCGAGAAACACGACATTTTGCCCTTTATAGCGGTCCTTTAACTGATTCATTTTGGGAATCTCGCTGTGACAAATCTCGCATTTGGTCGACCAAAAGGTGACCAGAACGACCTTTCCCTGCAGCTGCTTAAGGTCGAACGTTTGGCCACTCATGGATGTTGCAGCAAACTCGGGCGCCGGATTGCCCTCTTTCAGGCTTTGTTGGCCAAAAGCAAATATTCCAAAAAGCAGGATCAGCAATAATGTGGAAAGAAAACGCATATGAATGGAGAAGTGCCGAGGTAAATTGACGTTAAAGGATGTTTAACATCCTCTACTATATATAAATCCTCAATACTCGGAAACTCCAGAAATTAGTTCATT
>Ga0134124_10004106_pt1 | contig 11691 bp, 11 predicted proteins | sample KB304_FD_96880 | JGI IMG/M metagenome (GOLD analysis project Ga0134124, IMG submission 96880) | Terrestrial soil microbial communities without Nitrogen fertilizer from Kellogg Biological Station, Michigan, USA - KB3-0-4 | ecosystem: Environmental > Terrestrial > Soil > Unclassified ... | reverse complement strand
GGGTGAAGTGAAAAAATGGGAGGCTGCCGACCCTTCTCTTCCGGTGCAGCCGGCGCTGCACCTGATCGCCGTGGTGGCCCAGGGGGATCCGGGCAAGGCGGGCAAGTACCGGATGATCATGCCTGACAAGATCGTGGAGCAGGTTTACGGCTGGGCGAAAGAGGCTGGCGCGCTCCTCTTCATCGACATCCAGACCGGGCACGACAATATCCGCACCATTCTCCCCCGTTTCGAATGGATCCTGAAAAATCCCGATGTCCATCTCGGCATCGATCCGGAGTTCAACCTGATCGCCAGCGGGAAAAAGCCGGGGACCAAGATCGGCACCTACGACGCTGCCGACATCAACTATGCCTCCGGTTTCCTGCAGGAGATGGTGAAGAAGTACAAACTGCCCCCCAAGGTCTTCACGGTGCATCGGTTCACCAGGAACGGGGTTACCAACTCGAAGCACATAACTCTCAGACCGGAAGTGCAGATCGTCATGCACATGGACGGGTGGGGTGCCCCCTGGCTGAAGCGGGACTCATACAGGGACTATATCGTGGCGGAGCCGGTGCAGTACACCGGGTTCAAGCTCTTCTATCATAACGACACCAAGAAAGGCGATCCGCTGATGACACCCCAGGACCTGCTCAAGCTCAATCCGAAACCGCTTTATATCCAGTATCAGTAGGTTATTTGCCGAAGGTGAAGAGCTTGTTCACCAGCGGCCTCTCCTGCGTTCACCGCCGATATTTGCTTAAAAAACTCCGGGGCTTCAGCCTCGGAGTTTTTTTGTGCAAACCTCTTTTTTTGATCGATCACCTTGCCCGCAGTGCCTTCATGATGGCCTCGCAGACTTCCTCATGGGTCATATCCGAGCAGTGCACGGTGAAGTCGGCGTGCCTGGTGTAGAGGCTGAAGCGCTCCTCGAACAGGTCGGCGAAATTCTGGTCCGGGCGTTTCGCCAGGCCCCTGGTGCTGAAATCAGGGACGCGGGCCTGTAATGTGGCCAGATTTACATCCAGGAACACAATGATTCCGTGCGCCTTCAGGTGGACCATGGCAGCATCGCTGTAGGCGGCGCTCCCGCCGGTGGCAATGACGTGATTGCGGCAGTCGAGCCCGAGGAGGACCTCCTCTTCGATCCTGCGCAGCGCCAGATGGCCGTCTTTGTCAACGATTTCCTGCAGGGAGCGGGCCTGGGATGCCTGGATGAGAAGGTCCGTATCGACAAAGGCGCGGGACGTCATCTTGGCCAGAAGGACACCGACGGTGCTTTTCCCTGCCCCGGGCATGCCGATGAGAACGATGTTGGATGGATTTCGGGTCATGTGTCTTTTCTTGTGGGAGGTGCAGTTATTCGAGCATCTTCTCGTACTGCTCGACGACGGCCCCGTACTTTGCGTGGATCATTTTCCGGTCAGACTCGGCGAATTCGTCGAGCATGGCCTTCTGTTCCGCGTCGCTCAAGTAGTTGAGGGACGCCGGGAAGAAGATGTTGTCTTCCTTGTGGATGTGATCGTGGTAAAAGGAGATCAACGTCGTGCATTTCTCCAGGATGGTCGTCAAGGCCTCGCCGGCGCCCTGCCGGTACATCTCCTTCGCCTCGACCAGTTGGCCGACGGTTCTCCTGCCGAAACCGTGGTCTTCCAGCAGCTCCTCCATGAGGCTCCGGTCCGCTGGGGAGAGCTCCTTCCTGGCCAGGTCGCGGAAGAGGATCGATTCTTCCTTGGCATGATGGGTCTTGTCCGCGTACCAGCGGATGAAGTCCACCGCCGTATCCAGCAGGGGGACGTCGATCTTCTGTGCCGCTTCGGCTTTCTCCGCCTCCCGGCGGAGCAGTTCGAGCATCCTTTCGATGAGCCGGTGTTCCAACATCAATGGGCCGACAGGTTTCATCTGGGCTCTCCTTCCCGGTTCATCCGCAAAGCCGCTGGACCGGTTCTTTTTTCTTCTCCATTATACTTCAAAAAGTGGCCTGTACCTCTAACTTCTGTTTATTTCAGAGAATGCCGTTCATTTGGAGTGTGGCCGGGCAAGGTTGCGGGGGGGCTGCAGGATGAGGCGCTGCATCTACGGGTACGTGATGACTGCCATTTTCGGGGAGCGCGCAGAGATCGACGGCACGGAAAAGACTCAGGGTCAGCCTTCGACATGGGACGATTTGGTGCTCAACGGGCCAGCCATTGACCTGCCGGTTTTATGGGCAGGGCCTTTGGTTTGGATGGGACTACTTCCTTGCACTTCTCGACGTGGTGTAGTCGAACAGACTCCCAGCAGCCTTCTTGAACACATTCAATTGAGTGGGATAGAAGTAGTCAGATTCGAACCAGCCCTTGTCCCGGTAGTACGTGTAGTCGCGACACGTCTTGTCCGACAGCAGTCTGACGCTTGTTCGAGACATCCTGAAGATCATTAGCTTGAAGAGCGACGGGGCTGAATAAGGTGGCTGCGACAATCTGTCGTGGAACCTTCGGCTTTGGGCCGCAAGAGTGCCGTCGATCTTCCGTTGTTCCTTCGTAGTCATCGGCTCAAGGGCTGTTACACAACTTCCCTTCACCACGTTGAAGCCAAGGCCGTTGCCAACGAAGTCCAGGTACTTCACTATCTTTGGGCCCCCATAGATTCCTTGCACGATAATGCTGGTAAAGACCTTGCCAAAGAAGCAGGGACGATGAAACACAAAGCCGAGCCTGTCGAGGAAGGACTTCATTGTTGCAGAGACTTGGAATGAGTAGTTCGGGGACGCGAAGATCACGCCGTCTGACGTCATCATCTTCTCTATGAACAGGTCCCGGTCATCCTTCAGCGGACAGAACGACTCGCCCTTATTGAAGCAGGTCTTGCAGCCCTGGCACGTCTCCAACTTGTAGTCAGTAAGGGCAACGATTTCATATTCGACGTCACCAAGCGACTCGAGGACGCTCAGGAACTGATGAACTGCGTAATGGGTGTGCTTCTTGCGAGCAGTCCCGACAAAAGCCGTAACTTTCTTCATTTCGTGCACCTCCTTGAAAAAAATGCGGTCTCAACTCCCATTTTATTTCTGCACGAGCCGATAAAACCCACTCCTCGTAGTTCATTTCCCCTTTTCTCGGCATCGTCACTTAGCCAACCACAATCCCCTCGGCCAGTGCAATCTTCAGGAACTCGGCGGCATCGGCGGCGCTGATGCCGAGTTCTGCGGCGATCTTGCCGGCCGGCTTCTTGCCGTCGAGCTTTTCCAGGAGACGGTAGAAGGGAAGCTCGATCGACTCGGTCCGGATCTCTCCGTCTTTCGGGTAGATGACGGCATGGGAACCGTTCGGGGAGAGGGAAACTGACAGAGCCTTCAGGTCGGCATGGCCAGCTTCCAGCAGTTCGAGGATTTCGTAATTGAAGGTCGCCAGCTTTGCCGAGCCGGCAAGATTCAGGCGGAGACCGGCCGGATCAGGGCCAGTTTCGACCGGTATCTTCGGCGGAACCGCCATGAGCGCGGCAGCGTAATGATAGTTGTAGACCATCAGGTCCAGAGCGACCGGCAGGAGTTTTTTCAGCTTTTTTTCAGTGAAGAGTTCCGCGATGAAGCCGGTCTGCAGCCCAAGAATCTCCTCATCGCTCAATCCGCCTGCTTCTTCAGGAACGATTCCCCTCTTTTCCGCATAGGCGGAAAACTCTTCAAGGAACCGGCTCGGCTCCATTTTGAGCGGATGAAGGATGCCCATGAACCATGAAACGGCTTTTCCCCTGCTGTAGAACAGGTCGCAGGCCGCGGCAAGCTTTCCGGCTCTTCTCATGTCCTCTTCCGGAAAGTCGGGTGTGGAGATCAGGAGGTAGGGGGACACTTCCTGATGTTCAAGCCCCAGCTCCCTGCTGCGCGCCGCCAGTCTTGTGCCTGGCAGCAGCGCCAGCGGAAAGATGTCGAGGTGGTTCGGATAAAGTCCGAGGGCGAAGTCGAGGCTCTGTTCGAATCCTTCAAAAGTGTCGCCAGGCAGCCCGTAGATCAGGTCGAAGCCGAAGACCGCGCCGGTCTCGTTCAGGAGGGAAATCTTGGCGACGAAGTCCGACCGGTTGAAGTTCCTCCCGACATTTTTCAGCACCTTGCTGTCTGCGCTCTGAAGGCCAATCTGCAGGGAACAGGTCATGGAGGCAAAGAGTGCAGCCTGCTCCCGGTCGATGAATTCGCTCCTGACCTCGAAGTGAAAGTGGATATGGGGGGCGATCCTCCTGATGAGCCGCAGGATTCTGGCTGCCCGTTCCCGGTCGCTGTTGAAGGTGGAATCGAGTACGATGACCTGCGAAACCTCTTTCTCGACAAACCATCTTAGCTCTGCTTCCAGCCGTTTGAGCGGGAAGCGTCTGACTTTTCGGCTGGTTCCGGCGTCGAAGCAGAAATCGCAGGCAAAGCTGCAGCCCCGGGAGATCTGCCAGAGCATCCCGGAATATTTTTCCGGGTCGATTTCTCCGTTCAGAAAGGGTGACGGGATTTTTTCGAGATCGGTTTCCTCCGGTGCAGGAAAAGATCTGAAGACACCGTTTTCAATGATTGCTGTCCCCGGAACACCGACTGTCGTTGTTCTTCGGACGATGTGCGTTACCGCTCCGGTCAAGGGAGCTTCCCCTTCCCCGTGGACCAGAAAATCCCAGGGTGCTTCGCGGAGGAGCCGCTGCTGATCGGCCGTTGCTTCGGGGCCGCCGCAGAAGATGGCGATATCAGGTTCGGCTGTTTTCAGAAGTTTTGCTGCGGAGACGCCGAGTTCCCTGTTCCAGACATAGACGGAGAAACCGACCAGATCGGGTTCGGTAGCGATGATTGCCGCAGAACACTCTTGAGCATTCTGTCCGGTATACAGATCGAGGATGGTTACAGCGATTTTTCCCGACAGCGAGGGAGTGTTCTTCAGGGATGCGGCGAGAAAGGCGTTTGCCAGCGGCACAGACTGGGGGGACCTGCTGGGGTGGATCGAGACGAGGGTTACCCTGATTGGTACGGGCGAATTCATCCTTACTGCTTTGCAGCAATCTTTGCCGGTCTTGCCTTCAGTTTCGGCGCACCGTTTTCGATCACGACCCGGAATTCGACGTCAGCACATTGATGCTTGCTTCTGAGCGTTTCACGCTGCTTCTCGATGACGGAGAACATCGTGTCCCTGCTGATGTTGTCGGTGGGGAGGTTGCACTTCCTGCGCGCTTCAAGATAATGCTGGAAGACGATTTCGACATCGTTCTGTTGCGGTTGTCTTTCATGGAATTGAGAAGGTGGACGCGGTGCGGTTTCGGCGAGGTGACGTGCCATCTTGAACCGGTCGCGGGAGTATTTCCCCTCTTCGATGAGCCGGTTTATCCTTGTCCAGTACTGTTTGTAACTGCTGAACTTGCCGGACAGGGTATTGAACCTGAATTTCATCATGGTGTTGACGATCGTGGAGGTATTGTACCGCCTGATGACTCGTTCGATATCCTCGCAGAGCTTGAGAGGCTCCCTCTTCTCAATGCCGAGAAAGTACTGCTCGTACTTGACAATCAGCTCAGAGATATTCGCTTCAAGAAAGGCTATGTCTTCCTGTATCCCCATTTTTTCTCCAAAGAAAAACTATAAACTTGACCGGTTCTAATGTAAAGACGAAATAGCGCTGCCGTAACACTTTTCCTTCCTGAAACAAGCCTTTATAACTTGACCCGCAAAGGTTCTATCGGCTAAAGTACAGCCGGTGAAGAGTGATTTACGGAGGAATGATATGGGGCAAATTGCAGCCATTATTCTTGCAGCGGGCAAGGGGACGCGCATGAAGTCCGATCTGGTCAAGGTCATGCATACGCTTGGGGAAAGGCCGATGATCTCCTGGCCCGTGCAGGTGGCAAAAAATGCCGGTGCAAACCGAATTGCAGTTGTGGTAGGTCATCAGGCCGAGAGGGTGAGAGAGTTCTTCTCCGGGGATGGTTCGATCACTTTTGCCGTCCAGAATGACCAGCTCGGCACCGGACATGCCGTAGCTTCTGCGCGTGAAGCACTCGAAGGGTTCAAGGGGACGGTGCTCATTCTTTGCGGCGATGTGCCTCTCCTCCGTCAGGAAACCCTTTCATCGATGCTTGCCGCACATGATAGCAGGGGGGCGGCAATCACGGTTCTTACCACGCACCTTGAGAACCCTTTCGGATACGGGAGGGTCATCAAGAGAGAGGGTGGCAGGATTTCCCGGATAGTCGAGGAAAAGGATGCAAGCTCGGAAGAAAAAGAGATTTCGGAAGTAAACTCCGGCATATACTGCGTCTCTTCGGAATTCCTGTTCGATGCGGTTTCCGGGCTGAAAAACGATAATGCCCAGGGAGAGTATTATCTGACCGATATAGTCAAGGCCGCAGCCGAGAAAAACCTTCTTTCACTCGCATACCTTACCGACGAGTCTGAAGAGGTGATGGGGGTGAATGACAGGGTGCAACTTTCTGTCGCCGCTTCAATTCTCAGGGTCAGGATAAACCGTGAACTCATGCTTTCGGGGGTCACCATGATCGACCCATCGGCTGTTTATATAGAGGCCGGAGTGGAGATCGGCCCGGACTCAGTCATTTATCCCAACGTCCATATCAGAGGCAGAAGCAGGTTGGGTAAGGGATGTCTGGTCGAGCCCGGGGTCGTGATTCGGGACTGTGTCATAGGCGAAAGGGTGACCATCAAGGCCGGTTCCATCCTTTCCGAATCGCAGGTGGGTGATGAAGCTTCAATAGGCCCGATGGCCCATCTTCGGCCTGGATCGAATCTTGGTGCTCACGTCAAGATCGGAAACTTTGTGGAGACCAAGAAGATTGTCATGGGAGAGGGATCGAAGGCATCGCACCTGACCTATCTCGGTGATGCCGAAATAGGGAGCGACGTCAATATCGGGTGTGGAACCATAACCTGTAATTATGATGGAGTCAGAAAGCACAAGACCACAATCGGAGACAGGGTCTTTGTCGGAAGCGATGTTCAGCTCGTGGCCCCGGTTACAATCGGAAGCAATTCTCTGATAGCAGCAGGTACGACAGTCACAATGGATGTCCCGCCTGATTCGCTTGCCATAGCCCGCACGCCACAGGTAAACAAGGAAGGGTGGAAGCTGAAGAAGCGGGAATAGACCGGGAACTGCAGAACCTGAAAGTCGGGAACCGGAAACTGTAACGTCTTTTACAGATCCCTGATCCGGTTCCCGCATTTAAAATATTTTGTAACTTACAATAGGAGTTTATAAATGTGCGGTATTGTCGGCTATATGGGAAGCAAACAGGCCACCCCGGTCATTCTCGACGGACTCAAGCGGCTTGAGTACCGCGGGTATGATTCGGCAGGGATATGTACGCTGGTAAATGGAGCTGCATTTGTTGTCAGAAGCGAAGGGAAACTTGTCAATCTGGAAAATCTCCTTGCGTCGAGCCCTCTTCCCGGTTCAATAGGCATTGGCCATACCAGATGGGCAACCCATGGCAGACCTTCGGAGAAAAACGCCCATCCCCACAAGGCCGGATCGGTGATAGTTGTTCATAACGGCATCATCGAGAACTATCTTGAACTGAAAGATCAGCTCAAAGGGATCGGGCATGTCTTCAAGAGCGACACTGACACCGAGGTCATCTCCCATCTGATTGAGGAAAAACTGAAGAGCAGTGACGGGTTCGAGCAGGCAGTGCGCGAGGCGTTGCAGGAGGTGCGCGGAGCCTATGCCATATGCGTTCTCTGTGAGAAAGAACCCGGAACCCTGATAGCGGCCAAGCAGGGCTCACCGATGGTTGTAGGTATCGGTGAGTCGGAGTTCTTCGTTGCGTCCGACATCCCGGCGATACTCTCCCATACCAGAAAAATGATCTTCATGGAGGATGGCGAGTTCGTCATTTTCAGGGCATTGGCTGCAGAACCCGAGTTTTCGACTATTGTTGGGACCAGGATCGAGAAACAGTCGAAGCATATCGACTGGTCGCCGCTCATGGCGGAAAAGGGTGGCTACAAGCATTTCATGCTGAAGGAGATCTACGAGCAGCCGAGAGCTGTAAGAGACACTATTGCGGGGAGGTTGAACGAGGAAGAGGGAGATGTGTTCCTGGAGGATTTCCAGCTTTCAAACGAAGATTTCTCGTCAATAGAGAGGGTCTGCATAGTTGCCTGCGGCACATCATGGCACTCCGGCCTGGTCGGCAAATTTCTGATCGAAGACCTTTGCAGATTACCGGTAGAGGTCGATATCGCTTCCGAATTCCGGTACCGGAATCCGGTGGTCAACGACAGGACCCTGATGATTCTGATCTCGCAGTCCGGCGAGACCGCAGACACACTTGCCGCCATGCGGGAGGCACGGTCGAGAGGGGCACGGGCTCTGGCGATCTGCAATGTGGTCGACTCCTCGATCGCAAGAGAGGCGGATGCAGTCCTCTATACCCATGCCGGACCGGAGATAGGGGTTGCTTCGACAAAAGCATTCGTGACCCAGTTGATCGCACTGTATCTGGTCTCGATCAGATTCGGACGCGCTCTCGGGAGGGTGGACAGAACAAGGGGAAGGGAACTGATTTCAGGTCTGCTTCACGTTTCGGCCCTGATTGAGGAGACGCTGAAGCTGGATTCTGCGGTCGAAAAAATTGCCCGTCGCTTCATGAATGCAAGGGATTTTCTTTATCTCGGAAGGGGCATGAGTTATCCGATAGCTCTCGAAGGGGCGCTGAAGCTGAAGGAGATTTCTTATATCCATGCCGAGGGGTATCCTGCCGGAGAGATGAAGCACGGCCCGATTGCACTGATCGACGAGAATGTGCCGGTTGTGGTTCTTGTCCCCAAGAACAGCACTTACGAAAAGGTGGTCTCCAATATGGAGGAGGTCATTGCCAGGGGAGGACGGGTGATCGCCATCTGTACCGCCGGCGATGCAGCCATAAAGGACAAGGCCGAGGTTGTCATCGAAGTGCCCGAAGCTTCTGAAGAGATGACGACACTCTTGCTCTCCGTGCCTCTGCAGTTGCTGGCGTATCACATTGCCGTACTCAAGGGGACGGATGTGGACCAGCCGAGGAATCTGGCGAAAAGCGTAACGGTTGAGTGAGGGCTTCCATGTATCCAAGCAGTTCCTGGGGATCGAGTGGCTTTGAGAGATAACCGCTTATTCCCATGTCGGCGCATATTTTCAAATCTCTCGGATTGTCGGATGAACTCAGCACGATCACCGGCAGGACAGACTGGCTGTATTTCTCCCGGATGCTCGAGAGCAGGCTGATACCGCTTATTTTGGGGAGCTGAAGGTCCAGCAGCACGAGCGAGGGGAGAGGATCTACTTTTTCCCCGAGAATCCTCTTGAGCGCCTCTTCACCGTTTTTAGACGTCTCGATTCGCAGGGGAAAGGGGAGTTTTTTCATCAGCCTCATCGTCAGGAAGCGGTCGTCATCATTGTCCTCGACGAGCAGAACCTTGATCTCTTTCATTGCTTATTACCCCTTGACCCGGCTACCTGAGCGTCCTTGCCTTTGGGGAGGATGAAGTAACAGGTAGTGCCGGTTCCCTCGCTGCTTTCCAGCCAGATCCTTCCGCCATGTCTCGATATTATTCGATGCACGATCGCAAGCCCGACGCCTGAACCCGGGAATTCATCGATATTGTGCAGCCTCTGAAATGGTTGAAAAAGCTTTTCGTAGTAGGCCATGTCGAATCCGGCGCCATTATCTTTTATATAGCATATCTTATTTCCGTCTTTTTCCACATGCCCGAATTCGATCGTTGCGCGGCTTATCCCCTTTGTGAACTTCCAGGCATTACCGAGCAAATTTTCAAGTGCGAGCCACATAAGTTTCATGTCACCAAATACTATGACATGCTCCTGGATGTTGAAAATAACCTCCCTATCAGGTTCCCTCTGCCTGAGAGAAGCAGCAACTGCGCTTACGAGTTCGCTCAGATCAAGATTCCGTGGGCTCATCTCCCGTTGCTGTACCTGATAAAGGGTCAGCAGGGCAGACAGGACCCTGTCCATCTGTTCTCCGGTCGCTGCAATTCTGTCGATGTAGTGAATTCCCTGTTCGTCAAGGTTCGTGCCATACTCTTCCCTCAGGGCATCGCAGAAGCCGGCCAACCTGGTAAGCGGGGCGCGCAGGTCATGAGATGCAGAGTAGTTGAATGATTCAAGCTCTCTGTTGGCGCTTTCGAGCTGGGCAGTCCTTTTCTGAACCTTGTCCTCCAGGGCGACATTCAGCTGATAAAGCTATTCAAGGGCTTCTTCGAGATCCTTCGTCCGCATCCTGATAGCTTCTATCATGCTGTTGAAAGAGAGCGCAAGCTCTCCGAGCTCGTCCGAAGTTTCAATAGTAGCCCTGACACTGTCGTCTCCGTTCTTGAGCGCAGTGGCACAGGCTGAAAGTTGAGCTATCGGTCTGCTCATACTCTTTGCCAATCTAAAGGCGGCCAGTATTCCGAATGCCAGGAACAGGGTTGTCGCCAGCAGCGCCATGAAAATGGTTTTGCGAAGGCGGGCATCCGCCCGTGATTCATCTACGACCACTTTGACAGAGCCGACGGAGGACTCAGGATCTCCTTCCCACTCTTTTCCGACAATGAGATGCTGTTCGAGCTGTCTGTTCAGAAGGCCGGGTATCTGATCCTTGAAAACCGTGTATCTCACATCATTTTTGGCGGGGTTGGCAAGTCTGCCGAGCAGAACTCTTTTGCTGTCATATATTTCCACTGACTGGACATCGGCCAGCGACATGGTCCTGCGTGCTGCCAGCAGGATTTCGTCACGGTCCCCGGAAAACACTGCAAGCCGGACATCCCGTGCCAGGAGCTTGGCCATCAAGCCCCCTTCCGTATTTCTCTTGTCGATTTGTGCCTGGTACTGCTGATAAATGAGAAGGGCTGCAAAGCCTGAGGAGACAATGAGGATGAGCAGGGTAATCCCGGCAAAGAGTCTTACCCTGAAGCTCGTTCGAAGCTTTTCAGTGAGTCCGGAACCGAAGAGTTTGAAAATGATCGGCATTGGAAGTCCTGCGAATCAGAAATTGGACCAAATTAACAAAGCCGACGGAAAAAGTCCAGTCAACCTTTTGCGGATGTTGTCGCCAGTCGTGAAAGTGCCGGCATATCAAGGACCACCACCCTGCTCCCTTCGACCTCGATGATATTCTCTTCCTTGAGTTTTCTGAAGGCGCGTGAGAGTGTTTCGCTGACAGTGCCGAGCCGGGATGCCAACTCCCCTTTTTTCATGTCGAGGTCTATGTAGCTTATCCCCTGGAAAGATGTCGACTTCCGCTCCGAAAGTTCAACGAGATATGCAGCCAGCCGGTTGGGTACCTCGGCAAAGGAGAGCTCTTCGATCTGCCTGGCAAAGCGGCGCAGCAGCATGGAGAGGGAGACGATGAGGTTCAGGGAGAACCTTGGATTACGCTCCAGAAGCCCCATGAATCCCTCTTTCGGGAAGTGGAGCAGCTCACCGTTCTCGACACCTCGTGCTTCGGCAGGATACTTTCCGTCGCCGAAGAAAGCAGCTTCGGCAAAAGTCTCGCCGGGATGAACGAAGTGAAGGACTTTCTCTCTTCCGTCCGGAGATATTTTGCAGAGTTTTATTCCCCCCCTGGAGAGGAGGTAGAAGCCGGTTGCAGGCTCACCTTCGGCGAAAATCGTCTCCCCTTTGCCGAAAGACTTTTTGTGGGCGATGGCGGCTATCTCGCCAAGATACTCTTCGTCAAGGCCGGCGAAGAGGAGGGATTTTCTGAGTATTT
>Ga0134124_10004105_pt1 | contig 11691 bp, 9 predicted proteins | sample KB304_FD_96880 | JGI IMG/M metagenome (GOLD analysis project Ga0134124, IMG submission 96880) | Terrestrial soil microbial communities without Nitrogen fertilizer from Kellogg Biological Station, Michigan, USA - KB3-0-4 | ecosystem: Environmental > Terrestrial > Soil > Unclassified ... | reverse complement strand
GGCCGGTTAGATCGAAGCTGAAGCGCAGCAGCGCGAGGTCGCCATCGCCCAGTTCCATCGACCAGGATGCGAGGGGCGCGTTGGTGGTCTGCGTCAGCAAGTCGCCGATCATGCGGCGCCGGGTCGTCGAAATCTCGTCGCGCGAAAGCCACACGAACGCGAACAGGCGGCGGCCGAGCGCCTCGGGTAGGAGAATGAGCTTCGGGCGCGGCCGATCGGCCAGCGACATCGCGGTCAATGCTAGCCGCTCGAGCGCGGCCGGCTCGAACCCGATCAGCAGATCGTGCGGCAGCGATGCAAGCGCGTGGTTGAGCGCTTTGCCGGCATGTCCCCTTGGATCAAACGCGAACTTCTCGCCGATCGCGCGAAGACGCGCGCGCAGCACCGGCACCTTTTCGGGCGGGGCTTTCAGGGCATCGCTCGTCCACAATGCGGCATGCACCGAAATGGCCTTGATCTTGCCGGCGTTGCGAACCGGAACGATGAGCAGGTCGAGCGGCACGCGGCGGTGCACCGTGGCGATGCGGCCGGATTTCAGGACAAGCGGGGCTTCATGACCATCTTCGAACCAGGCGAAGGCAGCGCGCCGCTCTTCGTCCGACCAGAGCGGTCCCGGCGCACTGCGCATAATTCCCAACGGCTCGGACGTGCGGCCTTCGGGCGTCTCAAGCTGATGGCCGAGCTGTGTGAGGTGGCTATCGAGGAACCAGCGCAACAAGGCGGCGCCTTCACCGTCCGGCAGCGATTCCGCATCCTTGCGGAGCGCAGACTGCATGAGCGGCCAATCTTCGACCGCCGCGCGAACGTCCGTAAGCGCCGCCAGAATATCATCCTGCAGCAACCGGCGCGGCCGTGCGTCGGCGCGCTCGATTTCCATGTAGATCATCGATTCACGTCGTTCGCCGTCAGCGCTGTCGGGCAGGATCGCGACAAGCTTGCCGCTGGCATCGCGCCGCACCGAAACCACCGGGTGAAGCAGACGGCTGATATCGAGACCATGCGCCGCGATCGACTGCGCGACCGAATCCACCAGAAACGGCATGTCGTCGTTGATCGCCGCGAGCCGCATCCGCCGTTCGCCATCGATGGTCAGTCCAGAGGACAGCAGCCGCAGCACCGGCTCGCCCGGCGCCCTGCGCGCGGCAGTTTCCGCGATGAAGTCGACGATCCGATCAATATCCTGGTCGCTGAGACTGTCCGCGTCGCCCGGCAACGCGCTCGCAAGCAAGGGCGCCCGCAGGGCGTCCGCGACTTTCTCATCGGACGAGCCCGCTGGAAAGGTGCTCCGCACGTTCATCAATGCTCTCCTCGCCGGCCCGGCGTCTTATGGTGCGAGCCTATAGGCTCCCGATCAATCCGTGGCCAGAGCGGGAAGATGGATGCTTAATGTTTCAAAAGTCTTGCTGCGCGCGCGAGTTCGGTCTTGGCGGCCTCGCTTACCGTGACGATGGAGAAGCTGCCGTCGCATTCGCGGCGCGCAACCAGGCTGACATAGTCCGCCTCGATCGCGGGCAGCGTCACGCTCGCCAGTGCGGGGGTATTGTTGAGTGCCGCGCGGACGGCGGCTTCGCGCTCCGGTACCGCCGTCGGGCGGCGCAGCGCACGCTCCGCCTGGACGACAGCCTTGAGGCCGCCGGCGAAGTTCTCGAGGAAAGCAGGCAATGCTCCCGCCGGCATCGCAAGGCGGCGGGCATGGGAAAGCACCGCTGCATATTCGGCAAGCCGCGTCTTGTCGTGGGCGGCGCCGAAGATCAGCTTGACCAGCGGCGTCATCGGCGCGCGCGCCTGCGCCTTCAGGCCTGCATCCTCCAGAATGGTAGCATAGGTTTGCGCATCGTCCTCGGCCGCGAGCGCGAAATCATGGGCTTGGCCGAGTGCTGCATAGAGTGCGGCGCGGCTGCGCTGATCGGCGAAGGTCATCGCATCGGCGGCTTCGCGCGCGATCGCCAGCCGGTCATAAAGCGCGGACGCCGAAGGGATCATGTCTTCAGTCTCGAACACGATTGGTTCGAGGCCGGGGGTGCTGAAGCGGCCAAGATCATGGTGCTCCTGCGGTAGCTGGGGGCCGTCCGCCCACAAGGGCGCGGGCGGCGCTGGGCGGGCAGGTTCCGACAGCGCATGTTCGACGGCGCGGCGAACATCGTCGCCGACGTCGACCTCAACCACATCCTTCCAGTTGATCACGCCGTAGATGAAGTCGATCTCGTCGCCGTTGGAGGTGAACGGCATCAAAATGCCGCGGTACATTGTCGGCAAGCCGCGATGGCTGCCATATTCGGCTTCGAAGCCGATCGGCGCGCGATTGGCCAGGATCTCGAGATAATGATCGGTAAGTCGCGACAGCACCGATCGCGGCGGCACATCGGCGATCGTCCGGATATCTCCGGTCAGGCCGCCCTCTTCGCGAAGCGCCTTGCCCAAATAGGGGATGGAGGCATGTTCCGGCCCATTGGTGAAGTCAAGCAGCACGCTGTTCGGGCCGAAATCGGGATGGTCGGGGTCAAGATCGTCGATCGAGGGATAGGGACGGTCCTCCAGCAGCGAGACCCAGTAATTATAGGCACGCACATGCATACGCCGCTCGTCCGTGCCGATCGCGGGGGGCGCCTCGATCGCCGGCTCGTCGGCGGCAGGAAAATCCTGCTCCACGCCGTGGTCAAGTGAGAAAGGATTTGTATCGTCCATGCACCCAGCCTCTGAGCCATGCCGGCTCGGCGCCATTTTGGGACCGCATGGTTGATGATTGGTTAATCTCCGCGCCCGCCCCTGTTCGCAAGGCCAGGTAGTTCGGCTCGCCGTCAGCCGCTTCGAACCATAAGAGCGATCTGTGCCCGATATTGGCGGCCGGGGGCTTGATCATTTTCCTGCCGAGCCAGCTTGGCCCTCGCCCTTGTTTTCGGATGTGCCGGCTGATAAGGCGCAGCCCTGCCGGAGCCGCCTTAGCTCAGCTGGTAGAGCATCGCATTCGTAATGCGGGGGTCACAGGTTCGAGTCCTGTAGGCGGCACCATTTTCCCCCATATATTTCAATAACTTAGCTCGGGCCTCGGCCTGCCATCAGAAGGCAGATCCCACCTTTATAAACACCTTTATAGAACCGGTGCGCAGAATGGGCACCAATTTTCGTACAAAACGCGATGCTGCATCAGTCCGTTGGTGGCAGGGCAGTATTTTAGCCAGCCTCGAAAAAAGATTCCAGGCCTTGGCCGTCAAAAAATTTTGATTCGTACGAAAAATAGCTCTCGAAATAATTTCGGGTTCTTCGCAATATGGCCGAATACAGAAGGGTTTCATGTTGGGTAGAACAGAATCGGTTAAAATACGGAGGGGTTTAGCTGTTTATCGGCAATCACGGGCATCAGGTTTCAAGACCCAAAATTGGTACAGCAGGGTTTATATGCCTGATGGCGGTGGCAGGGAATATCACGTTCGGACGACAGGCACCTCCGATCTGCGAATCGCAAAACAGAAGGCAGACGACCATTGGTTTCAATGTGAGCTGCTCAAAAAGGGCATGGGCGACGCATCCTTCCTTGGAAAGGATCGTGTGCCGCTAGATAAGCGATTCGATCGCATTGCAGAACAACGCTTTGACCAACTCGAAATTGAAGCGGGGTCAAATCAAACGGCCCTTCGAAAGCTGAAGGACGAACGGAGCTCCTATTTTGCACGGAACGGATCTGCTCAATTTTTCGGCAGACGAGATATCAGCACGATTACGACCGAAGACATTCGACAGTTTTTGAAGGACAGGGTGCAAAAGAGCAACAAAGGTTATCTGGCAGCGGCAAGCCAAAAGCGATCCCTTGTCTGCCTCAGGTTGATTTTCAAACACGCCTATGAGCGTGGCTTGATCGCTAACATCCCTATGATGCCAAAGGTCAAATTGAAGCAAACACCAAGGGGCTGGTTGGACGCAACGGAATATCGACTGCTTTGGGAAAAGGCTCGGAGCCTCGCTAAAGCAGCCCAAAAGGCTGGCGATATGGCAGCCTACCACCGTTGGATGGAGATGTTCGATTTCATCGTGTTTATGGTTAACACGTTCCTTCGTCCAAGCGAATGGTCCGAGCTTAAGCAGTGTCATGTGAGGGTGAAGGAGGGTCAACGAACCCATCTTGAGATTGCTGTGCCAAACGGAAAAACCGGTCAACGGATAGTGGTCTCGATGCCAAGGGCGGCCATCGTCTATAAACGCATGATCGCTAGAAATGGAGAGAACCCAGACGGCTATCTGTTCAAACCGGAGCTCTCGAATCGTCAAACGGCGAAGGAACGTATGCGTGATCAATTCGAGTCGATTTTGAAGGCCACTGGCCTCAAGCTCGATCGCTTTGGCAAGTCCCGGACGATTGGCAGTTTACGGCACAGCTCGCTCATGTTCCGTTTGCTCGAAGGCGAAAATGTTGACCTGCACATGCTAGCCAAAAATGCCGGAACGAGCATCAAGCAGCTTGAAGATTTTTATCTGAGCCATGCCCAGGCTTCAATGAAGCTCGATAACCTCCATAGCTTCAGGCCGAAAGCCACCGCACGGAAATGATGAAGCCCCATTTTCGGCATGGATCGTCATAAATAGATCAGCAGCGGTTATCAGCTCAGCCCTAGCCTGCTAATTCCTATTGCTTTAATAACGCCAATTCATAGAATCGATAATAACAAGTCAGCGAAATACAAATCAAATATAAGGAATGTACAAGATTAATCGGAATAAAATAAGATATGTACTTAGCAATTGGATTAATGAATCTTTAAGGCCAGATACGATTGTAACTGCCACGCTAAAGCAGCGTATTAGGACGAACAATGGTATGTGGATTAATGGAAGCGAAGATATCTATTCCCATGTTTATGCCCAATTTATTCATCGACTGAGCAGGGAGCTTGCTCCAAAGGCATGGAAGCGATGCAAGAAGAAAAAACTCGTTCCTAACGCTGCATCGCTGGAAGGCAACGGTAGGGGTCACAAAATCAGCGAGCGGCCGGGTAGAACGCTGGCCTTCATCAAGGCAATCCAGCCGAACGAGAAACAGGTTAATTGGCACCTGCATATGTCGTTTCGTTGTCCTGCTCATATGACGCAGGATGATTTTCAAGCCAAGGTTCGATCTGTATGGATGCAGTCCCCATGGGCCATGCCCATATTCGAAATCGAACCGAGAGAGGCCGATTGGGTTGGCTACTCTCTAAAAACTGGACCGGAAGCACTTTTGGCGGAAACGCTAAGCTTTTGAAGTTGACGGGCGTACTGCAATCCCATGCAGAAGCTAGATGCCCCTACGGATCAAGGCCCTTACATATTTGAATGCGTCCCCAGGCATTCGCCTGGGGCTTTATCCTGAATATTATCTAAATCATGTCAGACCAATCAGTAACAATAACCAGATACGAGATAGAGGACCTTTCCAGAAAATGGATAGATAACTCAAGCACAAACACAAGAGAAATCAAATTACAGAGAAGACCAAAACGAATCTATATCAACATCATTCCACTTTTGGATGATTTGATTTTAGTCCATCCTCAGAGAACTTCCAGCTAAGCCTGTAGACGCCGTAGAGAACGCTATGTAACCTTCGTTATAGAATTATGTTTTTATAACGAAAATGACTAACCGCTTGATCTAGACTGTATTTTATGACGACTGTGCTACATAGTTGATTAGCGTACATAAGAACATATTGTTTCCTCATGGTTCTATAATGAAGGAAACCGTATGCTCACTAAGAAGTCGAAGGTCATTTCTAATCGGCAGGCTAATGTCATTTTAGCCTATCTTGCTACAACCAAGCACCCCATTCGAAATCGGCTAATTTTTCTTCTGTCAGTCAAAGCAGGTTTGCGAGCCAAGGAAATTTCGGAGCTCCGTTGGTCAATGGTTACTGATGCAGAAGGTTGGATAGACGACGAAATTCGATTACCAGACTCCGCATCAAAGGGTCAGAGCGGTGGTGTTATCCCTATAGCTCGATCTCTACGTGAAGCATTATCGGATTGGGCTCGGAAGGTGGGAACCATTGAACCCGATCGATGCATCATTCATACCCAACGTTGCAATCGAACTTCCCCCCAGGTGGTCGTAAATATGTTTTGGCACTGGTACCGTGCCGTTGGATTTGATGGCTGCTCCAGCCACTCTGGCCGAAGAACCTTCATTACCAACGCTGCTCGCAACATTGGTCAGTTTGGCGGCAGCTTAAGGGATGTCCAAGCCCTTGCTCGACATCGCTCTCTTTCAATGACCCAATCATATATAGAGGTTGATTCCGAAGCCATTAGGAAGGTCGTCGACGCATAGCGTAACGAACGTACCGCTTCCTGCTCAGCCAAAGCCGCCGAAAGTCAAGTTATTCCAGTCTGGAAAGCTCCCTCTCGCCAAAATCGCCTTGGTCAATTTCGTTACAAATTTGTTTGCTTCGACAATGTCATATTTCTTCAATGATTTGTCGTCCAATGTGCCAGTGTGGGCTGCCTTAGATCGAGCGCTATAGATTAAATTTGCTAACCGGCTAGCTTCGATTCGATCGTCCACATTATGACCCAACATCCAAGCCGCACGAGTTCTAATCCGGAGACTCAGCTCGCCTTCGGATTTGATATCATTTATACATAATATCTCCTGAACCAGCCCAAAATCGATTGCAGCGCTAATTATATCGTGGCTTGATCGTGCTTTTGCTAAGCGATCAATGGCTATATGAATTCGTTGATCTTTGAAGGATTTCAAAAGGTAAAAGTTGGTTTTGACGTCTTCGGGCTCGACTTGTGTGCTGGATATAACTTTTGGGGAATGAAGTGGCTCGGAAAAGTGAGCGATAGGTCCTGTAAATTTTCTTGGTTCGTAGACTGTAAATGTGGCTGGCAGCATTATCGGGTCGTAGCTCGAAAGCAACAAAGCGCTATGCAATAGCTTTCTTTCAAAAGCCCGTTCTTCAGCTCGACGAAGAATCGCTGGGAAATCACTTTCTAATCCAATCAAGGGATCAATCTCAAACGATTGTACGCACGCTGCGTTGTCATTTCTAGATTTCAAAAAAAAGTTGTGATCTGAGAAGTAGTAATCAACATACATAGAATACGGAAGATCACCGTTCGGGCAAATCTTGAGATTCTCCGCTATATCGTATTCGGTATTTACAGATAGCCCTTCCAAAACTGAAATCTCAATACCGGAAATCCGATTTTGTGTGAGTTCTGCTAAGGCGTCGGCAATTAATTTCTCAGGGTCAGTACCCTTTTTTAGCTCCTCCAAAACCCAAGTGCCAGCATGCCCCAATGTGCATGAATAGCCACTTGGATGAAGGATCCATTTATCCTTCAATAAGCTGAAGGGCTCATATTGCGTTAGCTCTTCATCGATGACGAAGCTGAAGGTTTTGTCACTGACAGATTTATGATGCGTTTCTCTGTCCTCCAGATTAGCTTGCAGGGATCGGAGATAAGATAGGGCATCCATTGGCGGTCGCAGCTCCATTAATTTAACAATATACGGATCGTCCGCAACCTTTATACGTACCTTTATAGCGTGGGAAAAGGTCAAGTGAAATCAATGTGATGAGCGCATTCGTAATTAGCGGGTCCCCGCTGGCATGTCGATTGAAACCAAGGGGCTGGCGCGGCGGGAGAGAAATTAGTAGGGCATTAGTAGGGTCTAAGCCGCCTTAGCTCAGTTGGTAGAGCATCGCATTCGTAATGCGGGGGTCACAGGTTCGAGTCCTGTAGGCGGCACCATCCACAGCTTAACACATTCAAATATCAAGCTTTCCTGCGATGGCAATATCAATCTGATCCATTAGGCGGGCTGGCTTCGCCCCCAATTCCCGGGCAATGGCCACAAACTCCACGAAATCTAGCCTCCGCTCACCTGTCTCGATCTTAGCCACAAAGGATGGCGGCTTACCCAAGCGGGCCGCCAGATCGCGTTGCGTAAGGCCAGCCTGCTTTCGGGCGCTAACCAGGGCGCTAATCGCCACCTGATAAGACTGTGACGAGACCCAGCGCCGCATTTCTTCGCCTGTTGAGAAGCAGTGCGGAGTTTGATAGGGCGCGACTTCCTTGCTCCCATTTCAGGAGCAAGTGGTGATGGGAACAGATCGTTGACATGGGCAGGCTCGTGGTTGCGTGTGATCTGCGCGCGGAGAGTCCGGTAACTGCTACGCCGCCTGATATGGTCAGCGGATAGGCGCATTATTGCCAAATTCTGTTGTTCATCCGGCGATAGAAGCAGCCCTAGATCGCATCCCGAAAGCCCTTCTTACTCGCTCAGGGTCAATCTTCTATTCTGGTCGCGCGGCATTCTCCGCCCCATCCCAACTCTATATTGTCGGACTTAATCCGGGCGGAGACCCGGTCGCGCAGGCCGCAGAGACGATCGGGGCCCATCGACTGAAATTCCGGGAAGGCCCGGCGTGGTGGTCAGAATACGCTGACGAGAGTTGGCGCGGGGCGGCACCTGGCACATGGGGGATGCAACCTCGCGTGCTGCACATGCTTGCCTCGCTCGGGCTCGATCCGCGCGCAGTGCCGGCAAGCAATGTAGTATTCGTCCGATCGTCAACTGAGGCCATGTTGAAAGACGAGAAGGCAGAGCTGTTGCAGGCATGCTGGCCGGTCCACCAGACGGTGATCGACGCACTTGGCGTTCGGGTTGTGCTGTGCTTCGGAGGCACGGCAGGCGGCTGGGTTCGAGAAGAGATTGGCGCATGGGAGCGCGTGGACGGTTATCAGGAGACCAACAGCCGGCGTTGGTCAAGCGAGGCACATAGGGCCGAAGACGGTCGCGTCGTGGTCACTCTTACCCATCCCGGCCGCGCCAACTGGTGCAATCCGAAATCGGATCCGGCACCTTTGGTCAGGCGGGCACTTATTGCAAATTGAAGGCTGACGATGAGATGCGGCGAGGTTTACCAGAGCGTCGACCGAAGAAACGGTGGCATGCCAGCGAGAGCCCAGTCGGTTTAGTCGGGTAAGGCGGGTTAAAGTCAAAACCACCAAAAAACCACCACCACCGCTGGGCCTAGCACTCGCACGGCGGCGCCGCGCGGTTCGGTTAAGTCCCGGCTTACCCGACTGAACCGACTCCCTCCTATTGAAGGATTAGATCGTCGGTTCGGAATGTGTTGATCCACTCTCCGTCGTCGTTGGGCCAACAATTTTCGAGCCGCTTCGCCCGCGCCCAAGTGGCGCGGCATTCCGCGAGCGACGGCAGCCAGAAACCCCGCATTTGGCGCCCGTATACAGTCTCGCGCTTGCTTTCTTCGTGCATGGCAATAATGGCCAGCTCGTCGGCAATGGCGCGGGTGTTGGCCCTGATGCCTCGGCGAGCATATGTTGCTGCCAGCAACTCGGTGGCAACAAAGTTTGCGCCCTCCTGCTGCACGGGGAGCGGAGCCTCCCCGCATGCCAGCATCTCGAAAACCAGCCGCTGTGCACCGACAAGGCTTTCGACTTTCTGCTCTGTGAGGCCCGACGTCTCTGGTCTATTGCGGTGGTTGAAGGCGGAGATGTCCCGCTTTAGCATTAGGTCGTAGAAGGCTTCGCGTCCGCCGCCATCCCACTCCACGCGAAGCCCGGCAAAATATTCGTGGTCTTTGGCACGGGCAGCGGAAACATCGACCACGAGCATCCGGCGGTCGTCCAGATCGGCCGGCACAACGAAGTCTTCGTTAGAGGCCATAATCAGGCGGAAGTACTTCTTGGCCATGAACACATCGACCCCCTTGGGTTCGACCGCCATGTGCCTTTGGGTTACAAGATTCTTGAGGATGCCCGCGTATCGCTTATCGTCCCCATATAGGGCCTCGTCGGCGAACACGATCAGCTTGTCCATCAGGTGGCGATTGAAGCCCCCAACAAGATGCTTCGGGTTGGATATGGTGATGAAGTAGTCGCTCACGATCTCGCCGATGGCTTCGACGAAGAAGTTCTTGCCGACCCCCTGCGGACCTCTGAGAATGACGCAGACCTCGGGTGTCTCCCATGGCTTCTGGTAGAGGTGAGCAATCGAATTCAGAACCCATTCGTAGACCTCTTCGTCGCCGTCGCAGATGATGTCCCGGACGAAGGCGAGGAAGTTTCCGCACTCGCCCGGAACGGGCGTGACCGACGGCCCGCGATAGAGATTAAGCACCCCCTCGTCTGCCTCAAGACCCGGTAGGAAGATCACCGACTTGAACTGCCGCCGATGCGGATTATCGAGGAACGCCGTTCCCTGCCCAACGGGCACGATCTTTCCGCCGCGCGATGCTTGTATCTTGCGGTGGTCATAGCTCTTCCGGAAATCCTCGAAGGATCGGTGGGAAATCGCGCCTTTTGGGTCGAAGCTGACAACGATGGTCCGATTGCCGTAATTCTCGACCACGGCATGTTCGTTGTTGAAGGCTTCGAGTACGGAATCGCTGGCCTCAGCCACGGCGCGGGCAATCTGCCGTCGGGCATAATCCAAAGCCCGTCGCCCCTTGTCGCGGACGCTGTCTGCAATCTTGAAGTCTGGGTCGGTGATGATCGACAATATGATCTCGGGCGGTACGCCAAGTCGATGAAGACCGCGTACGGCATGGAACAGCCAAGCCGACCGGGAATTATCCTGACGCTTGGGCCTTTCCGGGTCGCGACCCAGTTCGACGATCACCTTCAACTCAGCCGGTACATTCCACTGGTCAAGGTCGGCCAGCGCGACACGCGCCGCTGGGGAGAGTGCTACGGAATAGTCGTCCACCTGTTTCTCCGCCGGGGTGGGCGCGGAAACGCTCAGCGCCGCCGCCAGCGCGTCCGGGGATACAAGTCGGCTCTCCTCGAACGGCAGCACGATCCTGACCAACTGCGGTGCGGAGGGGCGGCCATGCTTTTCGACCTTCTGCCTATTCGGCCAGTTGAGCGTGCCAGCCAGTCGCCAGACGTGTGAGACATCGGCGGTGCAAGTATCGCAACCTGCCGCTGCTTGAAGCGCCCTTGCCAGTCGCTTCGCTTCGGCCAAGGATATCGGCCTATCGAACAGGAAGCGGCACTGGAAGCTGACCTCGGGAATACTGCTGGTTGCCAGAACCATAGTCGGAGGCAACGGAAGCCTCTCAGCCCAACGACTTGCCTCCGGGTCCTCGCGAGCGTCGAAATCCGCGACGAGCCCGATCACCTGCTCGATATCTGCTTCGCCGCCCTTTAGGCCTTGGGGAAGATCGGCCCTCATGGTGGTGAACGCGATATAGACGTTGCGGTGGCGTTCCGTTGCCAGGGCAATAATGCGGGCGGCCATGTCCGCGTCGTTGCCAACGGCGAAAGATTCCACGCGGGGGCGAAGCTTCTCACCCGTCGCTGGGTCTTCGCCGAATGAAGCGAGGATAAGTTTGCCACCAGCCTCTGCCGCAAGACGATGCAGTAATGCGGTGTCGGCAGCAGTTGCGGCCGGGTCTAACTTGTTGCTCATTCTGGCTGATCCTGAGGATCAACCTTGTTGGAATCGCGATAGTCGATCAGGTCGCCGAGACGGTATCTGACAAGTCTGCGAATCTTCCGGTACGGAGGGCCGTATCCATAGCAGCGGCCACGTTCGAGCCAGTTTACGCAGCAGCCAAGAAACCCGGCAGCTTCGCCGGTAGTGATTAGCCGGTCTTCTTCTTTGGGTCGGTACATGCTTGGTTCCCTCTGTCGTGAAACGAGGGAAGCCAATTATACCAATATTGAAATTGGCCGGAGC
>Ga0134124_10004104_pt1 | contig 11691 bp, 9 predicted proteins | sample KB304_FD_96880 | JGI IMG/M metagenome (GOLD analysis project Ga0134124, IMG submission 96880) | Terrestrial soil microbial communities without Nitrogen fertilizer from Kellogg Biological Station, Michigan, USA - KB3-0-4 | ecosystem: Environmental > Terrestrial > Soil > Unclassified ... | reverse complement strand
CCACGGGCAGCACCGCGCTCTCGATCCCCCGCATCAGGATGGAATAAGGCGGCTGTTCGCACAAAAAGCGCTCACGGCAGCGGCGTTCCGACGTCCACTGCGCCTCCACCAGTTCGTGGGCGGGGAAAGTGGAGGTGCCGATGGCGCGGACCTTGCCCTCCCGGACCAGGTCGGACAGGACCCCGAGGGTTTCATCGATGTCCACGCTGTAATCCGGACGGTGCACCTGATACAGGTCGATCCAGTCCGTCCCCAGGCGGCGCAGGCTGTTTTCCACTTCCATGCGGATCCAGCGCCGCGACAGGCCGCGCTGGTTCGGGTCATGGGGGTCGTTGCCGGCGGGATGAAACACTTTGGTGGCGAGGATGACGCGGTCGCGCCGGCCAGCCAGCGCCTTGCCGACGATTTCCTCCGATTCGCCTGAACTGTAGATATCGGCGGTGTCGATGAAGTTGACGCCGGCGTCGAGCGCCGCATGGATGATCCGGGCGCAGTCTGCGTGGTCGGGGTTGCCCCATGCGCCGAACATCATCGCGCCCAGGCACAGCTTGCTGACCTGCATTCCCGTCGCGCCGAGAGAAGCGGTTTCCATTATGCTCCCATACGTTAAACGGGTCCTGAATCGTTGCCGCAACGCTCAAACATTGCAGGTTAGCGGGAACGCCGTCTCATAAATTCCACAGCCCTGGAATTTATGAGACGTTGCCCGCCCTGTTATGTTACCTTTGCGCCGTTGCGAAGCACACCATCGCAACGGCGCGGTCCGAACCCCTGCCCGCCTGTGATTCAAGCGCCGCCAAACTGCCGGGGCGGCGCCGATGAACGGGGCTTTGGCGCGGCGCCGAAATCTCAAATTTTCTCAATTCAGTATCAAGGAAAATCGCAACAACCCGGTTTCACCCCACGTACCCTGAGCCCGCGACAACTGTCCTGGAGGAGGTTGAGAAATGAAAACACTCGTTGGAATGCTGCTGTCGATGCTTGCGGCCACGGTGGCGCTGGCACAGTCGGGGGCGGACTACCCGGCGCGCCCTGTGCGCATCATCGTTGCGTTCGCTCCTGGAGGCCAGACCGACACGATGGCCCGGCTTACGGCTGCGTTCATGGAGAAGCGCTTCAAGCAATCTTTCTTCGTCGAAAACCGGCCAGGAGGCCAGACGCTGATCGGCACCGACGCGGTGGCCAAGGCGGCGCCGGACGGCTACACCCTGCTGGTGACGGCGAGCAACATCGCGGGCGAGCAGGTCGTGAACAAGGACTGGCCCCTGCGTTGGGAGCGGGACCTGACCATGATCTCGATCTTCGCGGGGAGCGGCTATGCCCTGGTGGTGTCGAACAAACTTCCGGTCAACAATCTGAAGGAACTGGTCGCCTACAGCAAGGCCAACCCGGGCAAGCTCAACCAGGCCGAGGCCGGTTCAATTTCGCCTGACATGGCCATCCTCAGGTACAAGCTCGGCATGGGCCCGGTGGAAAGCGTCCTGTACAAGCGTGGGCCGCTGTCGGTGCAGGAAATCGCGGCGGGCGAGGTGGAAATGTACGGAGCCTCGGTGATCGACGTGGCCCAGCTCGAAAAAGCCGGCAAGCTCAAGATATTGCTTTACACCGAGCGCGACCGCCACCCATTGGCGCCGCACGTGCCCACGCCGCGCGAGGTCGGCATGGGGCTGGACGACTTCGAAGCCGGATTCTGGTTTGCCCTGATGGGACCGGCCATGTTGCCGGCGGACATCAACACCAAGCTCAATGCGGCGGCGCGCGATCTGGCCAAGTCGCCCGAATTCATCGACAAGGTGACCAGTTCCGGAGCGCAGGTCTACCAGCTCAGCACCGCCGAATCCACGGCCAAAGCACAGGCGATGGTGAAGCGCTATCAGGAGGCGATGGCCGCCGGCATCAAGCTGCGCTGACGCCGGCGCCTCACGGAAAAGAAATCCCCGGGTTATGCCCCGGGGCCGCTACAACAAGGTTAAGGAGCGGGATACCTTGAGCGTGCAACCGGAATGCGCTCGCGCGTGGCTCACATCCCGGTGAACCTCGGCTTGCGCTTTTCCCGAAAAGCCGCGATGCCTTCCTGCGCGTCAGCGGAAGAGGTAAGCAACGGCTGGCAATCCAGCTCAAATCGCATGGCATCCTCGACGCAGTTGATGCCGGAATTCAGCGCCGCCTTGATGAGGGTCACCGGAATGGGCGCAATATCCGCGAACTGAGCGGCATAGGCCAGGGCTTTGTCCAACGCCCTACCAGGGGGCGCGAGCTCGTCCACCAGTCCAAGGCGATGGGCATGCTCTCCGTCGATGGGGGCGCCGAGCATCATGAGGTGGCGTGCGTTGGCGGTTCCGACGCGAAGGGGAAGCGTATACAGCATGCCCATGTCGGGAAAGATGCCGATCTTCGAGAAGGCTGCGCCAAAGCGCGCGTTGGTCGCCGCGAACACCCTGTCGGAGGCGGCCGCCATGGACAAGCCGGCGCCGAACGCGTCACCTTCGACGGCGGCGATGACCGGCCGCGCGCCTCCCACGATGACCCTGAGCAGGCGATGAACCTCTTTCAGGGCTTCGCGCGCGCTTATGACGGTGCGCGCGCCCGAATTCCTGACGGCAGCGGCCCGGACAAGGTCGGCCCCCGAACAGAAATGCCCATCGGCACCGGTGAGGACCACGGCACGGACGTCGGCGTCATGCGCGGCATCGCGCAGGGCATCGATCATGCGGGCGCGCATTTCGGGGTAGAAGGCGTTGCGCCGGCCCGGATTGCTCATGGTCAGCACGAGCGTGGTCCCGCGCTTTTCAATTACAACGCCATCATCGGCGGACATCGGATGCTCCTTGTCGAAGAATGAACGGGTCAAAACGTTGTTCCCTCTGGCGGCCTGCCATGGAGGGCCGCTTCCGGTACAGGTCCGGCGCCTGGCACGGATCAAGTTCGAGGAAGCTACAGTTCCTGTAGCAGCTTCTCCACCTCGGCCGATTGGGAGCGTCTGTCCTCCTGCAGCGCAACGCCGGGTTGTCCGCGCCGGTCCTGAAGGACCGTTTGCACAAAAGCTTCGATCAGTTCGCCGTGGTAGACGTCCTTGCGCAGCACGATGCCCATGGTACGGGAAAGCAGGGGCTGGATCGAGGGGACTTGCACCATCGCAAGCCGCCCCTGCGCGACATCGTCCTGGATGGCGATGCGCGACAGGCAACCGAGTCCGCCGCCTTCCATGACCGCTTTCTTGATGCACTCCGGGCTGTTCATTTCCATGGTCACGCGCAGTTCGCGCATCCCTCGCCTGAACGCGCTGGACATGGCGTAGCGGGTGAACGAGCCGAGCGGCTGGATGAACCAAGCTTCCTGCTCCAACTCGGCCGGCGCGACGCTGCGGCCGGCCAGCCGATGGCCCGGCGCGCAGAACACGGTCAGGGCGTCCTAGAACCAGGACAGGCGCTTGAGCGAAGTGCGATGCGATTCGCCCTCGATGATGCCGATGTCCTGTTTCATGGCATCCACCCGCTCCACCACTTCGGAGGAACTGCAAACCACGAGCTTGAGGTTCACTTCGAGATGCTGCCGCGAAAAGCGCGCGCAAATCCGCGGTAGCACATGGGTGCCGGCGGTGCTGCCGGCGGCGACCCGCAGCGACCCTGTCAGCTTGGGGCCCAGCATCACGCCTTCCAGGTCCGCCACCTGTCTCAGCACCGCGCGGGCGCGGGGCTGGAAGCGCCGGCCGTTCTCGTTCATGACCAAGGTGCGCTTGCGCCGCTCGAACATGGGACAGCCGATGGCCGCCTCGAGGTCCTTCAAGGTCAGGCTGACGGCCGACTGGCTAAGCGAGAGCTCCTCGGCGGCCTTGTTGATGCTGCCGTGGCGCGCCACGGTGTCGAATGCGAGCAGTTGCTTCAGGGTAACGCGCACGGGGATTTCTCCAAAATCGGGCGCCCAGACAACATTGCGACTTGACTACGGGAAACTTCGAGAGCGTAATAAAAGTCGCCCGGAGGCAGTTCCAGATATGTGGAATATGTTCCCCTATTCAGAGCCATATGCTCTTGTTTTTGCTTCGATGTCGACAAACGATATGATCGGACCGACGTCCTCGATTTGAGGACGATGCTGGATTTCTTGGGGCCGGTTGGACAATGAAAACCAAAGACGTTCCATTTAGGAAAGTCAACCTTGGGCCTACCGAGGCCTTGGTTGAGAAGCGCACTGACGGGGCGATTCTGATCCGCCGTGCAGATCCCCTCCTCCCGCCGCCGGGAAGGCTGACCGATCGGTTTTTGCTCTGGGCCAATGAAAGGCCGGACCGCATTCTGCTTGGTGAACTGGATTCCGCCAACGAGTGGAATCGCATCACTTGGGGCGAAGCCCTCACGTCAGTCCGCAGCTTGGCGCAAGCGCTCATAGAACGCGGACTCTCGGAAAGCCGGCCGGTCGTCATCCTTTCCGAGAACAGCATTGAACACGCGCTATTGTCGATAGCGTGCATGCTGGCTGGAATTCCGGCCGTGCCGGTCTCGCCCTCCTACTCATTGCTGTCGAAGGACTTCCTCAAATTAAGGCATGTGTTCGGCATTGCCGCTCCCGGCCTCGTATTCGCGCAGAACGGCGATCGCTACCGGGCGGCAATCGAGGCAGTGGTCCCCCGCGGCGCCGAGGTGGTCGTCGTGGATTCGCCCTATGAGCGGGCAACGGGAATCACTGGGTTCTCGGCGCTGCTTGCGACGCGTGCCACGACCGACGTCGACACGGCGCACGCCCGCGTGACTTCCGAAACGCTGGCCAAAGTGCTTTTTACATCGGGATCGACCGGCCAGCCCAAGGGCGTGCCGCTGACGCAGCGCATGATCTGCACCAACCAGCAGGCCCTGCTGCAGACCTATCCCCTGTATGGAGAGGGCAAGCTCGTTTTAGTCGACTGGATGCCGTGGCATCACACCTTCGGTGGAAACCAGAACCTCGGCTGCGTGATATTCAACGGAGGGACCTTCTACATCGACCACGGCAGGCCTTTGCCGGGGCTGATTGAGGCCACCGTGCGCATTTTGCGCAAAGTTTCACCGACAAAGTACATTGGGGTGCCCAAAGGCGTCGAGATGCTGCTTCCATTCCTCCAACGAGACCGGGAGTTGGCGCAAAACATGTTTCAGGAGATTCAGTGCACGATGTTCGGGGGCGCGCCAATGGCACCCCATATCCTCGACGCCCTGGAGGAAGTCGAAGTGTCGTCCGTCGGGGAACGCATCGTGAACGTAAACGGCGTGGGTTCCACCGACGCCGGTCCTTCCGCCCTCATGGCCAACTGGCACGTTGGCAACCGGCCCATCGTCGGATTACCGGTCTCGGGCATGGAGGCAAAAATCGTTCCCAACGGAAACAAGCTCGAACTGCGGCTCCGCGGGGATGCGGTCCTGAAGGGCTACTGGAAGGACCCGGTGAAGACACGTGAGGCCTTCGACGAGGAAGGTTTTTTCAAGATAGGGGATGCGGTTGCCTGGGTCGATCCCGCCAACTTCGCGAAAGGCATGATCTACAACGGGCGCGTCGTCGAAGACTTCAAGCTGTCGTCCGGCACCTGGGTGAACGTCGGGGCGCTACGCGATGGTCTCATCGCACGCGCCGCACCGATCGTTCGCGACGTCGTCATTACGGGTCACGGGAGCGACCATGTGGGGGCAATGATATTTCTGAATATCGACGCCTGCCGCTCGGCCATCGATGAGATGCCCCCTTCCGCAACCGAAGCCGATGTTGTCGCGGATCCCCGTGTTCGACAAACCATAAAAAAAGCTTTGGACGCCTTGGGTTCAGAGGCGGGCAGCTCCGGTCGAATCGATCGCGCAGTGATAGAAATCGAGCAACCCAGCTTGGACAACGGCGAGCAGACGGACAAGGGATCGGTGAGCCAGCGCTCAGTGCTGGATCGCAGAACCCGCGTCGTCGAGGAGTTGAGCCAGGCGAGGCCCAGCGAAAGGACGATCGTTCGAGGGCTTTAGGTTATCCGCTAATTCGGCTTTTTTCCGTCTTTTTGAACGCGGGAATGACTTCGCGACCAAACAGCCGAACCATTTCAATGTGTTCTTCAGGCGTCCCAAGGAAATCGTAGAGTTGGGACTCCGCTGGAAGACCCTGGCCGAAAGCCACGTGAACATGTTCGCAGCCGGTTTCCTCGTGAAACCGCTTCACTTGCTCGATGATGTCGTCAGGGGCTCCCCATAGCAACCGGTCTCGGGCGATTTCCTGTGGGGTAATTTTTTCTCCCGAGTCCAGGCGATCGAATAGCTCAGTTTTTTCCTCTTCGTCGGAGGATTGCCGCCAATGGGCCAGCAGCCCATTGACATATCGTCCGAGCATCTCGTCCTCGACCTCGCGGCGGGTGGGTTTCATCCAGGCGAAGCGTCTAAGGATGAAATCAGGTTTCTTGCCAAGTCGGGCGCATGCGCCGCGATACACATCGAGGCAAGCTTTCCCTTTTGCAAGCGACTGCACGGGACCCCACAGCCAGGCGTCCCCGAGGCGTGCCGCACGCTCCACGGCGGCATCGACTACGCCGGCCACCCACAGAGGTGGATGGGGCCGTTGCAAGGGACGTGGATAAACAGTGATGCCGGAAAACGCATGAAACCGCCCTTCCCAGCGAATATTCTCTTCCGTCCATGCGAGCTTCAGGATTTTCAGCGCATCCTCCATGCGGGCGCCACGCTCGTTAAAACGCGCTCCGTAGGCATCGTACTCGGGTGCATACCAACCGGTGCCGACGCCGAGCGAGATTCGCCCGCCGGATATCTGATCGAGCGTCGCGATCTGCTCCGCCACCCGCAGGGGATGGTGTATCGGGAGCAGAAATATCCCGGTCCCCAGCCTGATCGTGTTTGTGCGGGCGGCGACCGCAGCCATCAACGTCAAAGGATCGCTTTGGTTCCCCAGCCTGAAGTGGTGGTGCCCGGTGGTAAGTGTGGAGAAACCGGCTTCTTCCGCAAACGCGGCGATTTCATAGGTCTGCTTGTAGGGGTCGCGCGCACTGAAATCCCGGAACAGCGGGAGAGACATGGAAAACTTCATCGACGCTGCTCCACAAGGTTAAAGACCACCGCGACGGGCGCCGCATCGCTCGGACGAAGCTCCGTATGAGCGATTCTCCTCAAACCGCGGAGCCCGTGCCGGCCGAGGCATGCTCCTTTTTGCAGGCCGCAAGTCTCAATGGCGGCGCCAATGTTTTGCAGGAGTGATATCGTATCCGCAGCTCGTGAGACGTTCGAATATCAGCATAGCACAGGGGGCCCGGCGCCCGTAGCCGTCGAGAATCGCTCAATTCTGAATTGAGCGAACTTGCGACAGCCGCCGCGCCTTGGCCCGCATAATATCCACCATTTCGAATCACCGGAGGAATCCCATGTCAGCAGTGCTTAAACCCAGCAAGCCCGCGTTTTCCGGTGAAATACTCGACGCCGACGGCCACATGTACATGACGCCCGACGTGCTCGAGGACATTACCCGCGAGACCGGAGTCGGCCCCAACCTCGACTTCTACAAGGAGCACTACAAGAGCGAGGAATTCCGCAAGAACCGGGAAGTGAACCGCGACCAGCTATGGTCGGTAAAGGGATTGGGGGCCCTGGGGGGCTACGATGCCGGCGAGCGTGTCGAAGCGCTGGACCTGATGGGCATCCGCAAGCAACTGCTCTTTCCCAACACCGGCGGCATCGAGATGCGCGCCCACACGGAGGCGGCGCTCGCGGTGTGCAGCCGCTACAACGACTACGCCATCGACTTCACGCGCCGCACCGGCGGCCGCGCCGTCGCCGTCTGCCAGATCAACATGCAGGAACCCGGCTGGGCCATCCGGGAAGTGGAGCGCGTCATCAAGCTGGGTGCGAAGTGCGTCACCCTGGCGTGCAACGCGCCTCCCGGCGGCGTGTCGCCCTCGCACAGCAAGTGGGATCCCTTCTGGGCGCGGCTGCAAGAGGCCAATGTCCCCGCCACCCTGCACCTGGGCAGCTCCGGCCTCATCTCCAGCCGCCAGAACGGCGACTTCATGTTTCCCGAATGGGCGTGGGGCGAATCGGAAACGCTGCGCAACAAGCCGGCCTTCCGCGCCGGCGGCGAGGAGGCGATCAGCCCCTATTTCATGCTGGTGGCGCACGTCGGCCCGGAGGTGTTCCTGCAGACCATGATCATGGGCAAGGTGTTCGACCGCTTCCCGCGCCTGCGCTTCGGAATCATCGAACTGTCGGCGGCGTGGGTCGGCCCGGCGGTAGAGCGCATGGATCTGTGGTCCGAATTCATGAACAAAGTAGGCGTCAAGTACGACACCAAGCCGTCGGAAACCATGCGCCGCAACGTGCGCGTCACGCCGTTCTGGCACGAGAACCTGCCGCAGATCGTCGAGCGCTACGGCCTGGAAGAATGCTGGGTGTTCAGCACCGACTATCCTCATCTCGAGGGCAGCCGCGACCCCATCGGCAAGTTCAGCGCCCATTTGGCCAAGATCGGCAAGGCCGGTTACGACCGCAAGTTCTTTGTCGACAACGTGAAGCTGCTGTTTCCCGAGGCCTGAGCGGCCGTCCCCGCGACTGCGCTGCTGGTCCGCGATGCCTTCGGCCTCCACACGGAGGCAGCACGAGCGGGGCGTTACGGGGTGCGGTCGCGCGCCGCCGCGCAATGAACAGGCGTCAATCCAAACGGCGGCGCTGGTTCGCGCCCAGGAGCGCCAGCACCTTTGGCAGCAAAGGCGAGGGATTGTGCTGATTCCAGATAACCGAAACCCGCACCACCGGTTTCGCGCCATGGATCGGGACGAACGACGCGCCTGAGATCGGCAGATTCCGCATCCAGCGCGGCACCAGCGCCACGCCCAGCCCTTTGGCGACCATGCTGACCAGCGTGAAGTAATGCCCTCCCCGATGCGCGATATCAGGGCTGAATCCGGCGTCATAGCAGGTTGCCACCACCATGTCGTGCAGGAGCGGCGAGGCGTGCCGCGGGAACATGACGAAGTGGTCCCTTGCCAGGGTTTCCAATCGGATTTGAGAGGCGTTCGCCCGCGGGTGGCTCGCCGGCAATACCGCGACGAGCGGCTCACGCAAAAGGAGCGCCGAGCGCATCTCGCCCAAGTTGAGAGGCGTGTGGGCGAAGCCCAGGTCGATTGCGTCCTGCCGCAGCGCATCCGCCTGATCGCTGGAAAGCATCTCAACCCAGGTCTCAAGCAACCCGGGAAGTCCCCGGCGAACGCGCTCGAACCGCGCGGGAATTGGCGTCAGCATGACCGAACTCAGGCACCCAATACGGATGCGCCCGCTTTCACCTCTGTTGGCGCGCTTGACCACGCGAGCGGCCTCTTCGAGCTGGGCCAGTATCCGCCGCGCCTCCTCCACCAGGGCGCTGCCCGGCACGGTCAACCGCACCCGGCGGCGGTTACGATCGAATAACCGTACGCCCAGCCGCAACTCCAGCTTCTGGATTTGCTGCGTGAGCGGCGGCTGGGAGATATGCAGGCGTGCCGCGGCGCGGCCGAAATGCAGTTCTTCGGCCACGGCCAAAAAATAACGCAGCGATCGAGCGTCCATCGCATATATGAAAAACAGAATAGTCTTATATTACATATATATTGGACAAATCACTTGATCGACCTTCCAATAGCGGGTTCCAAGGTCCAGTAACACCGCCCCAAGACTGGCGGCCTTGGCCATGCCGCTCAAAGGAGGAGTAAAACGGTGCAAGCACGCCTTCACTCGCTGCAGTTCCGGGTGGCGAATCTTCTACTGGCCCTGTCTGCCGCGCTGGCGGCCGGCATTGCCGGGGCTCAAACGTACCCGTCGCGCCCTGTCCGGCTGATCATTCCCTACGCGGCAGGAGGCGGCACCGACATATTGGCCCGTTACTATCAGCCAGGTTTGGCGCAACGGCTGGGACAGCCGGTCGTCATCGAGAACCGCGGCGGCGGCGGCGGCCTGATAGGCATTCGCGCCGCGCTGCAGGCGCAACCGGACGGGTACACCATGCTGTTTTCCACGTCCATCGTGGCGCTCAACCCGCTGATGTACAAGGCGCCGGGCTACAAGTTTGACGATTTCGTGATCGTCGGGCCGGCCGGTTACTACAACTATCTGCTGTCCGTGCATCGTTCGGTCCCGGCCAAGGACCTCAAGGAACTGATCGCCTACGCCAAGGCCCATCCCAACAAGCTCAATTACGCATCGCTGGGCGCCGGATCGCCCACCACCATTCTCACCAAACGCTTCCTGCACGCCGCGGGCATCGAGGTGGTGGAAATCCCTTACGGAGGCGCGGGGCCGTCGGTGAAGGATCTCGCCGCCGGCAACGTTCAAATGTCATTCTTCGGCGCGACCGACCCCTATTTCAAAGTTCCCAACGCCATGGCCATGGCCGTGGCCGACGAGCACCGGCTGGCGGTGGCCCCGGATCTGCCTACTTTTGCCGAACTCGGCTATCCCACCATCGTGGGCGGGACCTGGTTCGGTGTCTTCGCACACAACGCGTCGCCGCCGGCGGCCGTGGCGAGGTTTCGCGGCGCCCTCCAAGCCACCAGCCTGGATATCAAGGACAAATTGGCTGAGACCGGCACCCTGTTGATACCCGGCAAGCCGGAGGACTTCCCCGCCTATGTGCGCAAGGACCTGGCACTGTGGGAGGCGGACATCAAGCGCCTGAACATTCAACTGGACGAGTAAAGGGAGCACAACATGGCGCTTGGGGGACTCCGCGGCAAAGTGGCGGTGATTACCGGCGGTGCTCAAGGGTTGGGCGCCGGCATCGCCTTGCGTTTGCTGGCCGAGGAAGTCAAGGTGATGGTGGCGGACGTCAATGCCGCCGGAGTCCAGCGGTTCGTCGCCGACACCGCGGAGCGGTTTCCGGGAATGGTCCACGGCGTCGCGGCCGATGTATCCCAGGAGTCCGGGGCCGAGCGATATATGGAGGCGGCGTTAAAGCACTTCGGCTCGGTCGACCTGTTCGTGAACAACGCCGGCGTCCTGGGTCCCTACCTGCGCATCGATGAGACGCCGCTTGAGGAGTTCGAGAAGCATTATGCCGTCAACGTGCGCGGTGTTTTTCTCGGCTTGCGCGCGGCGATCCGGCAGATGTTGAAACAAGGTACCGGGGGCTCAATCGTCAACGTCGCTTCAGTGGGGGGGCTTCGCGCTTCGCAGAAACGAGCCTTGTACGGCAGCGGCAAGCGGGCGGTCATCGGGCTCGGCTGCGTCGCCGCCCTGGAAACGGCTCGCCAGGGCATCAGGGTCAACACCGTTGCGCCTGGGGGGATCGACACGCCGATGGGAACGGTTGTGGATTCCGTCCGCGCCGAAATGGGCGGCTACTGGTCGCTGGAAGCGAGACCGATGCCCCGCAAGGCGGCGCCGGCGGAAATCGCAGCCCTTGTGGCTTGGCTGCTCTCCGACGAAGCGAGCTTCGTGACGGGCGCCGTGTACCCTATCGACGGGGGCTGGACCGCCGGCTGATCCGCCGTCTTTCGCGGCGCGGAGCGCGGAGCTTTTCTGAACACGGCGTGAATCCGTCTGGTTTGTGCCCGTGCAAGGGATGATTTTTAGTTGTCTTAAACATAGGAGGAAGAAAGTCATGGCTGAATTTTCGTCGACGCGGATCGCGTTGTGCGCATTTACCCTGGCGGCCTTGATCGCGGGCAACGATGCGGCGGCGCAGTCCAAGCAACCCATTCGCATCGGCGTCTTG
>Ga0134124_10004101_pt1 | contig 11692 bp, 8 predicted proteins | sample KB304_FD_96880 | JGI IMG/M metagenome (GOLD analysis project Ga0134124, IMG submission 96880) | Terrestrial soil microbial communities without Nitrogen fertilizer from Kellogg Biological Station, Michigan, USA - KB3-0-4 | ecosystem: Environmental > Terrestrial > Soil > Unclassified ... | reverse complement strand
GAACAACCTTAGATATTAAAGTTACTGATGTTTTACTAGTAGCGTACAGCGTTGAGTCAATTTGATCCGGCCAGTTACCATTCTCAAATACGGAATGAGTGATTGTCGCTGCCGGATCCAATTCTTCTCCAGTTGTGTTGTTGGGATCTTTACAAATCTTTTTAAGTCTTTTGTTGAGGTTTTTGATTTCAATGTTTGCATTGAAATCAAGCAGATAACACGTAAGACAAAGTTGAAATAATACCTGATACTTTCTGATAATAGTTGAGTATATGTCGATCTCAGCTTTATTTGACAACAAGAACAAATGATATAGGCCTTTTTGAAAAACGGCGGCTGATGATTCAATTCTGTGAATTTTATTGTTCAAATCTTTAGTGAGTGCCATCTGTCCTCCTTTAATTTTCAACTCGTTAATCAACCGGTTAGATAAGTTCCTTATGTAGGTATCCTGTGTCATCATCGCTATTTAACGCGGCGGTTTTTACTGTTTTTCTTCTACAACTAGCTCGACTGTCTTCAGTCTTACACCACGGTTTGCGTCGTAACGATAACGGACACAGAGCAACGCATCGCCAAACTTCTCAACTAGCCGTTTGGTTCCTTTCTGCCCCGGTTCAATTTCAGTCTTGTAATCACTCATCACTCCGAAAGACAAGGCTTTTTTACGCCACGGCACTATATCATTAACTTTTTATTGTAAACAGTTAAAATTAACGACTGCCGAACCATTACTCCAATTTAATGCCGTCCCCTGCCGCCTGGCGTGTTGATTACCACAAGACATTCCGGCATTTTAGGGTATACTTCCGGGCAGATGGGGTATTTCAAGTCTATTCCCGGAGGTTCACATGATCAGGAAAATCGGCATCCTTACCGGCGGCGGCGACTGTCCCGGCCTTAACGCCGTCATCCGCGGCGTCGTCAAGAGCGCCATTATCCGGCATGGGTGGGAAGTGATCGGTATTGAAGACGGGTTCGACGGTCTGCTGGACCTCGATAAATGCCGGCCGCTGACCCTTGAGAGGGTCCGTGGTATCCTGCCGCGCGGCGGCACCATCCTGGGCACCACCAACCGGGGCAACCCGTTTTCCTATCCGGTGGAACGGGACGGTGTGGTCACGACTGTCGACCTGTCCGACAAGGTCGTAGAAAACTTCCGCACGCTGGGACTCGACGCGCTGATTGCCGTGGGGGGGGAGGGGTCGCTCAAGATCGCGCTGGAACTGGCGAAAAAGGCGGTGCCGGTGGTGGGGGTGCCCAAGACCATCGATAACGACCTGTGCGGCACCGATTTTACCTTCGGCTATAATACCGCTCTGGAAACCGCCACCGATGCGCTCGACAAGCTGCATACCACCGCCGAGAGCCACCACCGGGTGATGATCCTGGAGGTGATGGGGCGCTATGCCGGCTGGATCGCGCTGGAATCGGGCATCGCCGGCGGTGCCGATGTGATTCTGATCCCCGAGATCCCCTTCGATTTCGGGCGCATCTGCGCGGCCATCCGGAAGAGGTGCGACCGGGGAAGCCGCTTCAGCATCCTCGTCGCCGCCGAGGGGGCGTTCCCCGCCGGAGGCAACCGCGTGGTGACCAGGTCTGCGGACGAGCGCAATGCCATCGAACGGCTGGGGGGTATCGGCCAGTTCGTGGCGAAAGAGATAGAAAAGTGTCTGGAGATGGATGTGCGCGTCACCGTGCTCGGCCACTTACAGCGCGGCGGATCACCGACGACATTCGATCGCTCTCTCGGGAGCCGTTTCGGCACCAAGGCGGTGGCGATGGTTGCCGCCGGGGAGTTCGGCCGGATGGCCTGCCTGCGGGGCAGAAGCATCGGCACGGTGTCCATCGAGGAGGCTACCCGCGAGCTGAACCTGGTTGACCCTGAGGGGGAAATAGTCCGTTCGGCCGAGGATCTCGGCATCATGCTGGGACGGTGAAGAAGCAACTGCACAAGGGCAGGGTCTCCGCGTGAGTCCGGTTTTAACGTACATCAACGAAGGGAATGCATGAAATTAACCGTTCTTTCCATTGTCCTGCTGCTCTGCCTCTCTTCCGTTTCCCATGGGGCGCGGCTCGACACCTCGTTTGTCTTTTCCACCATCGAGACCCCCCATTTTTCCATCCATTTCCATCAGGGGCTGGAGGGGGTCGCGCGGAAGGCTGCGGTCATCGCCGAGGAGGCACATGACAGGCTGGTCAGGGAATTCATCTGGGAGCCGGGTGGAAAAACCGAGCTGGTGCTGATCGACGACAGCGATTTTACGAACGGCTTTGCCACCGCCCTACCGGATAATACCATCTTCATTCATGTGGTTCCGCCAAACCTCGCATCGACCCTCGCCGAGTACGATGACTGGCTGAAGGTTATGATCACGCATGAGTATACCCACATCGTCACCCTCGATGCCTCGCGGGGGTACTCTAAGTTTACGCGGGCGATTTTCGGCAAACCGATCCCCGGTGCCGACCCGCTCTCCGAACTGCTCTTCCTGGTGACGGCCCCGCCGAACTCTTTTATGCCGCGCTGGTGGCACGAAGGGATGGCTGTCTGGGCGGAGACGGAGTTCACCGGGGTAGGGCGCGGCAGAAGCAGCTACTTCGATATGATCTTCCGGATGGCGGTCGCCGGGAACAATCTGCCCACCATCGCCCAGATCAACGGCGATGTCCCGTATTGGCCCGCAGGCAGCCTTCCCTACATATTCGGCTACCGGCTGCAACGCTACATCGCGGACACCTACGGAAAGGATGCCCTCGGGAAGCTGAGCATCGCCCATTCGGGGCGCCTTCCCTATCTCATCGATGCGCCGCCGCAGGAACTGTTCGACGGGAAGAGCTATGACAACCTCTATGGCGACATGATAACCGCGCTGAAAAAGGAGGAGTCGCAGCGCATAGCAGACCTCTCCAGGCTCCCCTTTACCCCGCTGCAGACTCTTTCGAACAGGGGGGAATCGCTGACCAATCCGAGGTACTCTCCTGACGGCAGCCGCATCGCCTTCACCAGACACGATCCCCACGACCATACCGTGGTCGTCGTCACGGACAGGAGCGGAAGCAGCGTCCTGGCCGAATTCCGGCGCCTTTTTTCGGACGGAAGCATCTGCTGGTCGCCCGACGGAGGGAGTCTCTACTTCACCCAGTCCGAGAACAACAGCGGTTTCAACACCTACCAGGACCTCTATGAGTATGACTTTGCCAGTGACTCGACCACCCGCCTGACATACGGGAGGCGCTTGGGAGATGTGGACCTCTCCCCGGACGGCAGGCGTTTCGCCGCCGTCGTCAGCTTCAGGGGAAGCCAGAATCTGGTGCTGATCGAGACGAGCGGAGCGGAGAAAGTGGCGAAACCCCGGCCGGTTACCGGCTATTCGCTGCAGCGGGTCTCGTCGCCGCGCTGGTCGCCGGATGGCAAGGCGGTTTCGTACGCAGTCACGGACAACTCGGGCCGGACGGCAATCCGCCTTTACGATGCAAATTCCGGCGGAGACCGCACCCTGTTCAGTGTGAGTCATACCGCGTCCTACCCGGTCTGGTCGAGGGACGGCTCCTTTCTGATCTACGTCTCCGATGAGACAGGGGTCTTCAATCTCTTTGCCTATGACCTGAAAGAGGGAAAAAGCTACCAGGTGAGCCACCTGCTCGGAGGGGCTCTGCAACCCGATCTCTCCCCCGACGGACGGGAGATCATCTTTTCAAGCTACGACTCGCACGGTTTCAGCATTGCACAGATGCCGCTTGACCGGGAAAAATGGTTGGCAGGGCGGGGGCCATCGCTCCCGGCGGGTCGCGCCGTGACGGTTCCGGCCGGTTCCGGCAGCGCAGGGGAGGGGGGTGGGGCAGCCCAGGCTGCCGCCTCTCCCTACAACTCCCTGCGCACGCTCTTTCCCACCTTCTGGCTTCCGAGAATTTCCGGTGACGGCTCGGGCACTCCGGTCTTCGGCCTGCTTACCGCTGGAGCGGACGTGCTCGGCTACAACTCCTTCTCGATCACCGCCGATTACGGTTCGGAAAGAAAACGCGGCTATTTTAACATCAACTTCCGGAACGACACCTTCTATCCGACCCTGTTCCTGAGAGCGCACTCGGAGCCGCTTCTCTATACGAACCTTCTGCAACGGGGCGATTACTACGAATTGAACCGGGGGGTATCCCTTGAGGCATCCGTTCCGGTCAATTCCCTGGAATCCCACTATCGCATCAATGGGGGATATCAGCTGCAGGATCAGAAAGCACTCAGCTCCCTGGACAGCAAAGGCCTGTTCAACGGCGTTCAGGTCTTTCAGGGGAGACGGGATAACCTGTTCACCGGCATCAGCTTCGACAATGTCCTCAGATATCCATATTCCATAAGTTCCGAGGAGGGGCGCCGGATTTCCCTGCTCGTCCGGCGCTTTGGTCGGGAACTGGGCAACACCCTGGAACTTTCCGAATACAGCGCCGTGTATCAGGAATTCCTGCGCCTGCCTACCGCCTCGCCGACGCACCAGGTTCTCTATCTTCGGCTTGCCGGCGCCCTGGCCGACAGCAGCCAGACGTATGCCCAGCAGTCATTCCAGATCGGGGGCATTCCGTCGGAGCTGAATCCGTATCCGCTGCGCGGTTATCCGGTACGCCTGGCGGCCGGAAAGTATGTTGCCACCGGAACGCTCGAATACCGGGCGCCGCTGTTCTTCCCGATGTACGGTCCCGGCACCTTTTCCTTCTTTGCGGAAAAGATCCACACCGCGCTCTTTGTCGACGCCGGAGAGGTCTGGGACGACCGCACGGGGTTCAAGGGGTGCGATGTCAAGGTCGGCGCCGGGGTGGAGTTGCGCATGGATGTGACGCTCGGTTACTGGGCGAAGGCGACCCCGGCCCTAGGTGTTGCCCAGGGCTTTAGCACGGGAGGAGAAACACAGGTGTACCTGACTGTGTATGTTAATCTTTGAGACAGGATTGATTCACTTGCAACAAAGATGAGCAGGATCTGACGGGGCGCGAATCCGCAATTCAGCTTGTCAACCTCGTCCCAATATGGTAGTCTCACAAAATTTTAACGCCACAGATTCGCACATTCACACGGGGGTTTACCTTGAACCAGTTTTACAAGAATCTCTCACTCTGGCTGGTCATCAGCCTGATGATGATCCTGCTTTTCAACATGTTCAACAAGCCGCGGCCGACCGCCGAAAAGCTTAATTTCAGCGATTTCATGAACCAGGTCGAATCCGGAAAAATCACCTCTGTAGTTATTCAGGGCAACGATATTTCCGGCAAGATCGAAGGGAAGGATGGCAAGGAATTTCATACGTATAAACCGTACTCGGACGCGGACCTGACCAAGAAGCTGCTGGAGAAGAAGGTCACGATCACCGCCAAGCCGGAAGAGGAAAAGTTTTCCTGGTTTTCGATCTTTATCTCCTGGTTCCCGCTGATTCTGCTGGTCGGCGTCTGGATTTTCTTCATGCGTCAGATGCAGATGGGGGGGGGTAAGGCGATGTCGTTCGGCAAGAGCCGCGCCAAGCTGCTGACCGAGGCACAGGGGAAGATCACTTTTGAAGATGTCGCCGGTATCGAAGAGGCCAAGGAAGAGCTGGAAGAGATCATAGCTTTTCTGAAAGAACCCAAGAAGTTCACCGCATTGGGCGGAAAAATCCCCAAGGGGGTTCTGCTGGTCGGCCCTCCGGGAACCGGCAAGACCCTGCTGGCCCGTGCCGTTGCCGGTGAAGCGGGAGTCCCGTTCTTTTCGATATCCGGCTCGGACTTCGTCGAGATGTTTGTCGGCGTCGGTGCCAGCCGTGTGCGTGACCTGTTCCTGCAGGGAAAGAAGAGTGCTCCCTGCATTATCTTCATTGATGAAATCGATGCGGTCGGACGCCATCGCGGTGCCGGCATGGGGGGCGGCCATGACGAACGGGAGCAGACCCTCAACCAGCTGCTGGTGGAGATGGATGGCTTCGAGTCGAATGAAGGGGTAATCCTGATCGCCGCCACCAACCGCCCCGACGTCCTTGATCCGGCCCTGCTCCGCCCCGGCCGTTTTGACCGCCAGGTCGTCGTGCCCCGCCCTGACGTCAAGGGGCGTGAAATGATCCTGAAAGTACACTCCAAGAAGGTGCCGCTCTCCGATAAGGTGGATCTGGCCCTCATCGCCCGCGGCACCCCCGGCTTTTCCGGCGCCGATCTGGCCAACCTGGTTAATGAAGCGGCCCTGCTGGCTGCCAGATTGAATAAGACGGTCGCAGATCCGAGTGATTTCGACAGCGCCAAGGACAAGGTTTTGATGGGCGTCGAACGCCGCAGTATGGTCATCTCCGACGTGGAAAAAAAGAATACCGCCTACCACGAAGCCGGCCACACCCTGGTGGCAAAAATGGTCCCCGGGACCGATCCGGTTCACAAGGTTTCCATCATCCCTCGCGGACAGGCGTTGGGAATGACCATGCAGCTCCCGATCGAAGACAAGCACAGCTATTCGCGCGAATCCCTGCTGGCCCGCATCGCCGTCCTGATGGGGGGACGCGCCGCCGAGGATCTGATTTTCAACACCTTCACCACCGGCGCCGGCAACGACATTGAGCGCGCCACCGAAATGGCCCGCAAAATGGTCTGTGAGTGGGGCATGAGCGACAAGATGGGCCCGCTCTCCTTCGGCAAGAAGGACGAGTCCATTTTCCTCGGTCGTGAGATGGCGATGCATAAAAATTTCAGCGAAAAGACCGCCGAGCATATCGATGACGAGATCAAGAGGATCGTCGACGAATCATATGAACGGGCGCTCGGACTGTTGCGCGACAACATCGAGATACTCCATGCCCTTTCGGTATGTCTGATCGAGAAGGAAAATCTGACCGGCGACCAGGTTGATGAAATTATCGCAACGGGCAAACCGATCTGCGATGTACCTCAACCGGTTCCGGCCGAACCTGAGCCGCCACACACCGATATCGAAGCGTAGTCGTGGTCATTTGCCCCGCATGACGCTCGAAGGTTTTTCGGCTCCCGTTACGTGGAAAACCTCACGGCGTTCGCTGTCGCTCAGTCGCCCGTTGATCATGGGGATTCTGAATCTTACCCCGGACTCTTTTTCAGATGGCGGGCTTTGCTCCGACCCCGATCGGGCGTTTGAAAAAGCGCTGCAGATGGAGGAGGATGGGGCCGACATCATCGACATCGGCGGAGAAAGCACCCGCCCCGGAGCCGCAGAGGTCACGGCCGACGAGGAACTGAGGCGGATAATTCCGGTAATCGAGAGGCTTGCCGGCAGACTCAAATGCGCCATCTCGGTAGATACCTGGAAAAGTTCTGTCGCCGGCAGTGCTCTTTCGGCAGGTGCGGAAATTATCAACGACATCAGCGGGTTCAATTTCGATCCGCTGATGGCCGGATTGGCTGCTGCGAGCGGGGCCGGGGTCGTGTTGATGCACACCAGGGGCAGACCGGAAAATATGCAGCAGGATACTTCCTATGATGACCTGATGACGGAAATTACCGCCAGTCTGCGCGCCTCACTTGCCACCGCCCGTGAAGCCGGCGTATCCGACGAGTGTATTGCAATTGACCCAGGCATCGGCTTCGGAAAGAGTGTCTCCGGCAATCTGGAACTTGTCCGGCGACTGGCGGAACTGTCCGGTTTCGGTCTGCCGGTCCTGGTCGGGCCGTCGCGCAAGTCATTCATAGGTACGGTTCTGGGACGGAAGCGGACGGATGACCGCCTTTACGGTACCGCCGCGGTGGTAGCTCTTTCCGTATCCCATGGCGCATCCATCCTGCGTGTGCATGATGTTCGGGCAATGCGTGACGTTGCCGATATGGCGCATGCGGTCATGCACGGCTAAAATGGTGCCGAACGCCAGATTCAAAGGGGAAGTATGGCTTCAGTTTTCGACAGCGTCACCCTGCCCGGCCTGTTTGACAAGCTTCTTGTCGCCGGTCTGGTTTACGGCTGTACGCTGATCCTCAAAAAAGAGGCAGCCCTCCGACTTCTTGCAATACTGACCGCCCTTTATATCGCAGAGTTCAGTTCAAAAATACTCGGCCTTGATTCAACCGCCTCCTTTTTCCATCTGCTTCTCTCTTCCTCGCCTGTTGTTTTTGCAATCATCTTTCAGAGTGATATAAAACGCGCCCTGTTTTCATTCTGGAAACGCCACAAGTCCGGTGAAAGCGACGACCTCGACGTTACGACAACGGTAGATGAACTGTCAAAAGGGCTTCACGAGTTGGCTGAACGGAGGATTGGCGCCTTGATCGTCATCATACGCCAGATGTCGATCGATCACCTGGTCCAGATCGGTACCGAGATTGACGCCAAGGTGACCAGCGAGCTGCTCAACTCGATTTTTCTTCCCTATTCACCTATTCATGACGGCGCGGTTATTATCCATCGGGAGAAGATCACCTCTGCCGGCTGTTTTCTCCCCCTTTCCCAGAATCCGGATATCTCGAAAAGCTTTGGTACCCGGCACCGGGCGGCACTTGGAATATCCGAACAGACCGATGTTCTTGTGCTGGTGGTATCCGAGGAAACCGGAAAGATATCGATTGTTCATGAAGGAAAGATTAACTATGATGCCGATCCGGCCGAGATCCGGCGTCTTTCCCGGAAAGCGATTGAAGGGCGGCGTGCACCGAGGATGACGGCCGCAGCGGAACACTGATCTAAGACAAAACCCAACCACCCCGGGTTAGGGGGGTAAGGTTTCAGATTTTACGTGAGGAGATATTCTTATAATGAAAAAACTGTTTGGAACCGACGGCGTCAGAGGCGTCGCCAATGTTTACCCGATGACTACCGAGATGGCGATGCAGCTTGGACGAGCCGCGGCCTATATCTTCAAGGGGGGGAGAAAACGCCGCCACCGTATCGTGATCGGCAAGGATACCCGCCTCTCCGGCTATATGCTGGAAAACGCCCTGGTAGCCGGCATCTGCTCGATGGGGGTCGATGTTCTGCAGGTCGGACCGCTGCCGACACCGGGTATCGCCAATATTACGTCATCCATGCGCGCCGATGCCGGAGTTGTCATCTCCGCCTCCCATAATGCCTTTCAGGACAACGGCATAAAGTTTTTTTCGGCCGACGGTTTCAAGCTGCCGGACGAGCTGGAACTGAAGATCGAGAATCTTATTGAATCAAAAAAAATCGATGCTCTTCGCCCCACCGCCACCGAGGTTGGCAAGGCCTATCGTATCGAGGACGCGGCGGGTCGCTACATCGTTTTTCTCAAGAACACCTTTCCCCAGGAGATGGACCTGTCCGGCCTGAAAATCGTTCTGGACTGTGCCAACGGCGCCGCTTACAAGGTTGCTCCGGCGGTATTCGAAGAGCTGGGGGCCGAGGTTATCCCGTTGGGGGTCAAGCCGAACGGCATCAACATCAACGCCGGCTGCGGTTCGCTGCATCCCGAGGTTATCAGTGAAGCGGTCAAACAGCATCGTGCCGATCTCGGCATCGCCCTGGACGGAGACGCCGACCGGGTAATCGTCTGCGACGAGTTCGGCAACGAGGTCGATGGCGACCACATCATGGCGATCTGCGCCACCGATATGCTGAAACGAAAACTTCTCCAGAAGAAAACTCTCGTGGCGACAGTCATGAGCAATATGGGGCTGGATATCGCCCTGCGCAAGGCAGGCGGCAAGATCGTCAAGACCGATGTCGGGGACCGTTACGTCGTCGAGGCGATGCGTAAAGGGGGGTACAATCTGGGGGGCGAGCAATCCGGCCACATGATTTTCCTGGATTACAGTACCACCGGGGACGGAATCCTTTCAGCACTGCAGCTTCTGGCGGTTATGCGCCGCGAGGAAAAAACGCTCTCCGAACTGGCCAAGATCATGATCCCCCTGCCGCAGGTGCTATGCAACACGCGTGTCCGGGAGAAGGTGGATATCTTCTCGATCAGCGAAGTCGCCGCCAAGATCAAAAATGTCGAGGGCAAGCTCGGCAATGAGGGGCGGGTGTTGATCCGTTACTCCGGTACGGAACCGCTGCTCAGGGTCATGATCGAGGGGCAGGACAAATACGAGATCACGACGTGGGCCAACGAGATTTGTGATCTGGTCAAGAAACAGATCGGAGAGAAATGATGGCAAAACTGGGACTGAACGTCGATCATATCGCCACCGTCCGTCAGGCCCGCGGCGGAGTGGAGCCTGATCCTGTAACCGCCGCCGCCATTGGCGAAATGGCCGGGGCCGAAGGCATAACCATCCATCTGCGTGAGGACCGGCGCCACATCCAGGACCGCGATCTGGAGATACTGCGGCGCACCGTAAAGAGCAAGCTCAACCTTGAGATGGCCGCTACCCAGGAGATGGTGCGGATAGCGCTTAACGTCAAGCCGGAACAGGTGACGCTGGTGCCGGAAAAGCGTCAGGAGCTGACCACGGAGGGGGGGCTGGATGTGATCGTCAATCTCAAGCAGATCACCGATACGGTCAAGCGTCTGCAGGATGGCGGCATAATTGTGAGCCTGTTTATCGACCCGAACCAGGAACAGATCAAGGCGGCCAAAAAGAGCGGTACCGATTACATCGAGATCCATACCGGTTCCTACGCTGAAGCGCTCACCTGGGACGAACAGCAGCATGAACTGGAGAATATCGACACGGCCATCAAGCTGGCACGCAAGGTAGGATTGGGAGTGAATGCCGGCCACGGGCTCAATTACACGAATATCAAGGCGATTACCGCCCTGGGCGGCATCGAGGAATATAACATCGGTCACTCCATAATCGCCCGTGCCACGCTGGTCGGGCTGGACCGGGCGGTGCGCGACATGGTCGAGCTGCTCAAGTACGCATGATCTACGGAATCGGCACCGACATCGTGGCAATAGATCGTTTCCGGAGGTTTCTGGAGACTGGCAATACTGCCGTCATCGAACGGCTCTTTACAAAGCTTGAGCGATCCCGGTGCGGGAGCAGAAAAGATGCGGCGTCCTGCCTGGCTGCGCGATTTGCCGCGAAGGAAGCATTTTTGAAGGCGCTCGGCACCGGTCTGCGGGACGGCATTTCATGGCAGGATATGGAAGTGTCGAACGACACCCTGGGAAAACCGGAGTTGATCCTTTCCGGGAAAGCGGCAGAGCAGTTTCAGGCCAATGGACTGGCCAGAGTACAGCTGTCGCTGTCCCACGATGGCGGGAGTGCCATCGCGATGGTGGTTCTGGAGTCAAAATGAGAGTCGTTACCGCACATACCATGCAGGAGATCGACAAACAGGCCTTCGAAGAGTACGGAATTCCGGGCCTTCAGCTGATGGAAAACGCCGGGCGCTGCTGCGTTGAAGAGATCATCGCCGAATTCGGGTCCCACGGACGCTGCGTGGTCATGGCCGGCAAGGGGAACAACGGGGGAGACGGCCATGTCATTGCGCGCCTGCTCGGCCAGCAGGGATGGAGTGTCAAAGTCATCGTCCTGGCCGGCCGTGAACAGGTCGTCGGAGATGCCTCCGTAAATCTGGACAAGCTTGCCGGGTCGGTCATCGAGCATTGCACCCGCGAGGGCCAATTGTCCGCCGGACATGCGGAGGAAATCTTCCAAGCCGACCTGATTGTAGACGCTCTGCTCGGCACCGGGCTCAGCAGCGCTGTAAGCGGCACGTACCTCGAAGCGATTGAGCTGATGAATGCATCAGGTCGCCCGGTCGTTGCTGTTGACATTCCGTCCGGCATCGACGGCACTACCGGACGGGTGCTGG
>Ga0134124_10004099_pt1 | contig 11694 bp, 6 predicted proteins | sample KB304_FD_96880 | JGI IMG/M metagenome (GOLD analysis project Ga0134124, IMG submission 96880) | Terrestrial soil microbial communities without Nitrogen fertilizer from Kellogg Biological Station, Michigan, USA - KB3-0-4 | ecosystem: Environmental > Terrestrial > Soil > Unclassified ... | reverse complement strand
CGGTGTTTACGCCGATGGTGATGGGAGCGGATGTGCTGCTCACGCCGAGATTGTCCATGGCGACCGCGGTTATTGAATAGACACCATCGGCTAATTGACGCCACGTCGCCGTGAACTTGTCTGTGCCCTCGTCGGTCGCGCTCGCGACTAAAACACCATTCGCATAAAAGTCGACTCTGGCGATCGATCCGGAACTCTGGGCCGTCGCGGATAAACTGATGTTCGTCAAGGATGGGAACACAGTGCCGTTAGACGGAGCTGCCATGACTACTGTGGGCGGTGTGTCGACAATGACGTTAAGAGGAGCCGATGTCGTTGTGACTCCTGTGTTATCAGTCATCACTGCAGCGATGGAATACATTCCTTTGCTAACGTTGTGCCAGGGAACTCGATATTGGCTTCCGCCAATCAGAGCTCCGGTTCCAATCGATACGCCATTAGCAAGGAACTCAACTCTGCTGATAACACTTGAAGGATGCGAAGCGTTAGCAGTTAGGGTGATATCTGAGCCTGGGGCAAACAATGCACCGGGCAAAGGGCTGATGAAGCTTACGCTGCCCGCTCCGTTGACAATGCAGTCGGCGCTCTCTGACGTAGCAAAACGGCCGCCGTTATCGGTAGCTACTGCGACCAGGGAATGAGGTCCAAATCCGACGCTGTGCTCGGTAAAGACATATTGGTTGTCACCTGAAAAAGTGCCTTCGCCAACCAAACTGCCGTTGTCAAAGAATTGAACTCTACTGATCATTCCATCAATATCGGTCGCCGTAGCGCTGACAGTGATATCGGTCGGACCAACAAATCGCGTCCCGGCGATGGGATTGTTGATAATTACAGAAGGCGCGGAGTTGGGATTTGGCAGGACCTTGGTTATTTCGACCTGAGAATTATTGACCAAATTACTGTCTATCTGCTTGGGCCTAATCAGCGCCACAATATTGATGTCCTTACCTGCGGCCGGAAAATCTCCGCCGCGCTCTGTTGGAGTGGCGACAACGGTCACGATCGCCGACGCGCCGTTAGTCAATGCGCCCAGGTTGCCGAAGATTGTGCCATCTATGAATTTGTATGTGCCCTGACTTGGAGTCGCAGAAACAAAATTCATATCCGGGGACAGGACAATCTGAAAGGCCAGGTCGGTTGCCACCTGCGGCCCGTTGTTGCTAACGGTAACGGTGTAAGTCTGATTGTTGCCGGCAACTATTGGATCGGTTGCATCACTCACGGCCACTGTGACGTCGGCGACATCCGTATTTGGAGGATTTTGCACCGCCCTCGCGATCACGAAAACACCGAGGCCTTCACTTCTTGCACTCAATTGTTTTGATGAAAAATCAGCTGAGGGATTATCCGGCGAAAGAATAGTGCAATCAGCCCAAATAGGTTTCTCAGGATCAAACGGATCCGGTTGAATTTGGAAGATCCGCAAGGAATTGAAGACATTCTGATCGGCAACCGACGCTGCGCGAAAATTTATTGTGTGTGGGCCTGACACTATTGCAGTGGTGCTTATGTTGTACGCCGTATTATTCAGTGCAACATAACCTTCAGGCAACGAAGGTAGGGTATTAAGATCAAAAGTACTGAACGTCGTCGTGCCATTTTGATAGACATCTCCAAATTGAACGGAAATAGGGCCATCCTCGCCTAAGCTGGCCTGTGAAGATGATGCGTTTTGATTTTCAATAGAATAGATTAAGGCGGATTTGTCAGTATCCCGTCCATTAAACCACGCTGGATTCCAAAAAAACGTGTCGGTATCCGAAAATCCGTGAGACGAAAACCAAAAGACTGCCGGCTGTCGCGTGCCGCCCTTGCTGATCTCCTCGCTATCTAGAAGTTGGCCGTAATCGTCCGGATGCTCCTCGCAATTAGTCTGACATCCAAAGGCATCCGCCCGATAGCGGACGACGGCAATATCGATTTCTTGATCACTTGCGGGTGTTACAATCGGGTTACCGAAGTTAAATCGTCCATCGGGAACCTGCCGCGACCATCGCCAATGCATGTGTAAACACTCGGGACAACCAGGCTGGACCCAAGGTGGGACCACATGCACCACAGGTCTGACAAACTCGATGTGATTTGTCTGGTGAAAATTATCGACGCTTCCAGCGTCCTTCTGATAGTGACCTGGTCTTACGACAGTGGACCAGTACTCAGTCGCCACTGGGTTGAATGCGATCGAAAACGGATAGAACGGATTAATACCATCCCACCTCAAATCGTCTTTATCTCGAGTGAGCACCAGGGTATTAGGTCGTGGCTCGCCGTCCTTTATCTGGAAGTGGAGCCGTTGAGGTATGTTTATTGAGAAGAAGTGCTCACCTCTTCCGCCATGAAAACTATAGCTCACTTGGGGGCGAAATTTGGTGCAGGTTGTGATAGTCCCGCTTGGTTCACACGGCGACTCCTGGCCTAATGGTACTTCAAACCCCGACGAAAAGAATTCGTAGACCTGAGAAACTTTGAGGCAAGATTTCGGCGAGCCGGGAATGTTATCAATTCCATAGTCCGCTTCCAGAAGTAGCTCGTTTTGAAGGCGATCTATCCGATAGCTAATCAAGCGACTGTAAAGTTTGCCATCAGGTCTGCTGCTCCCGTCGGGTCTGAGCTCACCGCGCTCGGGAACTGAGGCTGCATCCCGGTTCGCATCACTAAAGGTTTTTATCTTGTAATAGGGAATGCTAAATCTTTCCGCCATTTTTCGTCCATTGAGACGCACATCGTCAACGATCAACCCGTCTTTCGCACTGAAACGATAGTTCATGCTCCAACCTAGATGAGTGATGAAGGTGTAACCACCAGCATTCGGCGGATCTTTACGCTGCTTTTTCCAGTCACACCCCGGCTTGGGCAGTGGCTTGGCTGATGCAGAATTCGAGGCGGAACTGGGTCCGGCGCTGTTTACGGCGACGACGGTATAGAAGTATTTGACGTCACTGTCTAATCCGGTGTCCGGGTATACGCAGGGGACGGATGAGCCGTCACAGTAAAACGTGGTATTAATCGGAACAAAGGTGAAACTGTCGGATGTAACGACGTCAGCGGAATTAGTCGTCGGTTGATCGGCGCGCTCCACAGAGTACCAGGCAGCGCCCTGTGACGGTGTCCATGATACAAGAATCGATTCTTCCTCGGGAGTTGCTTTTACGTTCGTTGGCACCGGCGGCGGCGTGGGATTTGGAGTCGGCGTTGGAGTCGGATTTGGATTTGAGAGAACAGTAAATCTGAAATTGTCGAATACTATTCCAAACGGATCAGTTATCTGATTGACTACGATTCGCGTCACATTCGTGAACGTTGACGCCTCATACTGAGTCACTGGAACGTATCCATTTCCGTAGACGGACCTGGTTTGAGTGTGGATTCCATTCTGATATATCTCTAACGTCGCGATTCGCCCAACACTGTCAATCCCATCGACATCAAATATGAGATCAGTGACTGGTTTAGGAAAATCCACAACCAACGGCGCCAGATGCTGCGAGTAATTATTGAAGTCGCTAGCCCGCGTTAGGCTGGGGCGATTTGTGGTGTATTGCCGGCCATACGTCGCTACGTGATACCCGGGCGAAGATGAGAATATCGCGTCTTGATATTGATTTGAGGGAAGCGCGTAAGTAAGCGGCGCCCAGTCAAAAAACCCATATGGATCATATTGAAGATCGTACGGCAAACCATCGAAACTAATAAACACCTGTCTTCCGGGAGCGCTTGAAGTCTGCGACGTTTCTTCCCCGACCGACGGGTTGTCCGTTGGAGCACTGGTAGTTGGCGCATGCGGCGCGGATATCGTCGTCGGCTCTTGTGCTTTAACAGCCTCAGCCCAGTCGAATTCGGACTTAGTGAGCATCACTCCGACAAAGATAATCGCAACCAGCAGAGTTATTAATGCGGCCACTCGAAACGCAGGGAAACTGGCCATCCGATTTTCAAATAGGTTTTGCTTTGGGGTTCTGGAAAACATGGGTCTCCTCGAAGCTCTCACAGAGTTCTCGCTGGCCCGGCTTGCAAAACCAGACTTGGCTAACTGTAAATAGTCAGCCATTGACTCCGTAAAGTTGAGGCCAGTATCGCCAGTGCGGTAGGATTACGTTGCTCAGGAACGCATCCTATGACGCATTGCCGACAAGGCTTGTGTTTCTGCTACCCGCCGGCACCGTCACATGTCGGCGGGAATTTTTCGCCTTACTTCGACTTCAGTTTTCTTTCTATGAGACGGTGTCATTAGTCCTGCAGGTAAACCAATTACAAACCCTAAAAGAATTGAATCCACTATTATTCTTTTGATCTCCAGCGCGTTAGATGCCTGCATCCTGTACTCGAGAAAATAAATGTAGGGAAAGCCCAATAAGATTGTGAGCGTCACACCAAACAAAGCTCGCATGAGCAGCTTTAAGCCTCCCATCCGGCGTTGAATTTGCCAAAGACTTAAACCAACTAAACCTCCGTATAAGATTGGAAGCCAAAGAAAAAAGACGAACCCCCAGAGGAACAAGCGCAAATACGAATCGCGGTAGAGAAAATAAATCGTCATAGCGACGTACCCGATTGTTGCGCCCGATATTCCGCGGTGGAGATAACTCCAAATTCCAAACACGCTGGTCTGCCCGGAGAAATCAACCGCACGGTCTGAACTAGCTTGCATCATCGCTTCGTTGTGCTCGTAATATTGCTTGCTTAATTAACCTGCGCCGTCAAGGTCGCTTGTTGAGCAACTGCAACTCCGCCTTGGCACTCTGATACTCAGTAAAGGCTTTAACGTTCGTTTCAACAGATTTCCGAAAATATTCCAGCGCAGTGGCTTTCTCACCTTTAATCAAACGCAAAGTTCCCGCATAGAAATATGCTTCACACCTTTGCTCTTGAATCTTCCGGCCTTCTCCACGCCCAGCTATCGTCAAGAATCGATCTTCTGACGTGCGACCAACCAGAAAGTTAACTATCGCGGCAAACCAGTCCGTGTTGTTCTTACGACTGGCTAAGTATCCTTCGAGTTCTTTGATTCCGGCGACTCCTTCTCCCAGACGCTTGCGGACAAGGAAAATGCGAAGGTGCTCATAGTCCTCATTATTTGACCCGTTCGCAATCGACGCGCGGAAATCGGCGAGCGCCTCGCGCCACGCTTGGGAGTCATAAAGCAGGTATCCGCGCGCGGCGTAAGCCAGAGAGGACTTAGGATCGATTTTTAAGGCCTCGCTGTAATCCGAAATCGAACCGGTGCGGTCGCCCTTATGGGCCTTTATTTCGCCGCGTCGAACATAGGCGGGAACGTTATCGCGATCGATCTCGATGGCCTTCGAGGCGTCTGCAATGGCGCCGTCTACATCGCCTTTCCCTTCCTTAGCACCGGCCCGGCCGAGATATGCTTCCGCCAGTTGCGGATCCAACTCAATCGCTTTGTTGTAGTCAATGATGGCGTTGTCGTAATCGCCATTACTGGACCGCGCCAGGGCACGATTGTGGTAAGCCTCAGCGAGTTTTGGATCGAACTCGATGTACCTGGTGTAGTCGGCGATGGCGTTATCAAAATCGCCTTTATTTATTCTTGCGAGGCCCCGGTAGTAGTAAGCATTCTCATTCTTGGGATCCAGATTGATTGCCACATCATAATCAGCAATTGCGCTGTCGAAGTCCCCTCTTGCAGCGTGTACATTGCCGCGATAGTAGTAAGCCGCATCATTCTTTGGGTCCATTTCGATCGCTTTATTGCAACTAACCATGGCCGCCGCGAGGTTACCGGCTTCCTTTTGTTCGTGACACTGGTAAGCATAGTTCCCGGAGTTCATTTGCCCCTGGCAAACTACGGGTGTCACTAACCAAATCGTTATCAGTAATGGGTGAAAGCGCGACATGACACTAAGTGCTGACGTGCAGACGTAAGGTTAATCGCGTCTCATGTGCTTGATTAGAACCCACATCATACTCTCGGTTCCCACAAGGTCAAACGATTTCGCCGGGCCAGTTTCTCGAGCTTATTCTTCGATTTCTTCCAGAATCTCATGATCGTTGAAGACACTTGTCCAATTCCTTCAGCTTTCCGCAAGGCGCTAATCCCAGCCGCCACGCGTCCTTCTCGATGTCATCACCGGAAAGCATGATGATTGGAGTAGCACGCCGGCGCGCGATGTACCGCGTTCGACTTACACACTCAAGTCCGCTCACTTCCCGGTAAATTTTTCGTTAGATGTTCAGATTCGATCGTTTGGGCGCGGCGGAATTTGGTGGCTCCAAATTGACCGGCTGACCGTTCAAACTATCCCTTCATGTCCGGCTCCCAGTTTTCCGATTACCTGTTCCACAACTTTCTCCAGGAATCCAGCTGGCGGCGCCGGTTCATTCGGTTTGCCGTAAGCGCAACCTTCGGGGAACTTCCATTGGGAGTTGAGGCAGAATTGGCATGGTCCTTCCGAGCGCTTAAAGTGATTGTTCGAACTGTCGTATTGGAGATTGCCCAGCAAGATTTCTTGTGTGATGCCTTGGCCGATTAGGGCACTGGGATCATACAGTTCTTGCATTAAGGGAATGGCCGCGACGGGATATTTCTTCGTCCAGTCTTGTAACCCTTTCGTCACGATTGCGGTATAACCGTCCCCCTTGGCTATCGGATCGATGACTCGATTAGCGGCACGAAGCGCTGCGTAAGCGTCGGGAAACTTGCCGATGAAGTCTTGCAACGCTTCAGCACTTAGCCGGCAGTGGGGTTCGAAGTTGTCATCATAAGAGAAATGCGGCGAGATAATAATTCGCGCCCTGAGTCGATACACGCGGCCGTCAACTTCCGTTTGGATGTCGAGGTAATGCGGATCGCGGGCAGTCATTTTCAGTAGTCCGTACACCTCCATGTCGGTCCACAGTTTAGGCGAGATGAACGGCTCAAACATGCGGTTGAACATGGCGAATGCGCTTTCACCGCTGAAAACGATGACCTTCGGATTGCTCTGAATCAACTGTTTGACTACCCAGGCATTCTTGTTCACGCAGTTGTCGATGACTTGCGTTTTGTTGATCTCGAACTGGGCCCCCCATCCTGGTGAGGCGCACGCGACCATGTCCAACTGACAGACGTCCTCAGCCATTTCGAGATTCGGTAGATTTTTCTGGCTGCGTAACCAGCCGCTCACCTGCTCGAGGATGGGAATCACGCGCTGGTAGTAACCGACCACGTTCTGTTGGACGGGCAATTCAACACCATTAGGGAGATCCATGTAGCCGCCAATTACTTCGCCACTTTTAAAGGATTGCCCGGGACCAAACAGCACCACAAAAGGATGCTCGGGGTCCCAAGCCTGCTTGATTTCGTCTTGCGAGCCGTCTTCATACACGACCTTGAGCGTCATGTTGCGCGCAGCATTCGCACGTTGCCCCGACTTCAGGTATCCGGCGTGTTTGGCTCTGATTGCTCCGTCTTCCCGGATGTGTTTGCGAATGTACTCCAGCGAAAAACTCTCCTGGTGCGTCGTGCGGTGCCGGTAATAATAGGCATACCGCGCAAAGCTGCTGAACAGCGGATATGCCCAACGAGCGCCGTCCGGACCCGGCCAGAAGCCGGTTAAGTTCGGGTTGATGCCGATCGTCATTACCGGTGATTTCCGGCAGCCATGCAGGATCTGCGGGTTGGCGATCGCCTGACCTCGGCTGATTCCCGGCACGCTTCGGGCCACATCTCCGTCTTTGAACTGCTCGTTGGTCCTCTCAAGGAAGACCTCCGGGAATGGCTTAGTGAAATCGAAAGACGGGTAGGGTCCGTATGGAGCCGGTTGCCAGAACCAGTCGCACGAACGGCATTTAGTCGTTTCGCCCACCAGACGAACCTCAAGCGGTTCGGTGGACAGATCCTCGAAACCCATAAAGTCGTTTCTGACAGGCGTGTCTATTGGCATTCTTTTCTTTCCTTAGGTGGGTTCGGCTGCGGCCTTCTCAAGTATTTCGTTTGGCCCGCCCCAGTGGATTTGAGCCAGGAGCATGCCGTCGTCGCTAATAAAGCCAAAGGGTTTGTGCTTGGTGTTGTCACCCATGACCCAAACTGCGCCAGGCCCTAAATGCACGGGTATCTTGTCACCCTCCTGTTCCAGGACTTCAACCACTCCGGGATGATCTTCCTGAAACTTGGCTAATGTGAGACTCCCTTCGAACAGGTCATCCGGATTCTCACCCGCCTCCAGGTACTCACCATAGATTCCCTCGAGGCAAATTGTTTGCTCGCCTTTGGTATGAAGGTGTCGCGGAAAATCTACCTTTTCGGCTGGAGTTCCGGTTGCCACAAGAACGGCCACCGCTTCCTCCGTCTTTGGATCCTTTTCCAACATGACCATATCGTTGTGACAGCCGACCTGGACTCGCGTTAGCTCGCCGTGAAGCTTGAGGTACTCACGATAAATCGTTCGCCGAGCGCGCGCATCCATTGCGGGTACGGGTTCAAGAATTTGGAACATCTAAAATCTCCTTTTTGAATTATTTGCCAGGGCGGATTGGATTGCGGTTAGTCCTAATGGATGTTGCGCACACGATCCTATCCGTCCAAAAGTCTTTTCAAAGGGCCCACGCTTCCTCACGATATGCTTCCTTACCCGGGGGCCTCACGTTCTGCCGAGGGACGAGGAGTGGACGACTGCGTCTACTCTCTAATCACTTCTGAGGCAGGACGGCAAACGCGAACCCGGAGTTCATCACCGTACGATCCGTAACGCTCTCCCAAAGATGCACAGTGAAGCCCGTCTCGTCGACGCCACCGTAGTTTGCAGTGATGAGCGGTGCATTCGAATGGTGCTCTGCAGAGACCACGACGCCATAGGCCCCCTTGATCGATTTTGCGAAGATGATGCGGATCTGTCCAAGCGGGGCCCCTCCGATCATTTCTAATGTCCAGTTGTCCGAGCCCGAAAGCTTCGTGTACTTACCGAGCTCATATCCGACGGAACCGTAGTGAGTCATCTCAGCCATGTGTGTTTTCGCTTTCGCTCATTCAAAGAAAACCTCGCCCGGGTAATCGCGGTGCGCGGGCGGGACGAAGTAGTACGCACCCTCTACGGGCTCAGCAATCCCTTTGTCGGGATCAAGGATGTGATCGACGCCGCGGAAGAGAGGGTTCAGCAACCAGATGTTGTTGATGAACTCAAAACCCGTCTGCTGAATGTTGTTCTGGAAAGAGATAAAGTGGAGACCATAGATTTTCTTTCCCGTTTCCGGATCGATCTCAATAGTGTTCCCCCCGCGCCGTCGAATGCGAGTGTCCTGGATATTGAATACGTGCTCCTCTCCGGGTTTCAGAGGAGGAAACGGGCCTTTGAACGGCGCAGGCGACCGGTCGCGCATGCCGCCGCGGGCCTGAAGGATGTGCGAATCGCGGTAGCCCAGATTCACCTCGGTGGAGTTTGGCTCGCGCTCGAGCAGGGCCCCACTCGGGCAGTGGATAACGCGGCCCGTGTCTCGGTCACGACCGATAGCACGCTGGCGGGCTTCCTCACCTATGAAGACTTTCCCGTATACGTCCGTGAAAGTGAAGTCATCTGCGTTCCACTTATCAAGGTTCTCGATGTACTTGCGATGGACCATGTACGTGCCACCGTTGTAGCGCGGATCGTCACGATTCGTGATCGGCTCACCGGGGTACGCGGGAGCCGGGTGCGGCAGATAGATCTTGCTGCGATAGTATTGCGGGTCATTCTGGATTGCGTCATCGAGGTTGCTCTTCGGATCGTGCCAGCCGATGTGGTCGCGGCCGAATCCGGTGACGCTGTCGTGCACGCGCACCACCTCCAGCTTATTGGGCTCGACCACTCGAGTCCGCACGGCATCCCAAAACTCGTGCTTCAATGACGATGGAGGGTTCGATTCAAAGTAAAGGATCAGGTCGCTCTCGCCGCTCGCCAGCCATGAGCGGTAGGTGTCCTTAAATTCGCTCTCGCTCGGCTCCTTCCCCAACTTGGCGGCGAGGCGACGCTTTAAGAACACGTCGTCGCCGGCGGCTGCCATCGTGCGCAGGTAAATCGGTGTGTTCCGATCCTCCATCCCGAACCGCGTGGGAGGGCGTGGCTTGAACACGCCGCCCGGCGGGAAGTTCTGGATGACCTCCTCCTGGCCGCGCTGCTCCAACGGGCCGAGGAAAAACCGAAGTCCGAACGCGACGAGGAGATTTAACGCGTCTTCACGCTGAGGTCTGGCATATTCCCGCCGTACGACTTCGATGGCCTTAAGGATTTCGATGGCCTTCTGCCGCTTGTCGAAGGGGAGGTTTATCTTGACGATAAGCAATTCCCCCGGCGGGGGCGTGTCGATTCCGGGACGCAAGTTCATTATGGAGTCTCCTTAAAAAATCTGGGGCAGCGTGATCATCACCATTGGTAAAGTTCGAACTCAGAGAATCTGAACTGGTTGTTCGGGGCGGTTTTGCCTTTCTTGGGCCAGTGCTTCGCGCCCAGTCGCAAAAAGACTGCATCTGCGAGCGCCGGCACGGCTACCGAACCCGAAAGCACCCAGGCCTGGTTGAACTTGTCCCGGTAATATGAATTGTAGACGTACCCGTTTCGCGTCAGGCGAAGGTGACCTTTCGGACTGTCCTGCTTCGCGTAACCCACGTCGCGCCCGTAGTTGTTGTACAAGTTAGACGACTGGGGTACCGCTTTCTGCGGTTTAGTTGGGTCTTCAACGACGAAAAATATCAGTCCGGGGCCGTTGTTCCAGCCGATGCGGAACCCATCGTCCTCGTCGCGCTCGCTGCTCGCATAGGGCGGCGCCCCATGCACATCAAAGGTGAGGTTGGGCTGTTGGTATCCGGCGTCGATGTGAAGCGCGGCCAATTCGAAAGTCGTGCCTTGATTGGGATTCGCGACCTCGAACGACATGCGGGCATCGAACGCTCCATGAATCGAGAACGCGGTGAACGCGGCTGCGCCGGAGTATTCTTTACCCTCGATCTTGATGTGCAGGCCGTCATTCACCTCAATAGTGCTCTCATTGTTGGGACGTGAATGGCCGAGCACCCACAGATCTTTGTTCACGGTCGTCCCGCCAAAGTCATCGGTCACGATTAGACCTCGGCTATGCATGAGCTCGTGCAGCTCGATGACAGCCGACGCTGCGTATCCGGAGACACCAGTCGAGTCGGCCAGGGCGGCGTATTCCTCGGGCGACGGCGCCCTATGACCCGCCGTGGTTGTGACCAGAAGTTGGGCCGCGCCGGACTGATAGCCCACCGCCCGATCCGCACTTACTATGGCCATTGACGCACCCGATTGCTGAGCCGCGTTTGCAGCATCGTTGGCGGATGAACCGGAATCAGGGATTAGACACTTTTCGGCACGAGTGCCGACGTGTCCGAGTGTCTCGGCGTTCCCCGCGATTATCGTGCTCCGGGTCAGGGCGAAACGATCGAGCACAGCCAGCGTCGCATCGACATGCTCTTTCGATGCGGCGTCAGCGGCGTTACCCAGAGTGATCAGCAATCGCGTGCGGCGCCCGAGCAGCCGCAGGACCTCTTCGAGGGTCGGGTGGTAGAGGGAATCCTGGGGGCTGTTCCGCACCCATGGTTTGTCCTCGCCCTTGGTGGATGTTTCCTGATTGTTATTGTCCAGGACCATAGACTGGAAAGTGGCGCCGGCGTCGAGCTTGCGCACGTCCGCGGCCGTGAGTTCGGATACGCGAACCGCACTACCCGTGCTCGCTTCCAGAGAGTCGGTGGCGCTGCATATG
>Ga0134124_10004096_pt1 | contig 11697 bp, 11 predicted proteins | sample KB304_FD_96880 | JGI IMG/M metagenome (GOLD analysis project Ga0134124, IMG submission 96880) | Terrestrial soil microbial communities without Nitrogen fertilizer from Kellogg Biological Station, Michigan, USA - KB3-0-4 | ecosystem: Environmental > Terrestrial > Soil > Unclassified ... | reverse complement strand
GATCAAATTCCGGGCGGTTGGCAGCGAGCAAGGCCATCATTGAGGTCGCCGTGTTGTAATTGAGCAGTCCCTTATTGTTGTGGATCGAGCCGTCCGGGCGCGTGCAATTCAAAAGAAAAGCGTAACCTCGCTTCACGAAGGGCGGTTCATTTTTTTGGAAACGTCCGCTCGGTTCACCCATGAAAGCGGTCAGTGCCAGCGCGGTCACGGCCGGGTGGTCGGCGGTGGACCAAAAGCCGTTGGTGTCTTGTTTCGCCTGGAGCCAAGAAAGTCCTTTATCAATGGCGCGCTGAATTTCGTTGCGGAAGGAAACATCGGCCGGTGGCACGGATTTGACCGGCGATTCCTGTCCACCTGCTGACACGGTTGCCGCCGTGGCTATCGTCAGGATGATTCCAAAAAGCCTGAGCAAGGCAGATTTCCAAAACATCGAACATCGAACATCGAACACTGAACATCGAACGATCCCGCCCGCCCACATTTCGGCGTACGCTGTTCGATGCTCGATGTTCGATGTTTCACTTCTCACGCTGGAGGTTCGAGGTTTCATGGCGGATAAGTCTTGAGTCTTCAACTGAATCTTCAACCCTTCCGAGACTTTGCGCCACCATTGTTTAGGCTGATGACGATTTCTACCGGGGTGTCCAGGGGAGGAACTTTCTTAGACCGGACGATCCAGATTTTATCATCCTCCCGTCCGGACCTGGGGTTGTTGATCATGGCAAAAGCATCTTCCATCACGGAAATAATCGAGCCTTGCTCCTGCGCGATGAAGATTCCGTCGATCACGCACGATCCGTTGTAAACCCAGGGCCCTTTGCTCATGACGGCTTTGGTCTTCGTGTTGAAAACCAACTCCTCCCCGCGGAATTGTTTTTCTTTTCCCGACAGCTTCCAGCGAACGGCGATACCGATCTGATCTCCTGGCAACGGTTTCGCCGGGTCATCCGGGAAGGCGTTGGTCGTGCCCTTGGCGCCGAGCAAGAGCATAGCGAGGTGGATTTGGTAGGGCGGCACATCGGTCCGCAAAACACTTTCGTGAGTTTTGCCGCTGGAAGTAACGAGAAAATATTCGATGAGGCCGGCGGTCATGTTGACGAAAGCCGGAACCGTGATGGTCTTCTGCACCTTGTCCAACCGCACCTGGCCGATCTGGAAAATGCCTGTGGCGATTTGTTGAAGCGGCAAATTGGTTTTTAGATCCGTTGGAGCGTTAGTGAAGCTCTGCCCGACGGCTCGCGCAGGCGAAATCACCAGCAGCACGACGAGGCCAGGCACGGCGAGAAAGGCGCCAGCCATTTCCATCAAGCGCTCACTGGTTGACGGTCCCAAATCATCCTCGTCCTCAGTGGCCCTGCCCTGCGCACAGTCAAGGTTCACAATTCGAGGCGAGGATGCTTGTTGAAGTCGCGTTCATTCGTCCGAGGCGCCGGGCAGCAAGCGTTCGCGCCCGGCGTAACCGGATTCCAGGTCGTGCCAGAATTCGATATCATCTTCGTCCTGTTCCCAGCAGAGAAAAGCTTCCTGGCCGGCGATCAGCGCGGGAAAGTCAATGAGCCCGCGGTCGAGGTCTTTGATCTGAATGTCGCGGGTTTGAAATTCCCGGAGCAACTTTTTGACGCCACACAACGCCTTGACCCAGTTGTTGACGATTTCGCCGCCCGCGTCGATACCGGCGTTTAACAATTCGCCCAAACGTTGATCGTATTGGGCCAGGCGTTGGCGCAAATGGCCAAGTTCTTTGAGCCAGAGACGGACATGCGGCAAGAGCGCGCGGGCCTCGTTGACGGTGTAATGTTTGCGGAATTGATAAGCCATGCCTCAGCGTGGATTGCTTCTCACGGGTTTCGGCGGCTCGAGCTTTTTTTTGACTTCCGGATTGGGTTCCAGCGCGATGGATTTTTGCCAGGCTTCCCGCGCCTGATCGCTTTGATTGAGCGAGGCATGGATGTCTCCCAAATGATCAAACAACGTCGGGTCCGGTTCCTTGGAAAGTTTGATGGCCTTGAGCAAATAAGTTAATGCTTCGTTGGTCTGTTTGAGTTTGAAGAGCACCCAGCCCAGGCTGTCGAGATAAGCGGGGTTGTCCGGCTCCAGCTTCACGGCCTGCTCGATCAGCTCGCGGGCTTGCGGAAGTTTTACCCCACGCTCGGCCCACATATAGCCCAGGTAATTGAGCGCCTCGGCAAAGTCCGGTTTGAGCGCAAGGGCCTTTTGAAAATATTTCTCCGCGTCGTCGTAATTGTGGCTGCGCTCACTGGCGGCTCCGAACTGAAAATAAAAAACATGATTCAGCCGGTTGGTGTCCGACACGCGCGCGATTACCTCCGCTTCGGTGAAACGGCTGGTGGCATTGGTGAACTCCTTCAATTTGGTGTAGGCCATGCCACTAAAAAATTCGCTCAAAAAGTTTTTGGAAAACTTGCTGCGCGCCTTGTCGAGCGTGTCCAAAGCTTCGCGCGGCTGGTCCAGGTTGATTTGAGCGCCGGCCAAATCGTAGTACGCCGGCTCGAACTCCGGGTTGAGGAGCAGCGATCGGTTAAAGTAATCCGCCGCCTCCTTCAGCTTGTTTCCTTCATAGGCGAGGCTGCCCAAAAAATAATAGACTCGCGGCGTCGGGTAATCGCGCGCAATGGCTTCCAGTTGTTCGGCCGCGTGCGCCTTGTCATTGTTGCGCAGATAAAGTTCGCTGAGTTTTTCGCGAATGCCCGTGAGGTCCTCATTTTGCGCGAGCAGCTTCAGATAAATGTCGATGGCCTTCTGGGCTTCCCCCAGGAGGTTGTAGCCGTCGGCGATCTTCTGCAAAGCCAAGGCGCTGGCGGGGTCGAGCGCCGAGGCGCGATTCAACAAATCCAGCGCGCGTTGTTTGCCCGGCCTTTCGCGTTCCGGACTCGTGCGGCTGTAGCGTGTGAACATTTCCGCGAGGTCAACCAGGTAACTCACCCCCGGCTCCGGTTGTGCCGCTGCCTGGTCCAGCACAGCCAGCGCTTCGTCGTAATCTTTATTCTGCAAATGAAGCTGGAACAAGCTCTGGTAGGCGGCCATCAACTTGGGATTCTTTTTCAACGCCGCTTGAATCGCCGCAATCGCGCGTTCCTTGCCCAAGGTCTCACGTTCGCTGCCGGTGCGACTGTAACGGACAAACAACTCCGCCAAATCAACCAGAAAACCTGGCGAAGGATCCGCTTGCGCCGCCGCCTGCTCCAGCACTTTGAGCGCGTCTTCGTATTGCTTGTCCTGCAGGTACAGTTGCGCCAGGCTTCGGTAAGCCGTAATCATCCGCGAATTTTTTTTCAACGCGGTTCGGTAAGCTTCGATCGCCTGTTCTTTTTTGCCGAGCGACGCATAAGCCAGCGCCAATCGTTCAAACAGAATTGGCGAAGCGTTGCGCGGCGCGGTAGCCTTGCGCAACAGTTCCAGCGCTTTGTCGTATTGTTTGAGTTGAAACAGCCGGCGGGAAACTTCCAGCACCAGCGGTTGATTACCGGTGTCCAACAAGGCCGCTTTGAGAAACTCTTCAGTGGCCTCGGACGTTTCGTCGTTGAGATCAAAGAGAACACCGGTAGCATAACGCGTGTGAGCCTCGACCCGCTTTTCAGCATTCGCTGCCGATTCCACTTCCACCTCTTCACCCGGCGTGGTGCCGACCGCGGTGTGCCCACTCGGCGCCTTGGCCAAGCGAGGTTGGGATCGGCACCCGGAGCTCAGGAGACCGCCCAAAACCAGAACGGCCATGCACGAGTAAAAACGATGCAGCATGAAATAGAATACTGACAACCGAGACGAACGCAACTCGCTGCCGGTTGCCGGAAACGCCCAGAAAAGCTGGGCGCAGACATTGGGTTGGAGTTCAAGCTTTAGCTTGCTCGGCCCGGCGCGGCCCGCGGCAAGCTGAAGCTTGAACTCCAACCTCAGCGAGCGTCGGAACTGGCTATTTCTGCCAGGTGCGCTTCTTGTGACGATTCGCGCGGAGTTGTTTGCGCCGTTTATGTTTGTTGATTTTGCTTTTCCGACGTTTTTTTAATGAACCCATAATGATTGGTTGAACTTGCCGGTCAATATACCACCTTGTTCAGCGGATATTCAATGATTCCTTCCGCGCCGGCGGCCTTCAGTTGCGGGATTAACTCCCGGACGATATGTTCGTCGATTATCGTTTCCACGGCGACCCAGCCAGTCAGGCTCAAGCTGGAGATCGTTGGGTTGCGCAACGCCGGGAGACTTTGCAACAGCCGTTCCAGATTTTTCTGTTGGATGTTCATCTTCAACCCAACTTTGGCTTCAGCCTCCAGGGCGCCTTTGAGCAGCAACGACAGCGTCTCGATCTTCTCCCGTTTCCACCGGTCTTTCCAGGCAGTGTGATTGGCGATCATCCGGGGAGTGGAGGTCAGCAGCGTATCGACGATCCGAAGATTATTGGCCCGCAGCGAAGATCCAGTTTCGGTCACTTCGATAATCGCATCAACCAGCTCGTGCGCTTTAAACTCCGTTGCGCCCCAGGAAAACTCGACTTCCGCCTTCACGCCGTGCTGGCGCAAGTATCGTTTGGAGAGGTTCACCACTTCGGTGGCAATGCGTTTGCCCTCTAAATCCTTGACCGATTTGATGGGAGAGTTCTCTGCCACGGCCAGCACCCACCGGGTCGGTTGGCGCGACACTTTGCTGAACAAAAACTCACCCACCTCGTGGACCTTGGAATTGTTTTCCTGAATCCAATCGTAGCCGGTAATCCCGCAATCCAGATAACCGTGCTCGACGTAGCGGCTGATTTCCTGCGCGCGAATCAAGCGGATTTCCATCTCCTCATCGTCCACGTAAGGAATGTAAGAGCGGGGATTGACTTGAATGTTGAAGCCGGCTTTCGCCATTTTCTCAATGGTCGCATCCTGCAGGCTGCCTTTGGGCAATCCAAAACGTAACTTCGGTTTAACTTTCATCGATCACACTTCGCAAATGCTATTCGGCGCGGCGCCGAGCGCATTTCGTGGCCGATTCTTTCACGCAAACATTCAACATTCAACTCCCAACACTCAGTTAGCTCCCGAGTTTAGCGGGCTCGATGTTCGATGTTGATTGTTGAATCTTTGCCTTTCATTACGCCAGTTTCTCCAGACCCACCGTTTGCCTGCCCTTGACTTGAATCCGCCCCTCGGCCAAAGCCGCAATTACCCGCGGATACAACCGACGCTCGGCCTGTTGAATCCGCTCGTGCAACGTCTCGGCCGTATCGTTGGCCAGCACGGGCACCGTTTCCTGCCCGATGATCGGCCCGGAATCGATGCCTTGATCCACCAAATGCACCGTGCAACCCGTGACTTTCACACCGTAATCCAGAGCTTGCTTCCACGCTTCCAATCCAGGAAAAGCGGGCAGCAAGGAGGGATGAATGTTCACGACGCGCTCCGGAAACGCCCGCAAGAAATCGCCTTTCAGAATTCGCATGAAACCGGCCATGACCACCAAATCGACATCCGCGTTGAGCAGGGCTTCGACATAGGCAGGCTCGGCGGTTTCGTCCAGTTTGGTTCGGAAGTTTCCCGGCGGAATAAATCGAGCGGGCAAATGGCGTTGCCGGGCCTGTTCCAGAATTCCCGAAGTCGCCACGTCGCTCAACACGATCGCGATCTGCGCCCGCATTTCTCCGGCGGCGCACGCGTCGGCAATGGCCGCCATGTTCGAGCCTTTGCCGGAGCCGAGCACGCCCAGACGAAATTTCTTGCCGCCGTTCACTGCGCTGTTCTTACAGGCAAACGCTCCACGAACAAGCAGAAAGCCGTGCCATAGGTCATTTCCGTCATTTCCCTCGTCCTCCGTTCGAGGAGGCGCAGGACGCGAAGATTGTTTCCCACAGGCTCACTCGGATATTTCTGAATTCGCTTGTCGGCCAGGGCATCGTCCCTTAAAAAGCACGCCATGCCGACCGAATCTCGTAACGAAACGTTGCTCGCGCAATGACACCGCCATCTTCAACCAGCCCGTCCGCACCGGGTGGTCAGCCGATGAAAGTCGTGGTGCTTTCCAAACGCAACGTGCCCCTGGACGAGCAAGTGCTGCGGCTGCTTGAAGGTCAGCTTCAACAAAATGGTTTTGCGGTGTTCATCGATCGGCAAGCAAACTTGGGCGTCGAATGGGCCAAGGAAATTGAACGCCAAATCCGCACCGCCGATGCCGTCGTGCCGTTGCTCTCAGCGGAATCCGCCTCCAGTGAAATGCTGGGTTTTGAAATTGAGATTGGCCAGGAAGCTGCCCAGCTCCAAAAGGACCGGCCCCGGCTGCTGCCCATCCGGGTCAGTTACGCCGGTCCGTTGCCGGAGCCACTCGCGGGCATTCTTGATCCAGTGCCGTGCTTGTCCTGGGAAGGTCCACAGGACGATGAACGATTGCTCGCGGAATTATTGAGTTCTTTGAAGCATCTGCATCCTGCCAAGCCGGTGGTTCGCATCGTGCCGACGAAAGGATTGCGATTGACGCCTCACCCGCCGCCGGCGCCTCGACCGGCTCCGGTCACCGCCGCGCCGGTCACGCCCAGTTGGCAAGTTCCCTTGGAACCGGTGGGTGGCGCGGTGCCGTTGCATTCGGAGTTTTATCTCGATCGGCCCGCCGACACCGATTTGCGCAACGCCCTCAGTCGCGGCGACAGCATCATCCTCGTCAAAGGTGCGCGCCAGATTGGCAAAACTTCTCTGATGGCGAGAGGACTGCAATTTTCGCGCGAACGCGGCGCGAAAGTTGCCCTGACTGATTTTCAAAAATTCAATGCGACCAATCTCGAAGCGGTTGGCAACCTCTACCTGACCCTCGCCGAATCGCTCGCCGACCAACTCGAACTACCGGTGCTGCCAGCGGATGTCTGGGACGAGCGCCGCGGTGCCAATGTCAATTTTGAACGATTCCTTCGCCGCGAAGTCCTGGACAAACTCAAGGCACCGCTGGTCTGGGGTCTGGATGAAGTGGACCGCTTGTTCGTCACTACCTACGGCAGCGAAGTGTTTGGGCTGTTCCGATCGTGGCACAACGAACGGGCACTCGATCCAACCGGTCCGTGGGCGGGCCTTTCGCTCGTCATCGCTTACGCCACCGAAGCGCATTTGTTCATTACGGACATGAACCAGTCCCCATTCAATGTCGGCACGCGGCTGACGCTGGAAGATTTTTCGCCCGACCAGGTGGCGGAACTCAATCGCCGGAGCGGATCGCCGTTGAAGGACGAACAGGAGTTGAAACGCTTCACCGGCCTGGTGGACGGACATCCTTTCCTGGTGCGGCGTGGCTTGCATGAAATGGCGACGGCGAAGATCGACATCGCCGGGTTTGAAGCCGGGGCCGACCTGGATGAAGGCATCTTTGGCGATCACCTGCGCCGCATCCTGGTTTTATTGGCGAAGGACCCGGCCCTGACTGACGTGGTGCGCGGCGCGTTGCGCGGTCAACCTTGTCCCACGCCGGAAAGTTTCTACCGCCTGCGCAGCGCCGGCGTGATGGCGGGCAACTCCCAAAGTGACGTGCGGCCACGCTGCCAGCTTTACGCAAAATATTTGTCGCGCCATTTGCTTTGAGGCCTGCCGGACGAAGAGGAAGAATATGAAAGCCACGCAAAGGCATTCATCATCTTGATCCTGCTCTTACTCTTCATCTCCTTCGCCCCTATTCCCTGTTCCGCGCCCTTTTGAATTTTTACTTTTCAATTTTTCCAGGCTCGCTACTTCAATCGGCTTAACGCGCTTTGCCATTTTTCCGCTTCGGCGGGCGCCGGATCGAAGGGGTTCAACAGATTCAGCGTGTGGCCGCCTTCGACGACGACGATTTCCCAGTCCAAAAAGTAGCGTCGCGTTTGGAGTTTGAGCCAATGCATCATCTGCGAGCGGGCGTGGGCGCGGGTGTTTTCCGGCGGCAGAAACAAAGCGTCTTCCATGGACCTCAACGGCGCTTTCCAATCCAGCGGCGACTGATCCAGCGGCAAGCCCAGGCTGCGTTCGGGATCGATGTGGTGATATTCCAAATCTTGCGCCTTGAGCCACGGGTCGGCCCAGGAGATTTTTTCCTGTTCCATGAATTGCCGGAACAGCCAGCGTTTGGTTACCCAATCCACTTTGCCCACCAGTGCTTCAGGATCCGTGGCCAGCGCTGCCAGCGTACTGCCCCAGATGTCCAGCAAAATATCCGTTTCCGTGTCCCGGCCGCGAAACTCGCCGTGAGCCGCTTCGTAAAACTTTCCCAACAACTCCACGGCATCCGCGCACCGGCCATCGGCCATCGGCACCAGCCAGGGGCCATCGGCATGATGCGAGAGATCGCGGAAAGCCTTCACCGCATCAGCCAGGGCGATGGTGGGAAGGCGGTCGATTTCCAGCAGGTCCAGCACCAGCGCGGTCGTGCCGGCTTTCAACAGCAACGTCGTTGGCAGCACGTTGGTGTCGCCGTGCAGCAAGTGGAGGCGGCGAAACTTTCGCGGATCCCCCAGCGGTTCGTCGCGAGTGTTGATAATGGCGCGGTTGAATTGAACCCACTCGTAAAGATCGTTGGTGATGTAATCGGCCCGCTGGCTGAGTTGGAACAGGCCATCGGCGCCAGGCCGGATAATTTCGCCACGCCCTTCGGCAGCCGTCATCGATCCGACGCGGCCCGCCCCGGTGTAAAGCAAGCGCAAGGTGAGGAAGGCGAGCATCGACATCACGTTGGATTCCGTCAGTGGCGCGGTGCGGCGCAAAAGATAATTTTCGTGGCAGCCGAAAGTCGCGCCGGAATAATGATCGATGTTGTTACGGATGAAACTCACCTCGCCGGCCAGACGCAATCCTTTCACGGCTTGAAGCACGAGCGTGTCGCCAGCGTGATCGTAGCGCAGCAAATCAATCAACGAAAGACACTCCGGCGTGCAATATTCCAAATGCCCCATGTCAATGTAAACGCGGCCGCCGTTGAACAGAAAACCGCCGTTGCCAGGCGGCTCTTCCCAATCGCGCTGGTGCACGTCCATCAAACCGAAACGGCTTTGGGAAAAAATCCAATCGCGGATCCTCGAGCTGGCGCTGGCTGGTCCTCCGGGAAGGGAAGTCAAGCAGCCGTATTCGGTTTCCAGGCCAACAATGCGGTTCATAAAATTCCGAACGCCATAACTCTGTCTGAAAGTAACTTAGCAGATGCGCATGCCGCTCATAATCCCAGTTGCGTCAAAGTCAGCGTTTCGTAACGTGCCGGCCGGAGGTTTTTCCGAGCCAGCCAGCCCAGTTCCACGACGCGGCCCTGGGTGGCCGCTCGCCAGCCTTTCTGCCGTTCCGGTTCAGGCGGGATCGAGTCCGTAAACGGCTTGTTCTCCTGCAAACACCACCAGGCTTGCAGTAACAGGTCGGCCACTTCGCCACGGCTGGTTTTGCCGGCGATGGCTTGAGCCAACCACGTGTGCGCAGCGGATTCCGGCTCGGGCTGGCTCGCTACCACCATCACGCCGCCGGTCTGGAATTGAAACGCGCCGTCAAAATGCAAACGCAATAACAGGTCGTGCTCCGGTTCCGGTCCAATCTCGACCAGCAGCATCTCCACCAAAAAGGGCGCGGAAAAAATTTGCTCGAAATTCAGCTTCAATTGCGGGCTGAGACCAAATCCCACCAGCCGGCGCAGACTCACATCCTCCGGCGCTCGGGCAAACGCTTCGGTGTGCGCGGCGTCGATAGCGGCCTGGCGGATTTTTTCTATGTCCGCTGGATGCCCCAGACCAGCCAGCGCATGGCGATCGAACAGTTCAAATACTTTGGATTGTCCGCTGCCCACGCCCAGCAGCAAAATGCCCTCGGGCAAACTCGCCGCGAACGCCGGAGATCCGCCTTTGAGTTGTTCGCGGACATAGTCGCGGCGATTCGCCACCGCCTCGAGCCAACGATAGGGTTCTTCGGTCATGGTTCGATTGTGAGAGCAGCGTCCTCGTTTTTCATAATCTTAATCCTAATCTTAATCTCCTATTTCCGCCGCGTCGCAACCTGTGGAGATTAAGATCAGGATTTTAGGTTAAGATGGAATTCCCATTCGGTCGCCATTTATCCCTGCAAAAGCTTTTCTTGTTGGTCGTCGCTTACTGATTCCACGCCCGAACTGCGCAGTGCTTTGATCGTGGCAAAAGTTTTTGTGGCCGGATTGACTCCGCCCGTCGCAGAGTCGAATTCCGAGGCGGTCATCAGCAGGCGCAAAGCGAATCGCACGGCTTCGCCAAGACTCATTTGGGACGGGCGTGGCTGGCCGTACTGCTCCTGGAAACTCAAGATGCTGCGAATGGTGGTGGCGCCCGAACCCGACGCCGCATAGCCGACCGCTTGAAATTGCGCCCCCAGAGGATCGTAGAAATAAATTCGCGGCTGGGGCGTCGTTGCCGTTTGGTCCAACCCCGCGAACAACGGGACGACGACGCCGATCCCTTGCATTGTCATGGGCAGATTCTCGCGCAACAACCGGGCCAGCGCCCGCACTTTGGCGGGCAGACTCAGCGGCTGCAACTGGCTGCGGCGATAATACTCAAAAGAAGTTTGCAACACGCGCGCCATTTCAAACGCCGTGGCCGGCACGCCCGCAATCGCCAGCAGCGATACCGCATCGATCTCAATGATCTTGTCAATGCGGTCGGTCACAATCACGTTGCCGGCAGTGGCACGGCGGTCGCCGGCCATCAAGACCCCGTCGGCAAAATGAAACGCGAAGACGGTGGTAGCTTGGGTTTGCACCGGCGCCGCCGTCGCGGAGTCGGCGCGCAACGGCGTGAGTTGCTGCGCGGCGAGCAACGACAAAAAATCGCCCGCCATCGGGACCTCGCGGTTCATTGGCCAGTGCGCTGGCGATAGCGTTTGGCCTGTTCGGGATCGACTTTGCGCATCCGTTTCAGAAGTTCCTCGGTGTTGGGTTTGTCCACCTTGGGCGCACTGGGGCCATCACCCCCACCGCCGGGCGCGGGCACAATCGGACGGGTCTTTTGAGCTTGGTCTGGCATAAAATGAATTGTTCAAAATGGCACCTGAAGCAGCGCGCACAATTCGTCCGGCGTGCCCGCTGCATCCACGGCCCTAGCATATCGCGAAATTTCTTCCGGCGCGAATAAATCCAACAAGGAGATTTTGATCGGCCCGCGGTCGCCTTGCAAGGTAACATGGTCCCACTGGGCCGCCAACACTGCGGAAGCGAACTTCTGAATGCATTTGCCGCGAACGTACGCGCGCGTGGTCGGCGGCGGTTCGATCATCGCGCGGCGGACGACCGATTCCTCGGGCACACCCTGCATCGCGCCGGACTGTTCCAGGCCGTAATACAACCCCGCCGCCAGATCCAACCGGTGATATTCCAGGTCCAGGCTTTGCAGCCACGGATCGTCGGGCTTGAGATTTTGAGCCGCTTGGAACTCTCGAATCAAGGCGAGCTTGGCCACCCAGTCCAGGCGGTTGCGGCAACGCATCACGTCAGTTTCCAGATCGTTTAATACCATTTCCCAGTCCGCCGCCAGCGACGCTTTGGCAGGTGGCGTCAAATCGCACAAATCACGGACGGCGGCCAAATAGCCGCGCTGAACTGCCAGGGCCGTGGAAGATTTTCGGCCTTGCAATTTCAACGGCCAGCGAAACGAGGGATCACGCGAGATCGCTGGCAAGGCGTCGAGCGGATCGGCCAATTGCGGCCAGGAACGATGCGGATCGCGCACCAAAGCTTCCAAAACCAGCGCGG
>Ga0134124_10004095_pt1 | contig 11699 bp, 10 predicted proteins | sample KB304_FD_96880 | JGI IMG/M metagenome (GOLD analysis project Ga0134124, IMG submission 96880) | Terrestrial soil microbial communities without Nitrogen fertilizer from Kellogg Biological Station, Michigan, USA - KB3-0-4 | ecosystem: Environmental > Terrestrial > Soil > Unclassified ... | reverse complement strand
CCTTGCATTTAGCCACGTTGGCAAATAGAGCGAATGCTGCCATTGTTTGCTGGTCCATAACCATACCTCACTTTCCGTGCAAATCTATTTTATTCATATCGAATTCAAAATTTCTTGCTTCGCAAGAACGCTCGCTCGAGTTTGCCTTCGGCAAACCCATCGCTTCGCGATAAACATAGCATTTTTACTATACGGCGTAAATTTGAATTTGTATAGGCAAGAATATAACAATCAATAAGGCTGCTTTATGACCATATCCACATCATTCAAAGTATGTATATTTCTTCTTATTTTCATAATATCTGCGGGGGTGTATTTCATACTGTATAATTTTGCCAAAATGCAATGTAACGCCTCGGATTATGATTCTACTACGAATGAGGATTCCGCAGACGGATGCAGCACGCAAGTGTATGCAATGTTGGCACTCGTATGTGCATGCCCATCATTTATGTTTGCTGTGTGCATGATAGTAAGTGGGGATGAAAAAAAATTATATAGGGATTTGATGAAACATTTTCCGGCACATGAATCCGAGAAAAAACCACTATTAATTGCGTATAGCATACACGATTAGCCGCGAAGCGACGGTGTTTAACTGCGGCGACCGTAGGAAGCATAGCAGTTAAACCCTAGCGAGCGCCGGTGCAGCGACCGTAGGGAGCACAGCACCGAAAAAATATATTAGTAATCTCTTCTAGATCTATTTTTTATGTATTGTTTTGCCATTAACAGCATCAAGACGCTTTTTGTCTAGTTGTTTGCAAGAATGTTGCGGTTTTCAACTTCCTGCATGTTAAGAACAAATGCGACACTTGCATCAATATTAGCCGGATCAATGTTGTCACTGATGGTATTTCCATTGGACCATTTGACGGAGAACTTTCCACCAGACAATCCTCCAATGAATAGATTTGCGCATAGGCTAATAACCTTTTGCGATCGTTCACTTTCATCCATGTCGACGGAAAGAGCGACCTCGGAAACAGTCTTTGTTCCAACATTGGGGAACACCTCCAATCGAATTGATGTAATGCGTGGAAGCGGCTCCTTCTTGGTAGTAGTTGATGTTCCGACAGGCTCCTCTTCGTCAGACTCTTCGTCAGATGAAGAATCGTCATCAGGGGTGGCAGTCATTGTGGTGCCAGTGATGATAATATCCTCATCAGCAATGGCGGTGGCAATCTTCTTGTCCATTTCAACAACTGTATCCGTGGCTGTGTTCGCAATCGGGTAAATGTTGCTTTCAGCAATGACTGGTGCAACTGGCGCTGGCGCCGGTGCTCCGTTTTCCCAACCCATTTCCGCCAAAGTAATCAAACTTACAATCTGGCCAATATCATCAGCGATGTACATTTTCTTTCCGTCATCACCGGTAATTGCCTGAACTCCTCGAACAACATCAGTAATATCCTTAGGAAATTTCAGTGCCGTGAGCTTCTTCATAATGCTCATCATGATGGCAGATGAAATGTATCCGGAATTTGGAATAAGATGTTTCTTGAACTTTTCAGTAATATCAAACTTTTCGATTTGAGATGCGGTGGCGGTAGTCTGCGACATTGTTGTGATAGATAGTGTTTGTTGCTGAGTGCTTTTTGCAATAGAATACTACTAGGATGGCATTTTCAATTTTTTTTCGCAATACGCGCCCCGTAGGGGCGCTATGCGGCACTCGCTAGGGTTTGAGCGTAACGCTGCGACCCTAAAGGGTCTTGCCCTTCGGGCCCTTCGGTCGCTTCGCTCAAACACCGTCGCTTCGTGGCTAGTTCTGCGAATAGACCATACCCTCAATACCCCTAGAAGGCCAAAAAACGAATATTGGGGCTAAATTAACAGAGGCCGCGGCAGGTAGACGGACGCCTGTGTGCAGTACTCGGCCTCAAATATCAGCGAGCGCCGCGACCTCTACCGATTCAGAGTACTTATCTACATGCATACAAGCCCCTACTATCATGCGAATACTATCTCTCCCCTTTTGGATATGTTCGGCCAAACAGGCCTTAAAATGCCCCAAAATAGCGTCATTGGGAGGTTGTATTTGACCATGTGACCCAATACCCACATCGTACTCTTGCAAACACAGAATACATGACCAATTAAGCTTTTCTGTATAATATTCTTCCCATACATCGTATTCATGAAAGATTTTATTGTCTGGCCTGTATTGATCATATTCGACTTCTGTTCTTTCCGATTTAAGATTCATTACGGCCGGAAATATGAAGTCGGTAGAGTTGCCGCACAGTTTGCGTTTAGGAGTCAAGAAATGTTCTGTCATAATTTGGTAATACACAGATTGTGCTGCCACATGATAACTCTTATACGCACGCACTTCTTTGCATATTTTGCAGGTCGCCAGATACATTCCGCCGCATGCATTCAGCCGCACTTCAAACAAGAAATTGTTTCTGTTGATCTCATTAAGGATGTGCTGTGACGATATTTCGCTCCCCACATAATATTTCAAGATGAGTTCATCTATTTTTGGTATTCTATTCCCGGCTATCTTGACCAAATTATAATCAAATTCTCCTGCAATTTTCCCTGCACATTCATTAATAATTTTCATGCTTTCTGAATGCATTTGAGAGTTATTCAATAATTCCAACGGTTGCAAATCAAACCTCTCCGCAAATACATTGCATTCCCTCATAATATGCTTAATTGCCACACATGATATCATTTTTGTAAACCCTCTATTATACATAATATCCCGATTTCTCCGAAACTGAACAGATGGAATGACTAATGGTGCGTTAAATACCACACCACAAAATTCACAAGTATAAGTAAATTCATCCGCATTACCAGCATGCATGGAATTCATATCATAGCGTTTTTCGCCTAATCGTTTATTTATGATAGAATCCGGATGGTCGTATATTCTGTGAGCTTTTCGATGAAGTTCAGTTAATTTGTTAATTGCGGTAACAAGCGGCTCCCGTTCTTCAACACGATAATATTTCAACAATCGGCCGATTTTGACCCTCTCTGATATTTTGCATATATCGCATTTCACACAAATAAAGATTTCTACATGCCCTCTGCAACACCCTGCTTTAACTTTTTCTACTTTTGCAGAAAAATGGGTAATAGAGGTCTTTTTATGAGGGAATATATGAGACTGCAGCTCTTTTTCTGTATTTCTGCTATATTTCTGCATTTGCTGCGCAATTGGTTGCATTCTAGACAAATTAATATAATATGACATGAATTCATTTTTCGCGACGGGGCCTTTGGCCCCTCCGCTCGCTCGCTAGGGTTCATTCGCTCTTGCTCGCGGTGCTCGCCGCGAATGAACGCCGTCGCTTCGCGGCTGATCCAGGGACTAAAAAATGTATATATAACCGCCTACATTATTCATCTATCGAGCTCTCGCAAATAGTGCGAAATTCTAGAACGGTACGGGTTCCTCGAACGTGCTAGTTGCGTCCGTTGCTGTTGCGTCATCTTCCATGTCTAATTCTTTATCGCTCGCGTCAGCATATTCATCCAAATCATGCAAATCATTTATACGAATAAGATATTTTTGATCTCTGGCCATTTCCTCATCATGCATAATACGAAAGTGTTCGCTACCAACAAGCCAATTTAGTCTATGATCCCCGTATGGAATATAATCGCGAGAGGAACCATCATGCAATTTGTTATGCGGGTCAAAGTTCATTTGCGACACCTTACTGACGTCCGCAATGGCATTTTTTACGCATTCGGTAAAATGATCAAGTATTAGTGTAGAGGCCGGAATTATACTCACCGCGCTTTTATGGGGTACTGCAGCCGATGTATCATATATCATACCACATACAATGCACGCATAATCTGATTTGTCCATGCAATATCTTTCGTATCCGGAAGGAGGATCTCGGCGCATTTTCATTACATATGATCTCAACATCATAGTTTCCGGCCTAATAAAATCAGTAACCTCTCCATGAATCCTCCTGCGTGGAATATGGAAATGATAACGAAGAATTTGACAGTACATAAAATTAATTGCATACATAAAATCTTTAAATTTACGCGTTTCTCCACACACTGCACAAGTAGCCAAATATTCCCCTCCACATGCGGTTTTCTTCACATCAAATAGCATAGTATGGACGTAATCAGGTCCGGGTATCATTGGAAGGAAATAACCATCATAACCATCCAAATGATCTGGATCATTCGCCGCGAGTGAGGAGACGTTGTATTTTGAGATAATTTCCATGGTTTTTATGAATGCTGGTGATTGCGGAGAATTGTATTCGGTGATATCAGAAATGGGGAATTTGTCCGCAAACTTTTTACAATCATACAATAAATGGAATTTAGCCATTTTGAATAAACTAACTTCCATGTATCTTTTCTTGTTCCGCGGGATATAATGCGATTCTTTCGTTGTGGAATATATTTCGCCGCAAAATACACACGATCTCTCAACAGAACTAGTTGTAGATCGTTTTTTCACTGCATATCCCTTGGCTCCAGCCTTTCTCGACGCGGGTATGTTTAATGGATATTCCAAACTTTTTTTGGTGGCAATTACGCGTTCATTAGCATGAGAAGTGCCATGTAGTTTATTATGATATTTATCTAATTTATCGATTAGATTTGTATTGCGGAAATCATATGTACTACTCTCCAATATTAATCCGCAGTTGACATTTACATTAATTTTACATATTTCGCACCTCGTGTACACATATGCATAAACGTGTTTATCGCAGCAATTTGCTTTTATTGTTTTTATTTCAACAGTGAAAAATAGATCGTCTCGTTCGCTACAATGTGTTACTGGAAACAGTTTCCGATGAAGTGTAATTTCGTCCGTCATTACTCGCTTTCGATACACGCTTGCAGAGTTGCACTATATATAGCGGTGTGTGTAATTCAATTTTGCGCGACGCTCCCTACGGTCGCTGCGCAACCGCTCGGCTCGGGGATCGAAGATCCCCTGCGCCTTCGCGTCTGATCTTGTTACCGCAGATCTAGAACTATCATTTAGCGGCTGATCTAATGACCAAAATCGAATATGCTGATTGCTATCCTAGCTGATTTCCCCTTTGCGGATGGTTTCATGTAAAAAATATAATCGCGAAATCTCACCGCGGAATATTATCATGCAGACAGGACTTTGGCGCCAGTATAAAGCAGTACATTCTTAAGTTGCAAGACCAATACACATATAACTTCCCCTTCATTTATTCCCAACTTTGCATCATCTAAATCCGACTTCATCTGCCAAAGAAGTTTCACAAACTTATCGTCTGATCGTTCTTTCACACTTCTGATTAATGCATCCCATTCCGCAAATGCATGAATATCACAAACTAAATTGTAGCTAAAGCCGCAGTCGCCTGCATCGCTTGCACCGCCATTAGTCAACATATTATGCAATATATCTGACGCTCGACTTATTTCCGCTATATATTTGGTCAATTTGACGTTGGTTTGCGCGGATTGGGGTGGTGCCGCGGTTGGTGCATTGAATGGCGATACTGAATCAGCACCCTTTACCGCCGCCAAATATTCGTCATTAAGCAATATATCTTTTTCCATTTCATAAACCATGAAACAGTATTTTGGATATGTGCCAAATTTAGTTTTATGAGCAGTAATCGCTTCTGAATAATATTTATCATAAAGAACCGTCATTACATCAACATTCACAGCACAGAATCGTTGATATTCTTTTGCATCTATTATTCTCCCGGCAGAGAGGGTTTTGCAAATATTCGAATGTTGTTTCCAATCCCTCTGCTGACATACTTTATTGCAATAATAAGTCATTTTACAGCCCGAACACTTGGGTATGTCACCAAATTTGCTCCTTTCTCCACAATATGTGCAGAATTTGTAGATTAACGACATTATTGAAGTTGTGGATAGAATTCGCACAGTATATTGTATTATACACTAATTCAATGTTTTTTCTTGAATAATGACCTAAACTTGGAAGCGCTGTGTTCACTTTTATTGGGGTGTGAGTCATTATCCATTTCAGGTGCATTCATGTCTGCACCTGCACCCTCACCAATGCTTGCATCATCAATTTCGACTGTTTCGCTTGTATACTCGTCATGGTTAGATACCGCTGAGTCCTTTTTTTCTAAAAAGATATCTGACGATGCACTCCTTCCATCTTTATTACTCCTGAATGATTTTATATTATGCAAAAGATGGGAAAATTTGTGCGCTCCGTGGTGTCCACCAGGGTGATGCTTGTCTGCCGCAGATTGTTCTGTATCCGGTCTATGCATTGTAAGACCACCAGACGTGCTCCGTGATCGTTTTATTGTTCCAGACGCTTTCCCCGCCGATGGGGAGGAGATTGACGCATCAGACGCGCCGGATGTACCATGCATGCGATGCTCCATGCTTAAAGAATCCAATGAAAAATTTCTATTCAACCTCCGCTCGTTATTCTCTGGATTGTTAACTCCAAGCCATTCAGGACAAGTCTGCTGAAACATTTCCAAAATATTCCTTGCCGCCTTTCCTGCTTGCTCTATTTGCGACTCCATTTCATATCTAAAGTATAAATTAACATCTCCACCGGCGGTTGGATGCCGGCGTTTTAATATGTCCATTGCTCGAGGATATTTATTTACAATTGCCTGCCATCCTTTCACATGAACTGTACCGTCTAAATTATCCTCTTCTCCGCGAATAAAGCAATTAAGCGATATTCTGTATCTCATCAAAATGTCCTTTCCAACTCCACTTATTGGAATCTCATCTATGAATGCCGAATCCCATATCCACCAATGTATTCCTTGTTCATCTACAATATCGGCTTCAACAGCATTTTTCGGCTGTTCACCTTTCCAAGGAAATAATAAATATTCTTTGCCATCGAGAGGCAGGTATCTAAACCACATATGCAGACGAAAGAATCTGGTTATGTCGTTAGTTATGCACCTATCCATTAAGTTATTATATGGAAGCATCCAGTTGATATGTGCTGTTCTCGTTTGCACAATGCGGGGCTCCATTAAGTCTATTCACAATTTACAATGTATAAAATTTCTATATACCGAGCTACTCGCTGCTTGTTGTATATAAATGAGTTTCAAAACAATACCTCATTAGCATATATTTGCATACCGCTACGCAACCGTAGTCTGCTTCGCTCGCTTGCTCGAAAGATCTTTGATCTTTCTTCGCCGGGCAGCCGATGCATGCGGTGGTCGTTTTATAAAAACCCCGCGAACTAATAAACTGGCTCAGAATGGCATTTTGAGGCCATTGGAATGTGTAGGCCGCAATGTTATAACGACGATTCGTATATAATACCAGCCGTGAAGCGACGGTGTTCTCATGTGGCGAGCACCGCGTAGCGACCATAGGGAACGTCACGCGAAAAATGAATGCTTGTAATGTATATATCGACATACATGCAATGGAACGTTTGAAAGAATATTGGGAACTTGATTCGGCAAGCACATACAGATTGAATCTAGGGCGCCGCAATTTGACTTCCTTGCATTACAAAATTACACAATATACTCAATTAACATGTATCTTTTTGGAATGCAATGGTTTTGATTTATTCCCGATTCAAATATTCAGCTTAGTTAGTTTGACTAAACTTGATATTTCGTCAAACAAAATATCTGCCATACCCGATGAAATTTGCGCTTTAATAAATCTCACTTCATTAGATGTGAGTGATAGTCCATTAAGCGAATTTCCAAGATCAGTGTTGCAGTTATCCGGGTTAAAAAAACTTCACATTGATGACTGTGATATAAAAAACATCCCAAATGATATTTCTCGTCTTCAATGTCTGAAAGTGCTTAATGCCAATTGTTGTGGATTAAAGGCAATTCCGGTGGAATTATTTCAAATAATTACTTTGGAAATATTGGACCTGGATAATAACGCGATAACATGCATTCCTGATGAAATAGGTGAAGTTAGATCACTCAAAGAATTACGTGTCCGCGATAATCAAATATCAATTCTACCCCCTGTTATTGGACAATTATTAAATCTTATGTTGCTAAGCGCCTGTGATAATAATATTAAGGAATTTCCAGTTGAATTATGCGAATTGCAATCTTTGACTCATTTGTACATTGAAGGCAATAAAATAGCATCATTGCCATGTGAAATAGGAAAATTAAAGAATTTGCTTGACTTCGCGTGCAATTACAATAGAATTGAATCATTGCCATGTGAGATTGGAATGTTGTGGAATTTATGTAGTGCGTCGTTTGATCACAATAGGCTGAAGAAACTCCCACGTGAGATAACTAATCTAAAAAAATTGGATGATTTATTCATCGGCTATAACGAATTCGACTCGTTGCCATTTTGGATTGGCGAATTGATACATTATGGGGATTTGCAAGTATTAGACGTGGACAATGCAGGCGAGAATTTTAAAATATCACAAAGATTGGATTATGTTCAATATTTCGAATCAATTTATAAACTTGGAGTTCATTTGCTGATGAGGAAGTATTGGTTTCGTTGGCGGGCAATAATAATACAGAATAGATATGATAAATATGGCTACATTCCGCTCACTAATGAGGAAATTAGGGCCATTGAATACGCTACTATGTATGATTAGATAATTATGTATAGCGTTAGCCGAGTGAGCGATGATTTTGCCTTCGGCAAAATCGAGCGAACGAGCGGAGGGGCCAAAGGCCCCGTAGCAGAAAAAAACCATGGCGCATGGACAATGGTAGGCACTTCTGCATCCACTGTGTTTTTTAGTTTCATTACATTTTATGCCGGATTGGGCTCGCGCCGTATAGGTACGATGCTAAAATGCAATTCAGGCTATTCTGTGCACGCCAGCCTGACCAGCACTTTTATATACACGACCAATATGTTGGAGATGTACTTCCCAATGTTTATATATATTCATTGGAAAGAAAGTGATGGATTCTATTCAATGGAAAGCAACTCCATCAAACGCGTCTTTCGACCTTGTATCCATAGCATAGATATATCATATGCTATAATTTTATATAAAAGATTGATATAATGTCTTTAATTTAAAATTCATGTGCGCATAAATTTCCGAATTCATTTGTCCAACCATTCATGAAATTCCATTCTAGAAAATCTAAATAAAATAGATGCTGCAACCACGTCGTCGCCACTTGTTTTATTTTTGCATTTATTAAAACTACGCACACAATTCAATACATTTATAGATATGGGAGAATTGTTAATTAAACGATTAGATAGTTTTCTTCTGCAATATTCGCAAATTACACAATGAAGATGCATTTTATTGTATGGGGTGCATATAGTTGTTCGTGAGTTCACTTTCGCACTTGATACATATTTTTTAATTCCCTTCATCGGAAAATAAATCCATGTATTCATTCTTTTTTTTCCCGGTTTCTCTGTAGCAGTAATAGTACGTGTTTCCAATAAAATGCACCTCATGCGCAAATATTCCCATATTATTTTCCGCGTGATATTCTCGTCAAATTGCTTATCATTTTTCCTCATCATCGGCATCACTTCATATAATAATTTATGCGCTTTAGAGGCCAATCTTTGCTCAATTTTTAAATTCTGAGTTAATGCATTCGATATCGGGGTAACTGTATACTGTGGCCTTTTATTCTTTGGTAAATATTTCGCCTTTTGATCGCGCAATTGTTCCTTTGAAAGAAATTTAGGATTCTTCTTCATTCTATCAGTGTAGACACTTTGATGATATTGAGTCCTCTTTGCTTATATTTAGATGAATATGTTTCTTTCTATAATTATGCGAAAATTGAATTTGGGATACATATAGTTGAATCCGAGAGATTAAGCACACACCAGACACCATGCATTCACGCAAATACGCAGCATATAACTCTCACAGCACCCATATTGTTGATGTATGGATCGATTTTCTGATCCGATTTTGCAAATATGCAGAACGTATAATAAATATGCATGGAAAAGCGAACCGATGCAAATATATTGTAATCCGGAACAAGGTGATTGCATATGCTACACTTCGGTTAGGAGTTGATAGCTATACAACTACACTTATTCCTGAACCCAAAGAATGGAATGTTTTAATTGAAGATATGAGAGCAGAAGTTAATATTTCGGAAGAGATTAGCAAACAATTATTCAATCAGTGGAGGGAAATGCAATCTAAGTATCATCCGCAAACCAATAGAATGCATAGGCAAGATCAAGGTCGTCAGCGCAATATTACTTTGAGCGATGTAAGAAAATTCTATGAATTCTTTGGTAGAGACAAAGATGAAGGATATCAGCAAAGTTTATGTCTCACTGCGGACGTCGTATATAATTGGCTCATTGGTATTGATGCTTTACGCGACAAATCATTGGAAGCATTTGCAGGCGCATTGAATCATAGACTTAATAATTGGTGTGGGTTATTTCACCATATAGAAGCTCAGTTTGGATCTCTTGGATCGGTCTTCCGGCTTGATGAACAACTGCTAAATGAATTTCCGTTAATAATTTCCAACCCGCCGTATCAAAATCCCGTGATGGAGCGTGCAAGTGCATTGTTATCAAGGCTTACTACGAGTTCTGTATCGATTTTACCAGATTGGCGATCTGCATCTACGGACTTCTCCCGGGACATTGTTCTCAATAATGACGCCAAACCAATAAATCGGTGGGAATCTCCATATCCTGCATTTGAAATACTTGCATCAAGCCCTAATTACAGAGGTGTGATATCGTTTGGTAAAATGGTATTTGCAAATGATTTCGGTAGGAGTCCCGAAATTGACGGAGACGCTGCAGTAGAAACCCGCATACCTGATGTTTCAATAATAATTGTTGTACTTGGCGATGAGAGAATATGGGAAAGCTTGCTCGCATATTTCACCTGAGTGCTTCGCACTCGCGCTCGCTAGTGGCTACGCTCCCTACGGTCGCTGCGCTACGTTCGCTTGGATTTGCTGACGCAAATCCGTCGCTCACTGGCTGAGTTTCGCTTTACGTTTTTTAAGTATGTATCTTTACCAAGTGGTCGTTGCATGGCTAGCCATGCAACTCCTGCTTCGCGGGAACAAGTCTGGCTTACTGGATCAGACTCGAAGGCGCAGGGGATCTTCGATCCCCGAGCCGAGAGGTGGCGTAGCGACCGGAGGGAGCGTTACGCCAAAATAAAAATGAATCCGCAGCATATATAGATGACAGTTATTTAACGCAAGGCCATGTCTAATATTAATTTGCTTTTACCCGAACGATACGGGAAATATGAATCAGACCCTCTTCCAGAGGATTTGTATGGATATTTTCAATATGTAAACACTTTACCACCTCCTATTGCTTCCAATGCTGATAGTGACGGCGATGTTGATGATGGTGGCGAAGGTGATGGTGGCGAAGGTGATGGTGGCGAAGGTGATGGTGGCGAAGGTGATGGTGGTAGCGATTATAATAATGCAAACTCTTCAACCGATGCCGCAGTCGACAATCCACGAAATACAAGATATCGGCGAACTGCACATGAGAAAAGGAGTGTAATTAACTTTGAGAAGATGAGGAAATCTGCATTTTCAGGTGATGGCGCAAACGCCCAGCCAGATAAGCCGATAGACGAAGATAATTACGATGTTGGAAGCAGAAGAGGGATATTAGTGATTCAGAGTCTAGATAAGGCGCAAATGAAGGACAGAATCGTCAAATCGAATAACAAAAAATTAAAAATCTGTATTGACAAAAATAAAAAATGTAAAATTCTAAGTGAAATTAAT
>Ga0134124_10004094_pt1 | contig 11699 bp, 10 predicted proteins | sample KB304_FD_96880 | JGI IMG/M metagenome (GOLD analysis project Ga0134124, IMG submission 96880) | Terrestrial soil microbial communities without Nitrogen fertilizer from Kellogg Biological Station, Michigan, USA - KB3-0-4 | ecosystem: Environmental > Terrestrial > Soil > Unclassified ... | reverse complement strand
TTGATGCGATTGGTCTCATCATTGCAGGGGCCATACTTGCCGTTTACTATTTTCGGAAAAGTTATGATGTCGTTGCTGCCGGGTTCCTGGTATTTACCATAGGAGAAGCATTAATACTTTCATCCTCTGCAATAGATCTTGACCAGAATGTATCAACTTTTGGAGCGGGTGTCGGTTTATGGGCAGCATCACTAACCATAATCAGTTTTCAAAAGATATTTCCCGTATTCGTGCGATTTACCGGATTCATTGCAGCTGTCTTGTTTGCCGGTTCATCTATTCAAATATTTACAGGAAATCCTCTTAATGCATTAACGAAGCCGTTCCCATTTTATGCGTATCCATTTTTTGCAGTAACAATTTTTGGTTGGGCCTGGAAACTATTAAGAACAAAATCCAGTTCATCTTTTCGTTCCGAACCCGATCCTCTACGGTCTAATTGAAAAATACTACAGCCTGGCTTCATTTAATTGTTCCATCCTGTCAGTTTTTTCAATTTTGAATTAAAATTCATAACTACTAAAAATACTTTTTATGACTTCATATCAAATTAACTTAATTAAATCTTCCTGGAAGGCCGTATCTGAGATGGACCCTGTAACTGTTGGCGGTCTTTTTTACAACAGGGTATTTGAAATAGCGCCGGCGGCAAGATCAATGTTTCGTCAACCAATGGAAGAACAATCAAAGAAACTTTTAACCACCCTGAGTTTTATTATCAACAAACTGGACAAACTGGATGATATTGTCAACGAGGTGATCAAATTGGCAAATCGCCATGTAGATTATGGAGTGAGACCTGAGCATTACGCTATAGTTGGTACCGCATTGCTATGGACATTGGAGCAAGGATTAGGAACAAACTGGAATGATGAATTAAAGCAGGCATGGGAAGAATGTTACAGTATTTTATCTACCGCAATGATCAACGCAGCGGAATACACAGAGCTGGATGCGGCCTGAGGAAGGATGTTTTAGACGGGTGTAATGTGAAATTAAAATAAAGATATGTCGGAACTCATGCAGCAAACTGAAATAGAAAATAATGATGAAGATGTGAAAAAGATAGTTTCACAGTGGAAAACGTCTTGTGTTGGAAATGACAAAGACCCAGAAAATAAAAAGGAAGCGAAAGAGCTGTTTGAGGAAGATATTTATGTCTGGAATTTACTGTTACTGGTCGACGAGAAAAAAGATTAAGAGTAGATGACAGTTGAGTTGTTGTTCTCCGGGCAAAATGGTTCCGAAAACGCTTCAATTGAAATTTGCCACACTTCGATGGATAAAATTCCCCGGAAAACCTAATCTGCATTATTTTGAAAACGAACACACAGAAAGGCTCGGTTATGACTTTAGAACAGATAGCATTGGTGAAGAAAACATGGAAGATATTTCGGGAAATTGACCCATTCCTGATCGGGGATGTATTCTATAGTAAACTCTTTATTGATGTTCCTTATGTAAAACATCTTTTCAAGATCCCAAGGCAGGAGCAATCCAAAAAACTCATTGAGATGTTAAGTGCAATCATTGGCAGGCTGGACCGCCTGGATGAACTTACTGCGGACATCAGGCAACTTGCATTGAGACATGTTGAATATGGAGTAAAAGCAGAAGACTATAAAGCCGTGGGGAATGCATTGATCTGGACACTGCAACAAGGGCTTGGCAGTGACTGGACTGCCGAGGTAGAGCAAGCCTGGATCAGTTGTTACAAAATTTTATCCGAAACAATGATCAATGCGGCAGGTTATGAAAAGAAACCTGCGTAGACTAATTATATCAACCCCAAACTGCCACATTTCATTTCAACTTTAGTTCGCCTCAGTTCATAAAATTTTTCTTAGCATTTTCTGTGTCACATCTTTGGGTCATTAAATATCTAATTGTGGATGGTTAAGGGTTATCCGGCCTGTTAGCAATAACAGGCCTTCCTTTTGTTAAACAGGTTATTTCTCCCCGGCCACGCTTTAATTCAATTTTGCCACACTTCGCTATTTTCCGTTTTGGCTTACCCTCTTTGTTTTTTAATTTGAGTAACTGTTCATCCTCTCAATATTTCAACTGCCTTTAGAAATAAATGAAAAAACTTTCTGCCATATTTCTTTTGATCATTGTTGATCTTTTTTCTTATGGACAGATATCTTCTTATAATTTTCGATCTCTTACAACTAATGACGGTTTGAGTGATGGCATTGTACGGGCTATTTCACAGGATAAATATGGATTTGTATGGATCGGCACCTCTTATGGTCTCAACCGTTTTGACGGGACCAACATAAAAACTTTTTTCACTAAGAAAGGAGATTCTTGTTCTCTTCCCGATAACTATATCCAGTCACTTTATCGCGATGCAAGTGGAGATCTGTGGATCGGAACATTAAAAGGATTGTGCAGGTATGATTACATGCATAATTCTTTTATCAATTACCCTTCAACGGCTAATATGAGCATCACTTCAATACAAGGTGACAAAAAAGGAAATATCTGGGTGGGAACGAGCTGGGGATTATTGAAAATGAATTCCACAAGGACAATTGCTGAAAAATTTCCGGCTGATAAATCTATTCAAAATAAACTGGCAACTACCATTATTAAAATAGCCGTTGCTGAAAGCGGAGAACTGTACCTGGCAACATTTTACGGAATAAGGATCATCAACCCCGAAACGCTCGAGTATAATGAGATCGGCTATGATCCGTCAAAGAGTTTTTCGATCAGCAGTAATTCTGTTTACTGCCTCACCTTCGACAAATCCGGGTATTTGTGGGCAGGATTGGCTCACACGAAAAACTTATTGAATAGAATTGACCTGAAAAATAAAACGGTAAAAGTGTATGACCGTTTCAGTGACCCGCAGAAAAAATGGAGCAATAACGTCATCTCACAGTTACTGGTTGATGACAAAGGACGCTTGTGGGGCACCGGCCCGGTTTCCGGTTTGTTTTTTTATGATGAAAAGAATGACCGTTTTTTTGATTATGAAAATGATCCTCTTTTTCCAAACAGCCCGCTCACTAATCCCAATATGAGTTTATGCCGGGATGATGTTGGTAATATCTGGATGGGCACATCGGGTTACGGATTGAATTATTTCAACCCTGATAACAATTTGTTTTATACCATCCTACCGCTTTTTCATAAAAATGATCCTATACCGGGTATCTGGTGCAGATCAGTTTGTGAAGACAAGGAAGGAAAACTTTGGCTGGCAACAGGTGCAGGGGTTGCAAGATATGATCGTGACAAGCAATCATTCACTGAATTTGTAAATGAAGAAAATAAAAAGCCTGTCCTGCATACAAATTCCGTCCGGTCGATACTTTCGGATGATCATGGTGATATCTGGATCGGCACAGCGGCAGGTTTGAATCGTTATCATCCTTCAACAGGAGTGATGGATTTTTTCAATGAGAAACAAGGCATGCCCCTTTATTTTTTCTGGATGATCGCAAAAACCAAATCTGACGATATCTGGTTGGGCTCGACTTATGGTTTGTATCATTACCTGAGAGAGGAAAATCGTTTTGATGATCTTTCTCATGATAGCCTTCTTTCGAAATATGTTCATCAAAACGTCCAGGCTTTGTTTTGTGACAGCAAGGATCGTCTTTGGATCGGATTGCTCAATGTTGGACTCGTGATGTATGATATAAAAGAGAAAAAAAGCAGGATTCTCACAATAAAAGACTCATACATTACTGATACGAGATTCTCCTCATTCGCAGAAGATAAAAATGGGATCATCTGGATCGGCTCCGAAAATGGATTGGTTGCATACGATCCGGAAAAAAACCATTCCAATTTTTTTACAAGGGAAAATGGATTGCCTTCCAATCGTACAAATAATCTCATGATCGATCTTTTTAATCGTTTGTGGATCGGAACGTCTAATGGTTTGTGCGTGATGAACAGGGATCGAAATCACATCAGCAGGTTTGATATAAATGATGGTTTGCCGGCAAACCAGTTCAATGAACAATCTGCTTGCCGGACAAAAGACGGATTATTTGTTTTCCCGACCTATAAAGGATTTGCCATCTTCCGACCCGAAGACTATAAAGAGAATAGATCAACAGTGCCACTCTATATCACTTCATTCAAGATATCTCAAAAAGAATTCAATACGGCGACAAACGTCGAAGAATTGAAGGACCTGCATCTTGGGTATGATCAGAATTTTTTCAGGATAGAGTTGTCGGGGTTGAATTTTATGAACCCCTCGCAATGCACGTATGGTTATAAATTGGAGCCTTTTGATAAAGATTGGATCTACACAAGAAAAAAAGAGATCAATTATACCAATGTACCCGCAGGAGATTACACATTTCATTACAAAGTGATCACAGACAATCTTAATTGGAATGTGAAAGAAAAAACATTGAATATTTCCATTGCTGCTATTTTTTACGAGACTTGGTGGTTTCGCTCATTGGTGATCTTACTGGTTATTTCGGGATTGATCGCTTTTTTTCGCTACCGTATCCAACACAGGGAAAGGATCTTGATCTTAAAAAACAAAGCGCAGGTGTTGGAAAAGGAGAAGGCTTTAGTGATGTATGAAAGCTTGAAACAACAACTCAACCCGCATTTTCTTTTTAATTCTCTCACTTCTTTAAGCAGTCTCATCCAGCAGGACCAAAAAGTTGCCAAGCAATTCCTGGATCAAATGTCGAAGATCTATCGTTATATATTACAGAACAGGGATAGCGAATTGGTTCCTTTGATCGATGATATGAAACTTGCTGAAGTGTACACAAAACTGCAGCAAACAAGATTCCAGGAAGGACTGAAAGTAAATATGAATGTGAATGAGGAAAATTATCATCGAAAGATCGTACCGGTCAGTTTGCAAAACCTGATAGAGAATGCGATCAAGCATAATATCATTGATACCGATACGCCACTTATCATTGACATTTTTGCTGAGAATGGTCACCTTGTAGTGCGCAACAATCTTCAAAAAAAGAATTTTGTAGAAACCAGTAATAAACAAGGGCTGGCGAATATGAGCTCTTTATATCATTACCTCACTGGTAAATCGATCATAATTGAAGAAGTCGAAAAATATTTCACCGTTAAAATTCCCCTGGTATGAAAGCATTGATCATCGAAGATGAGAACCTGATAGCGCAGGAACTCAATGGTAAAATAAAACTCCTGGCAGAGGACGTGGATGTGATCCAGATCTTACCCAGTTTAAAAACTGCACGCAAATGGTTTATGGCAAATGCCGAGCCCGACCTGATCTTCATGGATATTCAATTATCCGACGGCGTGAGTTTTGAATTATTTGATACTTACCAGCTGAATTGCCCGGTGGTTTTCACCACAGCTTATGATGAATATGCTATAAGGGCTTTCAAAGTAAATGGAGTAGACTACCTTTTGAAACCAATAGATGACGATGAATTAAAAAAAGCGATCGATAAATGCAGAACCATTGTTGAAAGCAAAACTCAATTTCCATCGGATATAAAACAATTGGTAAAAAAACTTGCAGAACCGGAAACAGGACGATCATTGTATAAAGAAAAATTCATCGTCAATTTTCGTCACCAATGGATCCCGGTGAATGTAAAAGAAATTGCCTGTTTTATGAAAGAGAACATTCATTACATCTATACTTTTTCCGGAGAAAAACATATTCTTGATTTTACCACGCTGGAAGAAATTGAAGAGTTGCTGGATCCGGGGAAATTTTACAGGGCCAACAGGCAATTCATTGTAAATATTGAGGCCATTCAAAGTGTGATGCCGCATGAAAATCAAAAACTTTCATTGACGTTGAGACCTCCGTTGAAAATGGAAGTAGATATAAGCCGTGAAAAAGCCCCTGCATTTAAGAAATGGTTTGATCGCTAAAAACTCCGGTTCTCTTTCACCCATTGTTTTATATAACCGGAGATCTCCGATGTTGGGATACCAGGGGCAAATAATTTTCCCACGCCGGAATCATTTAATTTTTTCATGTCGTCATCAGGAATGATCCCTCCGCCAGTGAGCAAAACATCATTCATTCCTTTTTCTTTCATCAATTGCAGAACTTTTGGAAATACGGTCATATGTGCACCTGATAAAATGCTGATGCCAATCGCATCCACATCCTCCTGCAAAGCGGCAGTCACAACCATTTCGGGAGTTTGGCGAAGGCCGGTATAGATCACTTCCATGCCTGCATCACGCAAAGCAGTAGCGATCACTTTTGCACCGCGGTCATGACCATCGAGGCCAACTTTAGCAACCAAAACTCGGATGGGTCTGTTCATAAAACATCAAAAATAAACAATCCTTAACGCATAAACTTGCTTTTGAGATTGGTAACACTTTTTTCAATTAAGTTGTTTAATGAATCATTTCCTCTTTCATATAAAATGATCCGCATTCCATTTTCCCGGAATAATGGCATATTGATGGAATCTTTGATCGTTATTTTTTCGAATTGCTGGAAGACAATGTCATCTTTTTCCGGAATACTGTGTGCAATTAAGATCAGGTTTCTGATGTTGTATTTTTCCGGCATCCAAAAAAGAAAAGATGCATTATCGCTATATACTTCAGGCAGTCCTGCAATCTTCCTGTAATAATTTAAAGCACCTGCAGAAAAATATCCCCTGCAATAAACCAACGTTTTTGTTCTCTCCTCTTGAGATAAACTATTGTAAACAGCACCCGCCTTCATTGCCATTTCTTTCCATCCCATCATATCAGCAAAATCCTGGGGCAGGGGATGCATTTGCTGGTCTTCCCATTTAAAACTTCCTGTCTTATTCAAACCTGTTTTCTCATAATATTTAGTCAACGTGTTGGGTTTGGCTAATGGCATTATTAAAGGCATTGCAAAAATTCCAAATGCAAATGAAAATATGATCATGGCATATCTTGTCCAATGCAATCTCAAACTTGTAATTTTCTCAAGATAATAAGCACCAAAAGCAAATAAGACAGGATAAGCTCCTAAAGCGTAATAGTCTTTACCTCTCAACAGGATGAGCAAAACAATGACTGAAAAATAAGCCCATGCGATCAGGCGATAGATCTTTCCCTGCGAGGTAGAGATAACATACATCAATCCGGCGATCCATATATATACGCAAGGGAAATTCATCATAAATTGACTTGTGATGAAACCGATCGTACTATTATATTTTAATTGTTCCTGCTGTAATTCATCCATATGAGTGATCACCGGGAAACGATGATTGTATTGCCAAAAGATATTGGGAAGAAATATTAATAACGCGAGAAGCAAGGCAAAATAAAAATGTTTATTTAGAAAAATTTTGCGATGTCTTGTCAATAGAATTCCTGCGAGAATACTGGCAGTATAAAACGCAACCGAATATTTACTCATCATGCCAAGACCGACTGCAATGCCGAAAATATAGATCCATTTATTTTGCTCCGTTTGAATATAACGGATGATGGAAAAGGCGATCAATGTCCAGAAAAACACATCGAGAAAATTTGGCATGAACAAGAAGAACAATCGCACATATCCATCCAGCATAAAAGGAAGCCATCCGAGAAATAAAGCAAATGACTTTCCTCCTAATGAAAGAATAATTCTGCCGACCAGTAAAAAACTCAATGTTCCAAAAAGAGTCGGCCATATTTTTATCCAAAATATGTTGCCGCCAAAAAAATTGGTGATCCATGCAAATACACTAAGCAGGGGAGGAACTTCCATAAACCCCCAATCCATATGATGCGCCTCTGCTAAATATAAATACTCATCCCGGTGAGGTTGATAAAAACTGTTTTGCAGAAAAAAGGGGGAAACGAGTTTTATAAATGCGAATAAGAAAAGGAGAATTCTTAATGACTTTGAAGAGTTCATAATTTTTCAAGATAATTATTTTCGTTCTAATTCATATATTACAGTATGCGATATAGAAATTTTGGAAATACTGATCTGCTCGTCAGCGAAATCGGTTTTGGCGCCTGGGCCATTGGAGGCGGAGCCATGATCGGCAATGTTTCAATAGGGTGGGGCGATGTGGATGACAGGGTCTCAAAACAAGCAATTCATAAAGCTTTAGATGCCGGAATAAATTTTTTTGATACTGCAGATATTTATGGTCTTGGGCATTCGGAAAAAATTTTAGGCGAAACAATAAGGAATATGAAAGATGTGATCATTGCTTCAAAAGTTGGAAATGTTGCAAGAAATAATGAATTCACTGTTGATTATTCGAAAGAATATATCATCTCTGCATGTGAAGCAAGTTTGAAAAGGTTAAGAAGAAATGAAATTGATTTTTACCAATTACATACGGCAAGGATAAATCATTTGGAAAATGGTGAGTGCACTGAGGTCATGCAGCAATTACAAAAACAGGGAAAGATCCGTTACTGGGGTTTGTCGCTAAATACATTTGATCCATTTCCCGAAGCGGAGTATTTATTGGAAAATGATCTTGGCAAAGGTTTTCAGCTTGTGATGAATATTCTCAATCAAAAAGCTTTGCCGCTTTTGAAAACGGCAAAAGAAAAAGGAGTTGGTGTCATAGCAAGAATGCCTTTGCAATTTGGATTGTTGACAGGTAAGTTTGATGAATCATCAACTTTTCCTGCAAATGATCATCGACAAAAACGGTTGACTTCTGAAGTAATTTCAACTGTAAATGAAACCTTAGAGCCTGTCTGGCGGTTGTGCAATAAATATAATGTCACAAAAACTCAGTTAGCCTTAAGTTACGTGCTGAGTTATCCTGAAGTCTCGACTGTTATTCCCGGGATCAGAACTACACAACATGTTGAACAAAACACAACAGGCTTGATCCGGTTGGAGAAAGATGATCTGAAATTGATCGAAGAGTTCGGAAAAACAGATTTTGTCGCAGTAATGGAATTAATAAAGCGGCAGGGCTAATTAAATACGATCAATGCTTTTTGAATGCGCTGAACCGTTTCTTTTTTTCCCAACAAAAAAGCAATTTCAAAAACCGGCGGACCGAATTTTCCTCCTACCAGAACAACCCTGAATGGCAATTGAAGTTCTCCTGGTTTAATGTTTTGCGTTGCAGCAAGTTTTTTAAAACCGTCTTCAATAAATGCAGTTTCCCAGTTTTCAATGGCGTTTATTTCATCAATAAAATCTTCAAAGAATTTTTTCTTTTGTTCATTCCATTTTGGTTTCACCGCATCCAGGTCATAGACTTTTGGGGCATCAAAGAAAAACCAGGACTGATCATAGAAATCTGTGAGCAATGCGCATCGATCTTTGACCAAAGAAATTATTTTTTCAAGGGATGCAGGGTTGATATTAGTAATGCCCTTCCCTATAAGAAATCTTTCAACTTCAAACTTCAAACCTGAAACTTCAGATCGTTTTATCCATTCATGATTGAACCATCTTGCTTTTTCATAATCAAATTTTGCTCCTCCACTATGCACCCTCTCAATGGAGAATTTTTTGATCAGTTCTTCTTTTGAAAAGATCTCTTGCTCCGTTCCATCATTCCAGCCAAGCAGAGCAAGAAAATTTAGAAAAGCTTCCGGTAAAAATCCTTTCTCTTTGAATCCTTCAGTTAACTCATTTGTTTTTGGATCGGTCCAATTCATTGCAAAAACAGGGAAGCCATATTTTGCCGCGTCACGTTTACTCAGTTTACCGCTTGGCCCAAGGATCAACGGGAAATGTGCCCATTCCGGCATTTTGTTTTCACCAAAAAGATATCGCCACAATAAAATGTGCACGGGTGCACTAGGCAGCCATTCCTCGCCGCGAAAGGCGTGGGTGATCTTCATTAAATGGTCATCCACAACAACAGCCAAATGATAGGTAGGCATCCCATCTGCTTTCAACAAAACTTTGTCATCAACAATATTAGTCTCAAAATAAATTTCGCCTCGGATCATATCGTCCAGGAAAACCGTCTCCGATTCGGGCATCTTAATTCTGATCACATGCCTGGTATTTGCTTCGAGCAATTGATTCACTTCTGTTTCAGTCAGGTTAAGTGAATTTTTCATCATCATCCGGATCGTATGATCATATTGCGGGGATGGATTTTGATCCGTCTTGAAATCATGCCTCATCTTTTCCAATTCTTCCGGCGTGTCAAATGCATAATAGGCATAGCCGTCTTTCACTAATTGTTCGGCATATTTTCGATAAATCTCTTTTCTTTCACTTTGGCGATAAGGACCAACTTCTCCGCCATGAAATGAACTTTCGTCGGGCTCCAGGCCACACCATTTCAAACAATCAAAAATATATTGCTCCGCACCCGGCACATAGCGGTTTTGATCCGTGTCTTCCACTCTCACAATAAACTTTCCGCCTTGTTGCTTTGCAAATAAATAATTGTATAGAACCGTCCGCACGCCGCCAATATGCAAACCACCGGTTGGACTTGGTGCAAAACGAACACGAACATTGCTCATAAGTTTGCAAAGATAAGATGAAGGTACAAGGGACAAGACTCAGGGTACAACATCGAGCCAGCAACTTCTTTTTCATTCTAACTTGTAACTTGTGCCTTGTATGAATTATTTTGTCAAAACTCCCTGGCTGATTCGAACAATTTATTCTTTTTATACGTGGCGGATCGCAACAAGCGAAAAAAACCTCTTTCTCAGTTTTGACGACGGGCCTCATCCCGAGGCCACAGTTTTTGTTTTAAATGAATTGAAGAAATATGAGGCATTGGCGACATTCTTTTGCATCGGGAAAAATGTGTTGGCCTATCCAGACATCTATAAAAGAATTTTAGATGAAGGGCATTCAGTGGGCAATCATACCCAAAACCATCTCAATGGCTGGAAAACTCCCAACGATATTTATATGAAAGACATTGCCGAAGCCGCAAATCATATCGATTCAAATTTATTTCGCCCGCCTTATGGAAGGATCAGTCTTTTCCAGGCAAAAAATTTGAGAGCAGCAATGAAGGGTAGAAAGGTAAAAGTGATCATGTGGGATGTTTTAAGTGCCGACTTTGACAGTGGGATCACGAATGAAGACTGTCTCCAGAATGTTGTGTTTCATTCTAGGCCCGGGTCGATCATAGTGATGCATGACAGCGAAAAATGTTTTGAGAAATTAAAATACTGTTTACCCAGGATCCTTCATCACTTCACAGAAAAGGGGTATAAATTTCTTTCGCTTGAAACAAGTTGAAAACAGAAAATTGAGTGGAGATTTTTAGAGAAAGTTGGTTGTCTGTAAAATTAGGGCCTGGGTAGAAACCCTGGCCCGTTTTTAATCCGTACCCTATGAAAACTGGTTTAAAGGTATAATAATTTTTAAATTACCGCAAAGTAATTTCGTGCACATTCCCGTTCACAGTGAGCCTTGCACGGTTGTCGCAAGCACCATTATTTGGGAATGAATAATCCAGTTGTCCGATCCAGGGAGAATTATTGGCCAGGTTTTCCCTTGCGATTCGTACAATACCTTTTGATATCCAACGACAATTGTATCTTTTTACAAGTGGTTCAATCACTTCGGCCCTCCAGGCTACAAGCACATCATTTCTTCTCACTTTGCCTGAAGCAGAGCCGGGGAATATTTTGAATCCATAAGTTTGAAACGCGAATTGAATGGGATAAGATATTCCATCGGTCTGTGTCAACACATAATGGGAATGCCATTCGCTAAAGTTGCCATTTGTCTTAGTAAGCTTTGAATCAACATTTACAGTGAAGATCTGCGCAGTAGTGGACCCGGTGGAAGTGTTAGTAATAGTATG
>Ga0134124_10004093_pt1 | contig 11703 bp, 10 predicted proteins | sample KB304_FD_96880 | JGI IMG/M metagenome (GOLD analysis project Ga0134124, IMG submission 96880) | Terrestrial soil microbial communities without Nitrogen fertilizer from Kellogg Biological Station, Michigan, USA - KB3-0-4 | ecosystem: Environmental > Terrestrial > Soil > Unclassified ... | reverse complement strand
ATTGCGGGCGGCGCGGCGCGGCTGATCAATCCGCTCAGCGAAGCAGATATTGCCAATGCGCTGACCGAAGTCACCGCATCTGCGGAGCTGCGCCAGCAGCTGCGCGAGCTCGGGCTCAAGCGCGTGCAGGCTCTCACGTGGCGCGAAACCGCGCGGCGCACGCTTGCCGTGTTGAACGAGATCGTGCCGGTCGACGTCCCGGTGACCGAGGTCAGCCCGGCATGAAGTTCTGGCTGCGCATCGCTCTGTCGATTGCGCTGGTCGGGCTGCTGTTCACCTACGTCGTGGACGCGCGCGAAGTCGGGCACATCCTGCAGCGCTTCGACGCGGGCTATCTGCTGCTCGCGATCGCGGTCGTCACGATCGATCGCATTCTGATGACGTTCAAATGGACGCTGCTGCTGCGGGCGCAGGGTTATCGGCTGCCGCTGCTGCAAGGCGTGACGATCTACTGCACGGCGATGGTCTGGGGCTTGGCGCTGCCGGCGACAGTCGGTGCCGATGCGATCCGCGCGGTGATGGTGACGAAGCGCGGTTTCAACGGCACGGACGTGGTTGCCTCGATCGTAATCGAACGCATGGTCGGCTTCGTGCTGGCGCTCGCGCTCGGTCTCGCGAGCCTGGCGATCCTGCGCACGCTCGGCGTGCTCGATGCGAGATTCGCCAGCGCTCTGTATCTCGGTGCCGCGATGCTGGTCGGCGTGACGGCGTTACTGGTCGCGGCGCTCAACGAGAAGCTGGTCGCCAACGTCGTCGCCCGGCTGCCGCGCGTCGTGCGCGAATCGAAAGTCATGCACTACCTGGACCGGTTCGCCGCCGCTTATCGCGCGCTCGGCAGCGCGCGCGGCACGATTGCCAGCTTCAGCCTGCTGACCGTGCTGGAGCAGGTATTCTCGGTGTTGTTTCCCTGGACGCTGGCGCTGGGCCTCGGCGTCGACGTCAACCTGTTGCTGCTGCTCGGCGTGCTGCCGATCAGCACGTTGATCTCGCGCCTGCCGATTTCCTTCGACGGCCTCGGCGTGTACGAAGCCGTGTTCGTGGGTTTGCTGGTGCTGGCGGGAATCGGCGCGGATGCGGCGCTGGCGATCGCGATCAGCGGCCGCATCATTCAGCTGTTCGCATTCCTGCCGTGGTGGATCACGTACGTGGCGCGCTCGGGCGCCGTGCGTCCGCCGGCAGCTTCGAAGGAGTTACCGACCAATTGAAGTGACACAGGTGACACAGGTGATGAAAGTGACACAAGGAAGACCCGTTCTGACCTCTGTCACCCATGTCACTTGTGTCACCTGTGTCACTTCGCCAGTAACTTCTCCGCCGCGGCCAACAACACGCACAGGACAACACCTTCCGCTGCCTGCGCAATCTCTGCCGGCTCCGGGAACGTCGGTGCGATGCGAATAGTGCTGTCGCGCGGGTCGTTACCGTGCGGGTGAGTTGCACCCGCCGGCGTGAGCTCGACACCGGCTTCCTTCGCGAACTTGACGACCTGCTTCGCGCAGCCGTCGAGCACGTCGAGCGTGATGAAGTATCCGCCGCGCGGATCGGTCCAACGCGCAACGCCAGTGCCCGCAAGATGCGCTTCGAACGTTGCACGCACTTGCGCGAACTTCGGTCCGATGATCGCGCGATGACGCTCCATCAACCGCTCGACCCCGTCAGCGTTCTGCAGCAGCTGCACGTGACGCAGCTGGTTGAGCTTGTCGCCGCCGATCGTGCGCTTCTCCATGCGCTTCAAATACCACGCGACGTTGTCCTTCGAGCCGCCGAACAGGCCGAAACCCGAGCCGGCGAGCGTCACCTTCGAAGTCGAGCCGAAAATGAACGCGCGATTCGGGTTGCCGTGACGCGCACAGGCGGTGTCGATGTTCGCGATGTGGACGCGTTCCGCCGTCAGATGATGCACGGCGTACGCGTTGTCCCAGAACAAGCGGAAATCCGGCGCTGCAGTCTGCATGCGTGCGAGCCGCTCGATATTGGCCTCCGAGTACACCGCGCCTGACGGGTTGCTGTACTTCGGCACGCACCACATGCCTTTGATCTGTGGATCCGCCGCGACCAGCTGCTCAACGGCATCCATGTCGGGACCGTCGTCGTGCAACGGCACCGTGATCATCTCGATCCCGAACTCGTTGCAGATCGAGAAGTGCCGGTCGTAACCGGGTACGGCGCAGATGAAAGCGATGCGCGATTCTTTCGACCACGGCCGCGGGCTGTCGCAAGTGCCCTTGAGCAGTGCATAGACGACCGCGTCGTGCATCAGCCCCAGGCTGGTATTGCCGCCGATGATGATGCGGTCGGCAGTCACGTCGTAGATCGGCGCGAGCAGCGCACGCAGCTCCGGCAGGCCCTGCAGCTCGCCATAGTTGCGGCAATCGATCGCTCCGGACATGTAATTGCGCGCGCCGGGCATCTCCAGCAGCTCGTTGCACAGGTCGAGCTGCGCCGACGACGGCTTGCCGCGCGTCAGGTTCAGCTTCAGGCCGCGTGCGGCAAAGTCGAGGTAACGTTCGCGGGTCCGTTGCTGAAAGGCGCGCAGTTCATCCGCGCGCAGCGTCGTGAGCTGGGGCATGGGATCTACGAATTCACTCTGGAAATCGGTAAGGGGAGCCCGGATCATAGCGGAACAGCGTGCCGGCGGGGCGCGCGGAGCCGAGGGCAAGACCATGACTTCTTGGAAACGACAGGCTGCGGCCGCGATCTCCGCGTGCGCAGTGATGCTGATCCTGTGGGGCGCTATCGGTCACCTGGCAGCGTCCGCGGCGGAGCGGCCCGTGGCGGTCCCGCCGCCGGCGGTCGACAACCCCAAGGCCGCGGGGCCGATGCAGACTGCCGTGCTCGCGGGCGGATGCTTCTGGGGAGTGCAGGCTGTGTTCCAGCACCTGAACGGAGTGCAGCAGGCGATCTCCGGATACGCCGGCGGCGATCGCTCGACCGCGCAGTACGAAATCGTGAGCAGCGGCCAGACCGGTCACGCCGAGTCGGTGAAGGTCACCTTTGATCCGAACGTCGTCAGCTACGGCCAGATCCTGCAGGTGTTCTTCTCCGTCGTTCACGATCCGACGCAGCTCAACCGGCAGGGCCCGGATAGCGGCACGCAGTATCGCTCCGCGATCTTCTACGCGGACGACCAGCAGCAAGAGATCGCGACCGCCTACATCGCGCAGCTCGACAAGGCCGGCATGTTCGGCAAGCCGATCGTCACTCGCGTCGACAAGCTCAAGGGCTTCTACGCGGCGGAGGGCTATCACCAGGACTATCTGCTGAAGCACCCGAATCAACCGTACATCGTGTTCAACGATCAGCCCAAGGTGCGCAACTTCGAGCGCACGCTGCCTGCGTTGTGGCGCGCCGAAGCGGTCCGGGTCGGCTCGGGAGGAGAGTAGCGATGAACGTCCTCATCGTCGGCGCCGGCGCGGTCGGCGCGCTGTTCGGGTCGGCGCTCGCGCGGCAAGGCGCGCAGGTCTCGGTAGTCTGCCGCTCGGACTACGACGCGGTCAGTCGCGACGGGTATGACATCCACAGCACGGTGTTCGGCGACCACCGTTTCCGCCCGGCAAACGTGTATCGCAACGTTGCTGACTGTCGCGAGCCGCCGGATTACCTGCTGCTGACTTCGAAGGTACTGGAGAGCGTCGATCGCGCGGCGCTGATCCGGCCGGCGGTCGGTCCGCGCACGGTGATCGTGCTCATTCAGAATGGCGTCGATATCGAGCCGCCAATCGCCGCTGCGTTTCCCGACAACGAGTTGCTCAGTAGCCTGGCGTTCGTTGCAGTCGGTCGGAGCGCACCGGGGCAGGTGAATCACCTGTCGCTGGGTTCGTTGATCATGGGGCGCTACCCGGCGGGCGTAACGCCGGCGGCACAAGCACTCGCAGCGGCGTTCGAGGCGGGCAAGGTGCCTTGCAAGCTGACGGAGAACGTCATCGGCGCTCGCTGGCAAAAAGCCGTGTGGAACGCAGTCTTCAATCCCATTTCGATCCTGGGCGGCGTGCTCGACACGAACGCGATGCTGCGCACCGAGGCGGAAGTCGCGTTCTGCCGGAGCGCGATGCAGGAGGTCTGCGATGTCGCGCGGGCGGCGGGGCATCCGCAGAGCCCGAACTTGATCGAGCAGATGCTCGCGACGACGCGAGCCATGCCGGCCTACAAGTCGAGCATGGCGCTGGATTATGAAAACAAGCGGCCGATGGAGATCGAGGCGATCCTCGGTAACACGGTGCGGGCGGCCCGGAAGGTCGGCGTCGCGACGCCGAACCTCGATGCCGTCTACGCGTTGGCGAAGATGGTTGCTGGGAAGTCAGGCTGAAGCCTGACCCACCGCAGTTTTGTGGTCAGGCTTTAGCCTGACTTCTTTTTAGCCATCGCTTTCGGCGGCTGTCTCACTGTGTGCAGCACGTTATCTGCCACGCGCGACATCCAGCCGCCCGAGTACAGCATCATCTTCAACACGTGCAGCAGCACCTGCCCCGGCCCTTCGACGGCGAGGCGGCAGTCCTCTTCGATCTTGCAGTTTTGCATCTCGAACAGGCCATTGCCTTCGATGATCAGGCTTGCGTCCTTGAAGTGACATTCGACGAAGGACTTGCCGTCCAGCACCACGCGCTGGCCGGTAAATGTTTTGCCACGAACTGTTTTCATGATGCCCAAGTCAGGTGCCGGGAGCGCTGGCTCCCGGCACCGGGTGCCTCCTACTTGCCCTTGCGCGCTTTCTTGGCGGCTTTCTTCTTGCCGCCCGAGCGCTTCTTGGCCGCTTTGCGACCGCCTTTCTTCGCAGCTTTGCGGGCCGGGCGCTTCGCGCTCTTGGCCGCAGCCTTCTTCTTCGCTGCTTTCTTGGCGGGCTTTTTCTTTGCCGCTTTCTTCGCGGGGGCCTTCTTCGCCGCAGCTTTCTTCGGAGCTGCTGCGGGCTTGGCTGCCGCAGGCTTGGCCGGTGCGGCCGCGGGCGCCGCGGCGGGCTCAGCCGCCGGGGCCGCCGCTGCTGGCGCCGCTGCCGGAGCTGCAGGCTTCAGATCGGCCGCCAGTGTATGCACCGCGAACATGGCGCCATACGGATCGACGAACTGCGCGATCCAGTCGCCGCCCGGCACTTCCATCGGACCGTTGATCAACGTGGCGCGTGCGCCCTTCGCCTTCTTGGCGGTCTCGTTCACGTCCTTGACGCGGATGTAGCCGAGCCAGGCCGGGCCGCCGGGATATTCGGCGGGCTTGTTGAACATGCCGCCGCGCTGCACGCCGTTGCTGCCGAATAGCACGTACTTGCCCATCGCGCCCATGTCGTGCTCGGCCATCTTCTCCCAACCGAAGACTGCCGAGTAAAAGTCGACCGCTGCTTTCCAGTCGGTGGTGGCCAGCTCGTGCCAGGAGAATTCACCGCGCTTCGGCGGCGATTCCTTACCGGCATCCTGGGCACTCTGATAGACGGCGATCGCCGCGCCCTGCGGATCGGCCAGCACCGCGTACTTGCCGCCGTTCGGGATGGAGGAAATTTCCTTCGTCACGGTGCCGCCGCGGCTCTTGGCCGCCGCCACGGTCGCTTCGATATCCGACGTGCCGACATAGTGCAGCCAATGCGGCGTACCCGCCGCCTGCGCCACCGAACCGCCGATCGGGCCGCTGCCGGCCGCGAACATCTGGTAGGAAGGATCGTGCTCGAACGGCTGCGTTTTCCAGCCCACTACCTTCGAGTAGAAGGCATGTGCGCCGCTCGTGTCCGGCGTCATCAGCTCATGCCAGACAAATCGGCCACGTACAGTGTTGTCTGCCATCACGATCTCCCTCGAGATAAGTTGATTGTTGGGGGACGGAAGTGCGTTCGAAAAACGTGAGCGCGGGAGCATACTCTGCTCGCTGCCGCAAATGTAAGGACGTTGCAGCGGCGCGCCGTGCGGTACTTGCCAAAAAGCGGCGATGAGGTACAACGAAAAACATGACAACAAAGGGTGGCCCGCGGTTCTCGCGACGGGCATTCGGGATACTGGCCACGACATTGGCTTGCGCAGCGCTGACAGCTGCCGCACTCCCCGCATTCGCCGCCGAAACCAGCGGCGCGCTCCAGATCTGGTTCGTGCGTCACGCAGAGAGCGAGATCAACGTCCCCGGCAGTCCGCGTCCGGTCCCCGACGGCGGCGTGACCTACCCGCTGACCCGCAAAGGGGTCGAGCAGGCCAAGGCATTGGCGGAAGCCACTGCCGACGCGCCGATCGTGGCCATTTACACCAGCACCTATTTGCGAGCGGTGCAGACCGCGGACGCTATCGCCTTCCGTCATGACCTGACGCTGTCGCTGGCACCCGAGGCGGTCGAGGTCGACCTCGGCATCAAGCCCGGCTCGACCGAGGATTCGCGCGCTGTATACGTCGAGCTGGCACGCAAGTGGACGCTCGACAAGGATCTCGAGGCGCGTCATGGCGAAGGCGAGAGTTTCGCCGACGTGCAACGGCGCTTCCTGCCGTTCGTGCGCGAGGTCATGAATCGCCACGGTCAGGACAGCGGGGTGGTGGTGATCGTGGCCCATGCGGCCACGCTCGGCTTCATGGTGCCGGTGCTCGCGAACAACGTGCCGGCCGACTATGCCGTGCTCCATCCGCTGCCGAACACCGGAATCATCAAGACCGAGCTGCGCGACAGCCGCTTGTTCTGCATCGACTGGCTGGGGATTCCAGCCGAAGAGCTGGCTAACAAGGAACCGTAGTTGTCAGGCTAAAGCCTGACCCACGGCAGTGGTGTGGGTCAGGCTTTAGCCTGACTCTTGCTATCCTCTTCGCATGCGTAAATTCCTCTGGATCATGGTCGCCCTGAGCGGCGCATTCGCCGTGGGCGGCATCGCCCTGCACCGGGGCGAGACCATCAACGCCATGTGGCTGGTCGTCGCGGCGATCTGCGTGTACGCGATCGGCTACCGCTTCTACAGCGCCTGGGTCGTCGCCAAAGTCTTGAGCGCCGACGCCGGGCGTGCCACCCCTGCCCTGCGCCTGAACAACGGCCGCGACTTCATGCCGACGCATCGCTGGATCGTGTTCGGCCATCACTTCGCGGCGATCGCCGGCCCCGGCCCGCTGATCGGTCCGACCCTGGCGGCGCAGTTCGGTTATCTCCCTGGCACATTGTGGATCCTGGTCGGCGCAGTGCTCGGCGGTTGCGTCCAGGACATGACCATCCTGTTCATGTCCACGCGTCGCGACGGCCGCAGCCTGGGCCAGATGGCGCGCGACGAGCTCGGCCCGGTCGGCGGGCTGGCCGCGATCATCGGCACGCTGACGATCATGATCATCCTGATCGCCGTGCTCGGACTGGTGATCGTCAACGCCATGAAGCACAGCCCGTGGGCGACCGCGACGGTGTTCGCCACGATTCCGATCGCCGTGCTGATCGGGCTGTACCTGCGCAACATCCGTCCGGGGCGCGTCCTCGAAGGGTCGATGATCGGCATCGCGCTGCTGCTGTTCGCGGTCGTCGGCGGCGGTTGGGTCGATCATCATCCGACGCTGCGCGTGCTGTTCGACATGGACAGCAAGGGGATCGCGTGGTTCGTCATCGGCTACGGCTTCATCGCGGCCGTACTGCCGGTGTGGCTGCTGCTCGCGCCGCGCGATTATCTATCGACGTTCCTCAAGCTCGGCACGGTGCTGCTGCTCGCGATCGCCGTCGTGCTGCTGCGGCCGGAAATCAAAATGCCGGCGATCACGCAGTTCGTCGACGGCACCGGGCCGATCTTCGGCGGCGCGCTGTTTCCGTTCGTGTTCATAACGATCGCGTGCGGCGCCATCTCCGGCTTCCACGCGCTGGTATCGAGCGGCACGACGCCGAAGCTCATCGGCAGCGAAACCGACGTGCGGCTGATCGGCTACGGCAGCATGATGCTGGAGTCGTGCGTCGCAATCATGGCGATGATCGCCGCGACGCTGCTCGACCCGGGCGTGTACTTCGCGATCAACAGCGGGCCCGGTGTGGTCGGTGCGACGGCAGATGCCGCGGTCACGACGATTTCGTCGTGGGGTTTCCCGGTTACAGCGGACCAGATGCATGAGCTCGCGCGCGAGATGGGCGAGTCGACGCTGTTCGCACGCACCGGCGGCGCGCCCTCGCTCGCCGTCGGCATGGCGAGCATCTTCTCCAACGCCTTCGGCCAGGGGCTGCTCGCCGTCTGGTATCACTTCGCGATCATGTTCGAGGCGGTGTTCATTCTGACCACGCTGGATGCAGGCACCCGCGTCGGTCGCTTCATGCTGCAGGATGCGCTCGGTCACGTATGGAAGCCGATGGCGAAAACTTCGTGGTATCCGTCGGTGCTGATCGCGAGCGCTCTGATCGTCGCCGGCTGGGGCTACTTCCTGTACATCGGCGTGGTCGATCCGAACGGCGGTATCAATATTCTGTGGCCGCTGTTCGGCATTGCGAACCAGCTGCTCGCGGGGATCGCGCTGTGCGTGGCGACTGGCATTCTGGTGAAGAGCGGCAAGTTGCGTTACGCGTGGGTCACGGGACTGCCGCTGACGTGGCTTGCGATCGTCACGACCGTCGCGACGTGGCAGAAAGTCGTGTCGCCCGACGTGCGCGTCGGCTTCCTGGCCGCCGCGGAGCAGATGGCTAACAAGCTTGCATCAGGTGCGCTGAGTCCTGAGCAGGCCGCGGTCGCACCGCAGCTGATCTTCAATCAACGGCTCGATGCGGCGCTGGCGATGATGCTGGTGGCGATTCTGTGGATCGTGATCGCCGACATGCTGCGCGTGAGCTGGCGGGTGGTGAAGGGATTGCCGGTGCCGCCGAGCTCCGAGGCGCCCGCGGTCGCGCTGGCGGAGGTCCGCACATGAGTCAGAAGCTGCGCGAGTTGTGGCAGCTGCTGCGGGCGATGGCGACGGACGATGCGTATGAGAGATATCTCGCGCATCACGTGCAGGCGCATGCGGGCACAGCGCCGCTGTCGCGACGGGCGTTCTACCTGGGGGAGCAGCAGCGCAAGTGGACGGGAGTCTCGCGCTGCTGCTGACGGCGCACGGATTGTCGGGCTGAAGCCCGACCTGCAGCGCAACTACACCACGAATCCTTGCTTTGCGATGGGCAGCGCCCGGATGCGCTGCTTCGTCGCCGCATAAATCGCGTTACACACAGCCGGTGCAACCAGCGCCGTCGCAGGCTCGCCCATGCCACCAGGCTTCTCGGTGCTGTCGACGACGTACACCTCGATCTCCGGCGACTCGTGCATGCGCACCATCCGATAGTCATCGAAGTTCTGCTCCTTGACGCGGCCGTTCGCGATGTTGACCTCGCTGAACAACGCCGCGGTGAGTCCGAACACGATGCTGCCTTCGGCCTGCTGATTGACGATGGTCGGGTTCACCATCTGCCCGCAGTCGATCGCGCACACGATCTTGTGGACCTTGAGCTTGTTGCCCTCCACCGATATTTCCGCGACCTGCGCCAGATACGTGTCGTAGCCGCCCATCAGCGCGATGCCTTGATGACGGCCACTCGGCGCGTGTCCCCAGCCCGCTTTCTTCGCTGCCGTATCCAGCACCATTTGCCAGCGCGCCTGCTTGTCGAGCATGGCGCGGCGGAACTCGTACGGATCCATCTTGTTCTCGTACGCCAGCTCGTCCATGAAGCTCTCGACGGTGAAGCAGTTCAGCGCGTGGCTGACCGAGCGCCAGTAGCCGACGTCGATGCCGATCTCGTGCTGCAGATAATCGACGTACACGTTCGGCACGTCGTACGGGAAGTTGTGAGCCGCTTCCACCGCGAACGGATCGATGGCGCCGTTGGCGACGGCGGCCGGGAACCAGCGCGATGTGATCGACGGCGCCACGAGATGGATCTGCACCGCGTTCAGCTTGTTGGCGGAATCGAACGACGCCTGCAACGTGTTGCGCGCGGGCGGACGATACTTGTCGTGCGTCATGTCGTCTTCGCGCGTCCACAGCAGCTTCACCGGCTTGTTCACCGCTTTCGCGCATTCGACAGCGGCCGGAATGAAGTCTCCCTCCAGACGGCGGCCGAAGCCGCCGCCGAGGAACGTCGTGTGCACGAACACTTTCTCTGGCGGCAGTCCCGAGGCCTGCGCTGCCGCGCCTTGTGCGATCTGCTGAACCTGCGTCGGCACGTAGATGTGGCAGCCGTCGTCGCGGAACTCGGCGGTGCAGTTCATCGGCTCCATCGTCGCGTGCGCGAGCAGTGGCAGCTCGTAGGTGGCCGCGAAGCGCCGCCCGGATTTCACTGCCGCTTCCGCGTCGCCATCTTTGCGGACCTGCTTGCCCTTGCCGCTCGCAGCCGTCTTCAGTCCCGCGCTGATCGCTGCATTCGTCAGCTTCGCGTTCGGGCCCGGTGTCCATTCGATCTGCAGCGCATCTCGCGCCTGCTTCGCTTGCCACCAGGAGTCGGCGATCACGGCGACGCCGGAAGACGTCTGCAGCACCTGTTTCACGCCCGGCATGCCTTGAGCCGCGTCGGCTTTGAAGCTCTTGACGGTGGCACCGAGCTCGGGCGGCTGCGCGAGCGCCGCGTACAACATGTCCGGCAAACGCGTATCGATGCCGAACGGCGCGCTGCCATCGACCTTCGACGGCGTATCGAGCCGCGGTTGCGGCTTGCCGATGTACTTGAACTCGTTGCGCGTCTTGAGCTTCACGTTCTCGGGCTTCGGCAGCGCCGCGGCGGCTTCCGCGAGCTCGCCGAACGATTTGCGGCGGCTCGTGAACACCACGTAGCCGTCGGCAACGGAGCACGACTGCGGCGGCGCGTCCCAATCTTTCGCAGCCGCGCTGATCAATCGCATGCGCGCTTCGGCGCCGGCCATGCGCAGCTTCTCCCACGCGTCGCGCACGCTGGTGCTGCCGCCGGTCACCTGACCGCCCAGCAGATTGTTGATGTACTCCTTGCCCGGCGGCGCGAACTCGACCTTGATGCTCGACGGCGCAACGCCGAGCTCTTCGGCGAGCAGCGTCGGCAGCGCCGTGTACACGCCCTGCCCCATCTCGGAGCGATCGCAGAGAACAGTGATCGAGCTGTCGGTGCCGATTCGCAACCATGCATTGGCAGCGATCTGCTTCACCGGTCCGGTCGCCTTCGCAGCCTCTTCGGGCTTGCTGCACGCGGGCAGATACATCGCGATGACCAGGCCGCCGGTGGCGGTCGCCGCAGTCTTCAGGAAACTACGACGCGACACATTGTCGTTTGGGTCGTCATGTGGGACGCGCATCATGTCAGCCGCCCTCCTTCACACCGAGCTCGGCCGCGCGATGAATCGCTTTGCGAATGCGCGGATAGGTCCCGCAGCGGCAGATGTTGCCGGACATCGCACCGTCGATGTCGGCGTCGGTCGGTTTCGGGTTCTGCGTGAGCAGCGCGACTGCGGCCATGATCTGGCCGGATTGACAGTAGCCGCACTGGGGCACGTCCATCTCGATCCAGGCCTGCTGCACCGGGTGGCTTCGATTGCTCGATAGGCCTTCGATCGTCGTAATCGATTTCCCGGCAACGCTCTCGGCTGGAGTGACGCATGCGCGCGTCGGCGCGCCGTCAACGTGCACGGTGCAGGCACCGCATAAAGCCTTGCCGCAACCGTACTTGGTGCCGGTGAGTCCGAGCGCATCGCGCAACACCCACAGCAGCGGTGTGTCTCCTGCGTCATCGACATCCTGCGCCTGACCGTTGATCGTGAGCTTGATCATTTCCAGGCCCCCATGTGCGCCGCGAAGGCTCGTCGTTGTGGTT
>Ga0134124_10004092_pt1 | contig 11703 bp, 8 predicted proteins | sample KB304_FD_96880 | JGI IMG/M metagenome (GOLD analysis project Ga0134124, IMG submission 96880) | Terrestrial soil microbial communities without Nitrogen fertilizer from Kellogg Biological Station, Michigan, USA - KB3-0-4 | ecosystem: Environmental > Terrestrial > Soil > Unclassified ... | reverse complement strand
GTCGTGAAGGTGCGTGTTTTCATCCGATCGATGTAGAGGGTTCCATTCAGATGGTCTATCTCGTGCTGGAGAATGCGCGCGTACCAGCCGTGCGCGTTAATGGTTACTTCTTCGCCACGTTCATTCAAACACTCAACGCGGACGTTAAGCGACCGCTCGACAATCGCCTGGAAGCCTTCGACACTGAGGCAGCCTTCGAAGAACTGTGCAGATTCGTTGCCAACTAACGTGAGCTTCGGATTGATGATCACGTGAAAGGGAACTGCCGACCTTTGAAGCGCTGCCAGCTCGTCTGCGGAGTGATGCGTTAAATACTCCGGCTGGTCCTCAATTACCGCGAGTTGAAGCGACACCCCGATCTGCGGCGCTGCCAGCCCCACACCCGGCGCCTCGTGCATCGTATCTCGCATGAGCTCGATGAGCCGCTGCACCTCCGGACTCTTGATCTCATCTTTCGTCAACTCCCGACCCCGCTCCCTCAAAACCGGATCCCCGGTCTGAACGATCTTCAACTTCATTACGCGACTCCTTGTGCGGTGATAGCTTTTCTCAAAGCAGGAAATCGCACTTGGACACAGTCAGTACAGGGAGCGGTAGCGACCTGGTCAATCAATGGAATCAAGAACCGTTAGGATATCGCATGCTGATCACTGACCAGGTCGCTACCGCTCCCTGTACTGACTGTGTCCAAGAGTGATCTCGGACTCTTGAGACAAAGCCGTCCGTGATGTTAAAGGGAGTCGTCGTCTAATCAAAGCCAAACTTGACAGATCTACCGTACAATAAAATCATTGGCGTATGACCGTATTGTCTAGCGAAGAGGAACCGACGGAAGCGATTGCCAGAGAGATTGAAGTGAAATGGGCCGCTGAGTCAGAAGAACGGATCGATGCCGTTGAGCGAGGTGAATTGCAAACTGTAGATGGTGCTTCAGCCCTCCTCCAATATCTTCGCTCGTTGTTGCCTAAGTGACGCAAATATAAGTCTACGTACTCACGAGATCCGGGCTCTAACGTCTCAAAGGACATCTTCAACATCACGCATTGACGCTGTTCCAGAATCAATCTCCGCATCGCGACGTACAGCTTCCTCGGCCCATAGTCGCTGGATATCTTCGTCAGATAGATCTTCAAGACTTCTCATAAGTTTATTCAAGTTGCAGTTTACTCCCGACGGGAATCTTCACGAACCACGCCAATAGCGCCAGCACGAGAACGACGATAGTCAACAGGTAGAAGATCGACGCGTACGAGCCGGTGCGGCTGAGGGTTTCGGCGAGGACCAGGGGGCCGAGGGCGGAGGCGATTACGGTCAGGGCTTGGGCGGAGCCCTGGATTTTGCCGAGATGTTTTCGGCCGTAGGCCGCACTCCAGAAACTAAAGAAGATCACGATTACGAATCCGCCCGCCAGTCCCATTACGGCCGCGTAGATTGCGACGTGTAGTTGAGTCGAGACGTGTGGTAGGGCGGCGAGGGAGGCTGCGAGTAGGACCATCGCGACGGCGAGCAAACGGTTCATCTTCCATTTTGAAGCGATCCAGCCGCCGAGAAAGTTTCCCGCGAGTGAAGTGAGGGCGACGATGATTAGGCTGCGGTAGTACGTCGAAGCGTCGAAGCGGCGCTCAGCCAGAATCGATTCGTTGAAGAGTGCGATGCCGGAAGCGATCAGTCCGTAAATCGCGCTCGCTATTCCGAAGACCCAGAAGCTCGGGGTAGATAGAGCCTGACTCAGCGTGTAGTCCGTTGGTAACTGATCGCCGTCGGGATCGATCGAAACAGATTCAGGCGATCGGCGCACGAGCAACAACGCGAGTGGCGCGAGGCCTAGTAGCAGCGCGAGCCCTATGATCCACCACGCCGTGCGCCAGCCTTTCGACAACACTATCTCGCCGATTAACGGAAAGGCGATCATGAAGCCGATGCTCAACGCGATCGTATAAACCGCCATCGCAACGTTGAGCCGCCGCACGAACCACTGCCCAACCATCGTGATACTGACGACTGACAGTGCGCTCTGTCCGAAGCCACGCGTGAGAGTGATCAGGATTGCTATCGCCGCCACATCGCGCGTCACGCTCATTCCCAAGACAACAGATGCTAATGCAACCGCGACGACGGTCAGAACAATCCGGCTTCCGAAACGATCGATCAGTTTGCCTACGCCGACAGTGAAGAGCGCGCCGATCAACGTGGCCCAGAGATTTATGCGCGCGAAGTGGACGCGATCGATTTGCAGGTCGCGCAGGAGTGGTTCGGTGATGAGTCCGAGGCCCTGTGTGCGGCCGGGCAGCGTGCCGACCATCGCGAGCGATGCGATAAAGACGTGCACCCAGCCGTAATAAAACGGGAGCGCGACAGGTTGTTGACGTATGTCAGTAGCCACAAAAAGGCACAAAAAAACACAGAAACAGCGTTGATACTGTAGAACGTTGGCGGCTAATTAACGCCCAACTCAGGCACAACGTCAAAGACACGAGCAGCCCGATCCATCGCGCTGGTCCGTCTTTAAACACAACTGTCGCATTGAAGATGATGAAGATCAGGAAGCTGTGCCAGATCAACGTCAACATCCAGGGTCGACGACGATACGAACTCACTCCCGCAAACCACCACCACGCGACGTCTGCGATCCACAAGCTCGCAACCACGTAGTTGATGAAGAGACCGCCGCCCCAGTTGATCCCAATCACTGCGCCGGTTTGACGAGTAGTTTCGAGATACGCGGATTCCTGACTCCACCCGTGATAGAAATTGAATGCGCAAATGAAGTGAAGAACAAGCGCAGCGCAGCCAGTGGTCCAGGCCAACCGAATCCAACGATCATTTCGTGCAGTGGCAAACGCAATACACCCGATCGTGTAGGCCACAATCGAGATCCAGACGGTACTCCGAGTTAATAACTCTCCCAGGCTCATTGCGAGATGCGCAGATTAGCGAAGTGTGCGAGTGTTCCCGGCCCAATCCACAAAGCAACCGATCCTTTGCTCTGCCCCTGCTTCAGATCGTTGACCAGGAACGTAGGCTGCTCGACGCCGTTCACATACAGCCGCGCCTTTTCACCGCGCACTTCAATCTTCACCTTCGTCCACTCTGCCGCGACAAGGTCCACGTAGGTCTCGTACTTCTCTGGAAATTCCTTTCGCAGGAAGTGCCATGGGAAGCCCGGCATCGAAATATATTGAACCGAATGATTGCGACGCATCTGGTCTTCTGCTCGTCCATTCGTCGGCCGCAGGTAAATGCATTCGAAACGAGACTGGTCCGTCGCGACGCGAAACGCGATTCCAACAAATCCGCGTGCGCCTTCTCCTGCGCCAGGCCCAGGCTCTCCAGCTACATCAACTTCAATGACGCCGTCCTGGAAGTCAGTTTTAGGCAGAATTACAAATCGACCTTCATCACCTAACTCCGGCGGAGCAGTATCACGTACGCGCAGCGCCTTTCGACCTTTGAAGGTGACAGTCTCAGCCTTTACATTCAGCGGCTTCAACTGATCAGGAGGGTCTAATGAAACCTTTTGCGAAACCGTTTGCGCCTGCACTACGGTTAACGCTGTAGCGACGATGATGAGCAGTGGAAAAAGTGAACGCGCACGCATGCTCATGGTGTCCTCTCAAACTTGATTGGATTTGTGCTTCTTTGTTGGCTACAAATTTTTGGTTCGTTGTACGATTTGAAGTGCGGCTCCGATGCCGGCGCCGAATAACAACCCGTAGACGACTCCAAACAACAACATTCCGGTGGGCTCGCTCAAAGAATCGAATAGCGCAACACCCAGGAAGTAGCCGAGAAAGTTTGATACGAAGAGCAGCGCTGAAAGTTTTACAGTTGAGCTTAACGATCTGAAACCTGCCGCAAGGACCAACGCCATAAAAATGGATCCGGCAAGCGATCCAACCGCTTCACCTTTCGTTCGCCCGATACTGAAATATGCGATCATCCAAATCGCCGCGTACGCGAAGAAGGCGACGGCCCAGAGCAGGTAGAACTTTGGCAGTCGCCAGCGATCGACCACGACGAGCGATCCGAACACCGCACCGCTGAGCAGTATGAACAGCACGATCCAGGCGATATACGAGCCAGTCAACCCGAGATTTTGATACATCCATCTCTCGGCGAAGGCGACCGTGGCGAATACACACAGACTGACGACGCCGAATCCGATCGCGCCCGTGACGATCGATTTCGGTAGCGAAGGAAGGGGCTTGGATTCAGTTAACATTTGGTATGCAGATGGACGATCAGGCTGTAGAATCTCGTCGATCTGCGGAAAATATTCAAGTAAAAACTAACATGAAAAGACGCACCACCATCATAGTCAGTATCGCCTTATCGATGATCATCACGCTCGTTGTTGTAGCCGGCCATGCGCCGACAGGCTACGTGCAGAACGATTGGACCGAGCCCTTTCCCGCCTTCGGCATTGCCGGAAATCTTTACTACGTAGGGAGCAGGGGACTGGCGAGCTATCTGATCACCACGCCTGAGGGCCACATTCTGATCAATAGCGATCTCGAAGCTAACGTGCCGATGATCCGGAGGAGTGTAGAGTCGCTGGGTTTCAAGTTCAGCGACATCAAGATTCTTCTCATCAGTCACGCACACTACGATCACTGCGCCGGGAGCGCCACGATCAAACAGCTCACGGGCGCCAAATACATGGTGATGGAAGGCGACGTCGATGTAGTTGAATCTGGTGGTAAGAGCGATTTTCAGTATGGCAACGACCCGACTCAACTTTACCCGGCGACGAAAGTCGATCGTGTATTGCATGATGGCGATAAAGTGAAACTCGGAGATGCGACACTCACTGCGCGTCTGACGCCGGGTCACACAAAGGGTTGCACGACATGGACCATGCGAGTGGCTGATGTCTCGGGGCTGCGCGACGTTGTGATCGTTGGCAGTCCGAATGTGAACCCCGGATACAAGCTCGTCGGCAATGCGGTCTATCCGCATATCACGGAAGACTTCGAGAAGACATTCCGCGTGCTGAAGTCACTGCCGGTTGATTATTTCCTCGGCGCGCACGGTAGTTACTTTGATCTGGAAGCGAAATATCCGCGGATCAAATTAGGCATGCTGCCCTTCTTCGATCGCAAGGGATACAAGAATTTTGTCGACGACAGAGAGCAGGCGTTCCGGATGGAGTTGACGAAACAGAAGGGCGCCGTCAAGGTGGCTGATTAAGCCTGAGATCCTGTTTGGACGAGGCGCTAACATCGGCTCTGATTCATACGTCTATATACTCGTGCTGAGTTGATCGAACGGAAGGAATTGCTGATGTTAGTTTATGTCCGCCGGTTTATCTTAATCACCTCATGTTTGCTAACGCCGGCGTTTCTCACGGCGGCTCAAAGTCCTGCCTATCGATTCACCTCGGGTTCCAGCTCAGCCAGAGTTCCGATCGAGTTGGCGAACAATCTGATTGTTCTAAAGGTCCGCGTCAACAGCTCGAGACCACTCAACTTCATATTCGACACCGGCGCGAGCATTTCTGTGATCGATCCGCAGACCGCAAGAGCCCTGGGATTGCGCGCGAAAGGCAAACTGAACCTCGACGCGACCGGCGGGTCGGTTCAGAGCGGATTGATCGGGCCAGTGTCTTTGTCGCTGGTAGGTGTGACCGTATTCAAGCAACCACTCGCCACGATAGATCTCGACGCTTTCGCGCCCTTATTCGGTTACAAAATCGACGGCGTCATCGGCTACGACTTCATCAACAACTTCGTCGTCGAAATCGATTACGGGGCGAGTTTGATGAGTATGTACGAGTCGGCCAGCTATAAATATGCGGGACCTGGTGAGTCAATACCCCTCGAGCTCGTGGAGAAGACGCCTTTCGTGCGCGTCCGGATCGTCTTGAATGGACGCGAACCGATCGAAGGAAAATTTGAAATCGACAGCGGCGCGACTGGAATCCTGAATCTAAACACTCCTTTTGTTAACAAGCACAAGATGCTCGAGACGCTGGCCAAACAAGCGCAAAGTAAACTGGGCGGTGTAGGTGGGTCAGCGGAGGCTGTAAAGGCGCACGTGCCTGCGGTCGCGCTCGGAAGTTTGGCTGTAAAGAATCCCCTGGTTGTATTTGCCCAGGGGACCGAAGGCAGCGAGAGTAGCGCTGAGTATGACGGTGAGCTCGGCTCCGGGTTCCTCAGCCAGTTCAAGACAATCCTCGACTACTCACGTTCACAAATGATCCTCGAACGAAATCAAAGTGTCCCGACTGCGAAAGACTTGAGCGGGCTCGACATTGTCGCAGAGCCACCGCGGTTTAGAACATTCGTCGTGAATAGTGTGGCGGCAGATAGTCCGGCGGCGGCGGTTGGAGTGCAAGAGGAAGACACGATTGTCGCAGTCGATGGTCAGCCAACCGCGAGCCTTACATTAAGAGAGTTGCGGCGATTGTTTACACAGGCAGGCGAGCGCGCGTTGAGTGTCAGACGCGGATCGAAAACGATTCGACTACGAATGCGATTACAATGACTGTTCGAAAGTGGGATCGCTAGTCCCGCAAGTGAAATCAAAATATAAGCTTTGGTCCGATTTTCTACGCAGATTTCTCATTCATACGCTTGGCACAGTCTTTGAAGTAGCACCCGTGCCCGAGACCACCTAGAGGAGTCTCCCTGTATGCACGATCTCATCTACTGCTTCCGTATGCTGCGTAAGCGGCCCTCCTTTACGATCGTCGCCGTGCTCACTCTTGCACTCGCCATCGGCGCGAGCACAGCGCTCTTCAGCATCGTCAATATCGTGGTGCTGAATCCATTCCCCTACAAAGATCCTTCACGACTCTTCTTCGTGCGCCAGAGTATGCCGAAGCTCGGCGTGCAGGAACAGATTCGATCTTCAGGTCCGGAGTTTGCCGACTTCACAAACAGCGGGATCTTCGAACGTGTCGCAGCGGTCGAGCCTGTCAGTCGCAATCTCACGGGCAGTTTCGAACCGGAACGACTCGCGTCCGCAAAAGTCTCAACTGAGTTCTTCAACATCCTCGGCATCGAACCATTGCTCGGCCGCACCATCGCGCCCAACGAACAAGGTCCTGACGGTCAGCGCGTCCTCGTAATCAGTTATGGTCTTTGGCAGAAACGTTTCGGTGGCGACAGTGCAGTGTTGGGCCAGAAAGTGTTCCTCGACGACGAGCCCTTCACGATTGTCGGCGTGATGCCACCGCAATTCAGGTTTGAAGAATCACAAGCGTGGTTTCCGTTCCCGTTTGATCTCGCTAAGAACGCGCGGGACGGTCGCGCTTACCTGATCATGGCTCGCACTAGCTCCGCTACGACAGACCAACAGGTAAATGCAGCACTCGCCAACCTGGCGCGACAAAACGAACAGGACTTCGGTGGCACAAACCAGGAATACGCCGGTCGAGGAATCTATTTGCAGTCGCTGGGCCAATATTATTTCGGCCCGGTCCGCAGGGCGCTTTATATCCTGCTTGGCGCTGTCGGTCTCGTCCTGCTGATCGCGTGCGCAAACATCGCAAACTTACTACTCGCGAGATCGATGAGTCGCTCGCATGAAATCGCGATTCGCAATGCGATGGGGGCAAGTCGCGCTCGCATCATCCGCCAGATGCTCATCGAAAGCGCTGTCCTGGGTTTACTGGGCGGTGGGCTGGGTCTGCTGATCGCTTCGTGGGGAACAAAACTTCTTTTCAAACTGATGCCCACCGGCATACTTCCCACCGGCGTCGAGATAACGATGAACGTGCGGGTACTCCTCTTCACGTTAATCGTGTCGCTCGTAACGGCGTTCATCTTTGGTCTATGGCCGGCGATTCAGGGCTCGAGAACACAGACGCGCGAAGCGTTGCAGGCAGCGAGTAAACGATCAACTGCCGCCGTTGGCGCTCGCCGCGCGCAAAGCGTGCTGGTAGTTGCGGAGGTAGCCCTCTCGCTGGTGCTGCTCGTGATGGCGGGTTTGATGATCCGGAGTTTTGCGAAGCTGACGAACATCGATCCGGGTATGAGCACGTCAAACGTGGTGTCTATGCGGATCAATCGTTCGCCAGCGAAGTCGAAAGACGGTTCACAGAACGCGATCTTTTTTCAACAAGTGATCGATCGAGTCAAGACGTTGCCGGGAGTTGAGTCGGTGGGAGTTATGTCACACCCGCCTTTTTCATCCACAGAAGAGTTTCCGATCACAGTCGAGAGTGTCGCGAATGCCGGAACGCAAACGCAAAGCATCGACACGCGCACTGTCAGTTCCGACTACTTCAACACCTTGCAGATCCCGTTGGTCGCCGGGCAATTCTTCGCGGTTGAAGATGGCGCACAGTCTACGCCGGTCGTCATTGTTAACCAGTCGATGGTCAACCGTTTCTGGTCCAACCAGGATCCGGTTGGCAAGAGACTCAAGATTGGCATGGCCGATTCGAAGGGCTCCTGGTTTTATGTTAAGGGCGTCGTCAAAGATTCGGCCCAGTTAACGCTCGACCGCGAAACCAGGCCCGAGATCTATTTTGCTCTCGGACAGTTGGCCTGGCGCTATCGGCGTATGAATGTCGCGGTGCGCACGAGTGTCGATCCGAAGAGTGCGGTGGCTACGATTCAGGCGGCGATTCGCGAGGTCGATAAGGATCAGCCGGTATATCAGATTCAAACGATAGACGAGCTGATTGGCAGCACCGTTAGCACTCGTCGTTTTGCGTTGACGATTCTGACTCTGTTTGCAGTGCTCGCGCTGGTGTTGGCGGTGTCGGGAATTTACGGTGTGATTTCGTATTCGGTGACACAGCGAACTCAGGAGATCGGGATCCGGATGGCGCTGGGTGCGCGTGCGACAGACGTCCTGCGACTCGTGTTGGTGCAATTCATGCGACTGACGATTGTGGGTGTAGTGCTCGGACTCGTCGCGGCGTACGCGTTGACGCGACTGATGACGAGTTTGTTGTTTGGCGTCACGGCAACCGACATCACCACCTTTATCCTCGTTCCGATCAGCCTTTCGCTCGTTGCGTTGATTGCATGTTTGATCCCCGCCAGACGAGCAACGCGTGTCGATCCCCTGGTAGCGCTGAGATACGAGTGAATTTAGACAGGATTACAGGATTTACAGAATTAACAGGATTTGATCTTGGTTGTCTTGTAAATCCTGTAATCCTGTCAAACATAATCAACCTCACCCAGGCGCGCGCGAGGAACGCGGCAAAAATCCTCTTTCAGTGCGTGCGAAGTTTGCTTCAATATGAGACACTGTCCGCGCCGTTCGCAACAACTCTTGCAGGCTTCAAGCACGTTTTTGGGTGTTGTAGTTAGCGAACCTGTCCAACCCCAAAATCAATAAAAAGAGTCCCTTCTCCAGAGGCTGTTCGAGACAGTCTTTTAACCGGGAAACTGTCTATGAGTGTGCTTTCAAAAATCTTTCTTAACGAACCTCGCGGCGAGATGGTGACCTTTAAAAAGGGGTTCCCAATACGTCTGGTGCTGCTCTTTACTGTCTTGACGGTGGTATTGACGACGACTGTGATTCTGACTTGGGAAAAGGTGCTGAAGCCTCCTTATTACAAGTGGATCGAGCGCAATTATCCCGGACCTGCCAACGCCGATAACCGCGACAAACTCGAACAAAGAACCGAGCACTTCTTCATCTCGATGACGGTTGACGTGATTGTCGTCAGCATCCTGCTAACGATTGTGAATCGTAAACAAAGACGATTAGTCGAAGTCAATCAGCAACTTGCACAAAATGAAAAAGTTGCGACGCTCGGCCGGGTGGCGGCCCAGGTGGCTCATGAAGTGCGAAACCCGCTCGCCGGTTTATTACTTTACTCAGAACATCTCAAGGGCAAAATCAACGGCAAGTTACCAAACGGCGATGCGCAACTGATCGACAAGATCATCGACACAATCAACAACCTCACCGCCACCACCGAACAGATTCTGAATTTTGCACGGCCGGTCACGCTTGCGCCGAGAAGAGTAGACCTCAATGAAGTTGCGCGAGACGCGACTCAGCTTTTAAGCTCGGAGATCGCCGCTCATTCAATCGAAACCAAACTCGATCTCGATAGTTCACCGGTTACGGGAATGCTGGACGAGCCATCGATTCGCGCGACCACGCTCAATCTCGTACTCAATGCGGTGCAGGCCATGCCCGCCGGTGGACACCTGAGAATTTCCACCAGCAGCAGCGAAGGCAAACTGTTGATGCTCATTAGCGATACGGGCTCGGGAATGAGTCCCGAACAGATCAGACAGATCTTCGAACCGTTCAATACGACCAAAAGCCGTGGCCTCGGTCTGGGAATGCCCTACGCACAAAAGATCATTCAACAACACGGCGGACAAATCGTTGTCGAAAGCCAGCCCGGAAAAGGAACAGACGTCAGAATCGAACTGCCGGCAAACGAGAGGAATTAGAAATGGTCGCTCGACCCTCCAGGAAAATACTGGTCGTTGACGATGAGCCAAGCGTTACCGGATCGCTGGAATTGATCCTTAGCGAAGGCGGATTTGAAGTTTTAACGGCCAACAGTTTCGCTTCCTCTACGGCGATTTTGAACCGGACTAAGGTTGATCTTGTGATCACCGATCTGCGGCTGGCGGATGCGTCAGGAATCGACCTGATCAAACACATCAAGAAAGACACGCCGGATATTGAAGTTATCCTCATGACTGGATACGGCTCGCTCGATATCACGATCGAAGCCATCAAGGCCGGTGCTTACTACTACCTCGAGAAGCCTTACACGGCCGATCGTCTGTTCACACTCGTGGATCGCGCCTTACAGTTGATCGAATTGAAACATGAGAACCAGTCGCTGAAACGCACGATCGCAGGCGACAGTGAAACGTTCGGCATGATCGGCCGCGATCCGCAGATGCACCAGATCTTTGAGACGATCCGGACTGCGGCGCCTTCCGATGCTTCAGTCTTGATCGAAGGCGAGAGCGGCACGGGCAAGGAATTGATCGCTACGGCTTTCCATGCGCAGAGCCAGCGCGCGGACGGGCCTTTCATTCGAATTAACTGCGCCGCGCTTCCGAATGAGCTGATCGAATCGGAATTGTATGGATATAAAAAAGGCGCATTCACCGGAGCCGATCGCGACAAGCGTGGATTGATTGAAGCTGCCAACCACGGCACGCTCCTCCTCGACGAGATCGCGGAAATGCCGACGCACCTGCAGACCAAGTTGCTGCGAGTTCTACAAGAGCGACGACTACGCCGGATCGGTGATGAAAAGGAGATCGACGTCAACTTCCGGCTCGTGTCAGCCACAAACCGCAACACGCTGGCGCTGCTGGAAGAAGGTCTCCTGCGGAAAGATCTCTACTTCAGAATCAGCACCATCAAAATTAAGGTCCCACCTTTGCGTGAGCGTCTTGATGACGTGCCGGTGATCGCGGGACGTTTTTTGATTCGATTCAACGAACAGTATGGTAAAGAGATTCGCGAAATCTCACCGGAAACGGTCGCGCGTCTGGTAAATTATGATTGGCCGGGCAACATACGACAGCTCGAGAGCGTGATTGAGCGCGCGGTGCTGTTCTGTTCGGGCAACGAATTGCTACCGAACTGTTTGCCGGAAGAATTTCAAGAACGCGCTTCGAGCTCTACATTTGTGATTCCACCGTTGTTACCGATGGAAGAGATCGAGCGCCAGGCGATAATGCAAACTCTCGAACGCACTCACGGCAATATTAAGAAGACCGCGCAGATATTGCGTTTCCCGCGGCCGACTTT
>Ga0134124_10004091_pt1 | contig 11703 bp, 7 predicted proteins | sample KB304_FD_96880 | JGI IMG/M metagenome (GOLD analysis project Ga0134124, IMG submission 96880) | Terrestrial soil microbial communities without Nitrogen fertilizer from Kellogg Biological Station, Michigan, USA - KB3-0-4 | ecosystem: Environmental > Terrestrial > Soil > Unclassified ... | reverse complement strand
GGGTAGTCCCAAACATCGGGCGGCAGCTTATCCTTGAGCGATGCATACATGGCATCGCGGAACAGTTTCAGCGCCGGGTACGGCCGAAGGGCAATAGTGCGCTCCACTATCAGCCCCTGCTCGTCATCCACGATGACCTCGAAGCTCTCGATCTTGTGGCCATCCATGGTCCCGACCCAGCGCAAGAAGGTGGTGCGTTCATCGAGCTTAAACTCCGCTGTATAGGTACCGGAACCACGCGTAGTGCTCGACTGAGCGAAAATCGCCGCGATGACTTCACGGCCCTCGATCGGCCGAATCAGGATCGGACTGTTGAATACAATGTTTTCGGCAAGCAACTCGCTCACCTGTGCGGCTGTAGGCTTACCGGACTCCCGTAGTTTGCGTAAAGGATGCATTGTGATTCCTCCTATGCTATGGCGGCGAGCGTACGTGAACTACAGCGACGAGCTCATGGAAAGCTGAGAGCAACTTGAAGCAAGGCCCCCCGACTTCGTTTAGGCTTTTGCTGCCGCGCTGATCTCGTAGTTCCGTGCTTCGATGGCTTTCAGAGTCTTTGCAAACCACTTCTCCAACTGTCCCTTGCCGACAATCCCCAGGAACGCGCCGAGCAACCGCCCCTTGAGGTTCTTGCCATCGCGCACAATCACGACGTCCACGTCGGTCGTGCCGTTAGGCTGCCTCGTGAAAGTATAGGTATGGCCCGAGCGACCTCCCCACAAGTTCGAGTCAGTGGTGGTAAGAACGACGTGGTTTGGATCGGACCAATCGTAGTGCAGTCGTTCCCAGATGCCGCCCGAACCTTCTGTGACGTCGGCGTAGGTTGAGCCCATCTCATGCACTTTCAGGTATTCGTCCTTACTATTACCAAAGAGCTTCGCGCGGCCTGGACCAAAGTCGGTGAGTCCGGCGATGAACTGCTCGGGAGTTGCAGTGGTTGTCTGTTTGAAGTGAATTGTGGACATGTGTGCTCCTTTGTCTGCTTACTTTGAATATCGATTGAATGGAATGGCCGGAATCTTTCGGGCGAACACTTCAGTTAAGTTTGCAGCCATCAGGGAATGCGGCTGTATACGCTTGAAGGGTTTCTGCTGATCCTGGCCACAATTTTTCCACAAAATCACTTGGCTGTCCGGGTTCGCAAACTCGCGTCATCTTTCATAATCACTCGTTGAGGAGAGTTCGGCTCCAACCGATAGGCACCTCGCATCAAGTCCCGCCGCTAACGATTGTGAGGAGGCGCGCAGCAACGGGATCTATGTTTCATATCAGTCTCCAGTCTCTGGCGCTTGCTCTTCGGGCGCGACTGCTGTTGGCACGGGCGCTTTGCCTGCGCCCGAGAATTTCTCCACTAGATAAAAGATCGCCGGAATAAAGAAAATACCTATGGCGCTTGCCGCCAACATCCCACCGATTACGGTAGTGCCCATGATCTGACGGGCCACCGATCCGGCACCTGACGCCGTCCACAACGGCACGCAGCCGAGAATAAACGCAAAGGAGGTCATAAGGATCGGGCGGAGACGGAGCCTCGCGCCTTCGAGCGCGGCGTCAACGAGTGGCTTGCCTTTTTCATATTCGTCTTTAGCGAATTCGACGATCAGGATTGCGTTCTTGGCTGCCAACCCGATCAGCATGACCAGACCGATTTGCGAATACACATCGTTTTCGATTTGGACCATGTAAGCTGGCAAGAACCAGCCAAGCACGACGCGGCGTAACCACAAAACACTGAAGGCACCGAATACCGCTACCGGCGTACTCAGCAACACGCTGAACGGCAGGGTCCAGCTTTCGTACAAAGCTGCCAGAATCAGGAAAACAAACAATAATGAGAACCCGAAGATCACTGTGACGGGCACTCCTTGTTGCGCTTTCTTCTCTTGATATGAAATACCCGTGTAGTCGAAACCCATTTCCCGCGGCATTGTTTGGGCGAAGACCTCTTCCAGGGCCGTCGTTGCCTGATTGGAGCTATAGCCCGGTGCAGCGCTGCCATTTATTTGAGCGCTGCGGTACTCGTTATAACGCATGGTGAACTCAGGACCATGGCGGGGCTCGAGCTTCGTCAAAGCAGAGAGTGGCACGTTCTCCCCTTTATTATTGCGCACGTAAAACTGACCGACGTTTTCGGCGCGCGTGCGATAGTCCCCTTCGGCTTCAATGTAGACCTGCCATTGGCGGCCAAAGCGGTTGAAGTAATTGACAAACAGTCCACCCATAAAAGCCTGAATTGTCCGGTAGACATCGTTGAGGGCCACACCCTGTTTGAGCACCTTGTCCCGATCGACTGTTATGAATTTCTGGGGCACGCTTGGTAGGAATGTGGTGCTCAAGGACCCTATCTCGGGGCGCTTCCGAGCCGCTGCCATAAATGTGTTCAAGTTGTCAGAAAGAAACTGAACATCATTGCCGGCACGGTCCTCGAGAACGAAGGTGAATCCGCCGGAAGTACCAACCCCAGGAATTGCCGGTGGTGAGAACGCGAACGCGACTCCCCCCGGGAGCTTGCTGAGTTCCTGATTCAGGTGCTGCTTAATAACCTGATACTGCTCTTCTTTCGACTTGCGCTCATCCCATGGCTTTAGAGTGACGAAAAAGAAGGCGTTATAACTGGCCCGCACATAGCTGAGCAGACTGAAGCCTATGACGCTGGTGGTGTAGCGGACCCCGGGCGTTTGCGAGAGGATGTTTTCGACCTGTCTCGCAGCTTCGTTTGTGCGCCCTAGCGAGGCCGCGTTGGGAAGCTGCATGTTCACATACAGGTATCCAAAGTCTTCGTCCGGCAGGAAACTGGTCGGGACTCTGTTGCTGAAGAAAAATGCGGCAAGGCCGAAAGCCACTAGAATCGCCAGCGCAATCACGCTCTTGCGAATCAGTACTTCAGACCATCGGACATAACCTTCAGTGGCACGTCCAAAAATACGGTTAAACCAGCCGAAGAACTTTCCCAGCAGCCCGCGGCCCTTCTTTCTCGGACGAAGTAGCAGGGCCGACAGTGCCGGGCTGAGCGTGAGCGCGTTGAACGCCGAGATGATCACGGAGATTGCAATGGTAACGGCAAATTGCTGATAGAGCCGTCCGGTAATGCCGGGAACGAAAGCTGTAGGCACAAAAACCGCCGAGAGTACCAGCGCTATCCCTACAAGTGGTCCGGAGATCTCTTCCATCGCTTTTAGTGCTGCTTCCCTGGGAGCCATACCTTCCTCGATGTGGCGCTCTACAGCCTCGACCACAACAATGGCGTCGTCAACCACCAGCCCGATGGCCAACACCAGGCCGAACAAAGAGAGCGTATTGATCGAGAATCCGAATATCGGGAAGAAGATAAATGCGCCGACAAGCGAGACCGGCACAGCGAGGAGCGGAATTAAAGTGGCGCGCCAACCTTGCAGAAAGAGATAGACCACAAGGATCACCAGTATGATTGCGATCACGAGGGTCTCAATAATCTCCTTGATGCCTTCAGTGACAGAGCGTGTCTGATCGAGCGAGACCACTGAATCCATGTCTGCTGGAAAGCGCTGCTTCATTTGGCCCATCAGCTTGTTAATGCCTGAGGCCGCGTCGACGGCGTTCGAACCGGGCAACTGGTACACCGCGATAATGGCGCTCGGTTTGCCATTCAAACGACTTAAGAGGCTGTAATCCTGTGCACCCAACTCAATCCGAGCCACATCCTTGACTCGTACGACTCCGCCATCCGGTGTTTCCCTGATGACGACCTGTCCGAATTGTTCAGGCGACGTCAAACGACCCTGGGCAAGAACGGAATAGGTAAACTCCTGATCCGGAGGCGCGGGCTCGCCACCGGCCTTTCCTGCGGGGTTCACCGTGTTTTGGGCTTGAATTGCGCTGACTATTTCAGTGACGGTGATACCCAGCTTAGCCAGCTGGTCAGGCTTCACCCAGAGTCGCATCGCGTACTGACCAGCGCCAAAGATCTGGACCTGGCCAATGCCCGGCGAACGCGCGATTGGATCACTAAGGTTGATGTATGCATAGTTAGCAAGAAACCGCGCGTCGTAGGTCCCGTTTGGCGAGTACAGTCCGATCAACATGAGCGGCGCGGTTGTTGATTTTCGGACGGTAACCCCAAAGTTTGTAACGTCGGCAGGGAGCTGTGATGCGGCTTGTGTCTCCCGGGACTGGGCCAAAATCAGATCGGTGTTCGGATCTGTTTTCACATCGAAGTTCACGATCAGTGTTGTGGATGAGTTTCCGGTGGCGTTTAAGGAATACATGTAGTTCATGTTGTCAACGCCATTCATCTGCTGCTCGATCGGAGTGGCAACCGACTGCTCAAGCGTTTGCGCATCCGCTCCGACGTAGGTCGCCAAAATCTGAATTTCCGGGGGGACGATGTTTGGGAATTGAGCGACGGGCAGAGTCACGATCGTGATCGCGCCTACAATCACCAGTACAAGCGAGATCACTATCGCGACAATGGGACGATTGATAAAGAACTTTGACATACCCGTTAGCCTCCCTTCGTTTCGGCCGCTGCCACGAACGGCATTGGATTCACCAGCGCACCGGCACGAACCTTCTGCACACCCTCGGCGACAACGCGTTCACCCGGCTTCAGCCCTTCCTCGATAATCCACATGGAGCCCGTCTGGTTACCTACCTTTACGCTCCGGATACTTATCTTGTTATCTGCGCCGACAACAGCCACCTGATAGCTGCCTTGAAGTTCCGTGACCGCGCGTTGTGGGACGAGCAGCGCACCTTCTCTAACATTGGTCGCAGCGCGAATTCGGCCGTATCCACCTGGGCGCAGAATGTTTTCGGGATTGGGAAAAGTTCCGGCTATTCGAATGGTGCCAGTGCTTTGATTAACCTCGCGGTCCGAAAAGTAAATGAACCCTTGATGGGGATAGGTATTCCCATCGGCCAAAACCAGTTCGAGCGGCAACTTTTTCCTCTCAGCTACACGGCTCGCTTCTGTTGGGAAACGTCTGTTCCAATCAAGCCATTCCTGCTCGCTGGCGGTGAAATAGACCTTGATGGGATCGACCGTCGAAACTGTAGTCAGGGCTTGTCCGTTAGGATTGACAAGGTCACCGACCTGGGCTCTGGCTGCCCCGGCCACGCCATCGATGAGTGAAGTGATCTTAGTAAATCCCAAATTAAGTTGTGCTGTTTGGACCGCCGCCGTGGAGGTTTTGACTTGGGCCTTTGCCGCCAGGATCGTGGCCTTCGCCGTCTCAATCCCAGCGTTTGCCGCCTGGACCAGAGCCTTAGCTGCAAGATTCGCTTGGACCGCATTGTCGAGATCTTGCTCGGTAACGGCTTTCTCTTTCGCGAGCGGGATGTAGCGGTCGACGTCGAGCTGGGCCTTGCCCTGATTAGCCTCGGCTTGGGCGAGCTGAGCGTTGGCCTGAAGCAGTTGCGCATTGGCTTGGGCGAGCTGGCCCTCGGCCCTGGCGAGGTCCCCGTTTGCCTGATCAAGGACTGCCTGGAGAGGTCTGGCGTCGATCTCGAAGAGCAACTGTCCCTTCTTCACGAATGTGCCTTCCGAGTAGTCTTGCTTCAGCAGGTAACCCGTCACTTGTGCTTTGATTTCCGCATTCACCATTCCCTCTAGCGTCCCAATCCATTCACTGTAAATCGGGACGTCCTTTTGCTCGACTTGCACGACCAGGACCTCAGGTGGGCCGGGTTGTACGATTTGTGTCTTCGAGCAACGAGCGGCAACGATCAGACCCGTTACGATCAAAGGTATCGTCGCCGCCCACAAGAATGTTTTGCGTTTCAGCGGAATTTTAATACGCATTCCACACCAATTCCTTCCTGAAAAAGCCTAGCTCAACCACTGCGGTTGATAACATCGTCTGGACTACTGCAGTCGCGCCGTCCCCGAGTGAGGTTGGCATTGCCCTTGTTTCTTTCTCCCACTTGCGTGCGGGTTACTAATCTTTTTATTTGCTCGAAGTATTGGCTGGGGGTAGACCACTGGGAAACTGATCAAGCGTTCCTTTAGTTTCTGATGGGGGAAACGATTGTACATGCCGTGCCCTTCCGCACCTCAGCGAGGTGGTCGTGAAACACGGCGATGTCCGCTTGCTCGCGCAGCACCGACCAAGCTGCGCTCTCAAGCACCACATTTTTTTATCGTAAAGAACAGCCATATTGTACTTCTTCATTGGCATCGAATCCCGCGGTTGTTGATTCGAGCCTCACGTCCCGCGACGAAGCTTCTCTACCAAATCATCAGTTAAACTTGTCAAGGCTTAACATTAGGCTTCGCGCTCCGTTCGATTGCTAAGAGCAAGTCTGCCGATGGGAATCTTCCTTAATGGTATTAATAAGGCTATCCCGATCTTGGCTTTTTGAGTTCTTTTGTATACGCCTTGTTCAGTGCAATCTCCATCGTAGGCGTCGAGTGCACAATCAGCTCCAGGGGATGACCGTTCCCCGCCTCACGTCGATTAACCTTGCGGCTCAGGCACGTGAATTCTGTGACTCACTCTTATTTCTTTTTCTCTGAGTTAAGTTAACAAGGCCGTTGCTTGCGACGTTTGCACGATCTTCTCCTTGTTGCGTATTAATATCTGCGTGGCTTTCATGATACAAACAATCCACCATGCACGACGCACTTCCATTCCTCATTCGCCACGGCTACGCGGTGTTGTTTCTCGCTGTGCTGGCTGAGCAGCTTGGGCTACCACTGCCGGCCACACCTTTTATTATCGCGGCGGGCGCACTGGCCCACCTGGGCCAGATGAACTTCGTGGTCGCCATCTTGTTGGCGACCGTAGCGTCGGTGCTGGCGGATCTCTCGTGGTACCAGATTGGGCGCTTGCGCGGCGTCAAGGTATTGCGCCTGCTCTGTCGCATCTCGCTCGAACCGGACTATTGTGTGAGACGCACTGAGAATTCTTTCTCGCGTCATGGGGCGAAGACACTCTTGATCGCGAAGTTTGTTCCCGGCGTCAGCACAGTGGCGCCGCCGCTCGCGGGCATCAATCACTTACCACTGGTCCGATTCATAATCTATGACGGGTGTGGGGCCCTCTTCTGGATCGGCTCCTTCATGCTGCTCGGGTTTATCTTCAGCAATCAGCTTGAACAAGTGCTCGACTATACCGAGCGCTTTGGCAGTTTGACCGTCATCGTGCTGGTTGTACTCGTCTTTGCATGGATTGGGTGGAAGTATTTCCAACGCAGGCGCTTTCTGCGCAGCTTGCGTATAGCCCGCATCTTGCCCGCGCAACTGAAGATGATGATGGACCGGGGTAACGAGGTTTTCGTGGTTGATTTGCGACATGCGATCGATCTCGAGGACGAACCGCGCACCATTCCCGGTGCGTTGCGATTACCTGCTGAAGAGTTTGAGCGGCGCGCCGATGAACTGCCTAAGGATCGCGAGTTGGTGTTGTTTTGTACTTGACCGAACGAAGCGACCAGCGCCCGGGTGGCGCTCCAACTCAAACGCCGTGGAATAACACGCGTGAGACCGCTCGCCGGCGGGTTGGATGCATGGATCGAGTCGGGATTTCCGGTAATAGTTTAGATGGGTAGCCAGACGTATTGCACTTCCTTTGACAGCGTGTGATCTCCTGCATCGAATGTACACGACGAAGTGAGTGTTTGCGGTAAACCGACACATCTGACTTTGGTATCACGACGATCGGCGCAGTATGCGTAAGCCTAGACCGGCTCTCTGATTGCCAACTTCCACGGTGTGTTCAAGGCGCAGCCGAGGGGGACACCAGCACAGTGAAGATAGTTATTGGCCCTGCGCCTTTAGTGAATCCTTTAACGGTAAATGCTGGCACTGCAGCGAAAAAAGCGGGCCGAGTCAAAGGTGAAATCAACAAAGCCTCCTGAGAGTCAAACCCAGCGGCGTTAACTAAGCGACCAGGCGCCCTTGTGTTCGCGAATGTACCCTGAGACGTTAGCGGCCCTCCCGGAGCAACCGTAACAGTAGAATCCAGTGTTAATACGATTGGATCAGCTCTAGCAGATGCAGTCAACAAAAGCGCCGTCAGCGTTGCAGGCAGGAGCATTAGTTTATTGTAGTTTCTATTCAAGTTTGATCCCTTTAGGTCTCTGCTTTCTGTGACACTCAATCTATAACCCAGAGGCGTTAAGACGATCCTAATTTACCAAAAGAAAGGGTTGCCTTTTTTTCGTGGGCAGGATTCTGCCGATTCACGGTTCACGGTACTTCTAATGATCCAGAGCTTCCTTTCCCTTTCCGCGCCGCACATCGATCAATCGCAGTTTCGGTGGACCGCTCGTATCTGGAAACGTATCTCCGGCTTCGACATCCAACATCAGCAACAGTTGAAGATCCTGAAATGCGGCGTCGTCAAGATAGTCCGCACGAATTGCCTGACTGAAGCTGCTGCCAACCTAGTCGCTGAACTCGAAGGGCAATTCGCCGACTTATTCGACGTTTCCGTATTATCGCGCGTCGCCGATGAGTGCGAAGCTGGCCCAGTAGTAAGGATGTTGGTATTCAGGACTTCGTCGCATAGACATCATGCTGTTGTGCAAGAAAGCGGTTTTGGTGAGCGGCGCGCCTGACTTTGTTTTTAAGTTGAAATAGAACCTGCTCAACAGTTTCGCGCGCGCAGTTGATTCAATGTCCCAGCGGTTGATCAGAATCAGCGGCGATCCTGCTACAAACCATGACCACGACTCGGACGGTATCGTTAAGCCCTGCAGATACGTCGGTGTCTGTGCCGAGGACAGAACAACCAGCTGCGCGGTTGTTTGCAGATTCACTATCTCTCGCGCCTGGAGAAAGCCATCATCCTGGTTAGCGTTCCCGGCAGCTAAACCTATAAAAGAAGACATTGGCGAGGCCTCATCAAATATTGCTGGTGCTGAGAAGTGCAACACGCCTGCGTGCGACGCCTCAACTTTGAATCGTTCTTCGCTCGCGTTTGTCCCGGCAAACACTCGATTCCTTTCCGTGCCATAAATCGTTGATAGTTGTCTGATCTCTTCCTCCTGCTGAAGCGAATGCTCTAACTTCGTGTTTGCATAACCAACTTCCACTCGATCTCTAAATGCTTTCGAGAAGGCGGGATTGGCAAAGCCGACAAACGTTGGGGAGGCAGACGAACGATGCGGCTGTTTTTGTATTTCACGCAAGGCAGTTAGAGATGGCGCATACGAAATCTGCATCTGATCCGCGACGAAATGATCTGGAAGCGGTTGTAAGGCCTCAAACGGCAGCCGCCATAGAACTCCGTCCGGAACAACGACGAGTTTTGTTTTAAGTACAATCTGATCATCCGCCGGCTTGATTAACAAGTCGTACAATTCGCGCGTCAACGCTGCGTAATCAGGCGAACGCTCGCTAATCTGCTGTTCAAGCTGTCTGACTTTCGAAGTCAGCTCATAGTTTCTGACCTCAAGCGGGTAGACCCTTAATTCAATTGTTGCAGGTCGCTCGTTCTTTCTCGTCTTTGCAGCCTTTTCTGTCGTGACGACAAACAGATAAGTGTTGTTTTCCGTCACGACGTATTCCAGCAACGCGGTTGAGGTATCGGGCACGAGCGAACGCAATTCCTCGAGTTTCAACGGAGGAAGCTCACCCCGATCCAGTTTAAGTTGACGATGGGTTAGGTAGAGCTTTTGATGGAAATCACCATAAGCGGCACGCGCTTGTCGCAAACGCTCCGTCAAACTCGAGCGCCGAGCCTCGGTTGAGCTTCGCGCTTGGGATTCATGATCGAGTTGAAATTCGACCGAAGCCACAGTTCCGGCGAGTCGCTGCTCCTCTTTACGCTCGGCCGCACTCAGTCCTTTGGTAGTTGACGCATTGCTATTCCTGAAGAGATCAAAAAGCGTTTGCACCTTCGCACGTTCAGCATAATCGAAGGCTTCGCCCGGCCGATGTTGACTCATTAAATAATCGACCAGGGAGAGGTACGGTAGTGAACTGTTGTGTTGTCCTCCCGCGGTGGCTGGTCTTAGTCGCAACGACTCGACCACGGATACAGCATCAGTCAGAGCCTGATATGCCTGCGTTGTGTGGTCCAATCTCTGATGGACCTTGCCGACGAGCGTCTGCGCGTACCACAACAAATCAGCGTTATTAACTTGCCTCGCAATTGTTACTGCACTTTCAGCAGCACTTAAGGCCTTCGTATTCTCGTTCTGCAGTAAGAACGCTTCCGACACACGCGTCAATACTTCCCCCATGCTTTCTTTGTTTCCGCCTGATTCAAACAGCCTTAGAGCTTTTTGAAAGTGATCCAATGCATCGGAATAATTTTTCTTCCGAATAAACGTAGAGCCAATCCCAGCAAGAACGTCGCCCTCACCTGACATATCATTCATCTGTTCGCGCAACGTTAATGCCTGCTGATACGAAATGAGGGCCGATTCATAATTACCCTGCATGTAGTAAGCATTTCCGATAAGACTTAGCACCCGCGCCTTCTCAATATCGTTTGCCGTAGTTTCAAACTCTTTCTGAGCTTTGATGTAGTACTCGAGAGCGCGAACATAGTCGCCTTGTAACGCTCTTACGAGTCCAATGCTTCCCAGGGTGGTACCAACCGGCCCTTTCATTTGCTCAGACAGGGCAAGACTACTGAAGTAGTTCTCTAGAGCTGCAGCATAGTCTCCACGCGAGCGGTGTACGTTGCCGATTCCTTTAAGTGCAGCAGCAAGTCCGGTCTTGTCTGGTTGCTTTTGCTGGAGAACGATATCTCTTTGAAAGTACTCCAGAGCTTGATCGTAATCTCCCTGGAAGTATGAGGAATTTGCCGCGCCGTTGAGAGCCGCGATTGTGGCACCGATCTCTGTTGGAGATAGCCACGAGAGTGTCTGCTTGTAGAAGTCCAGCGCTGCGGCGTAGTCACCTTGCATGTACAGCGAATCCGCCAGGCGTGCCATGTTCTCAGCGCTTTTAAGCGCATCTTCACTTCTTCGAAACGCCTCCGCTGCAGCTGCATAGTCTCCCTGTCCATAGTAGATGACACCGATGGAATTCAACGTGTTAGCCATCTCCACCCTATCATTCAGAGCGGTAAACTCTGTCAGCGCCTGCTGAAAGGTTTGCAGAGCGTCTGCATCCCGACGTTGTTCGCGATAGATTAAGCCCACGCCTGAAAGCGCTTTGGCGGATTCATAGTTGTTTGTGATTTCCGTGAACAACTCTCGAGCCTCGCGATAATGCTGGAGGGCCGCGGGATAGTTCGCTTGGAAATAGTAGACGGTGCCAATGTCTAACGACGCAGTCGCGATGCCTTCTGTATCACCGATTTGCCGGGCGATATTTTTGGCAAGTCCATAAATGTCAAATGCTGTCGAGTACTGCCCGTTTGCGAGGTGGATGTTGCCTTTTTGAATTAAGGCCTTTCGCAAGTCGGGTGTCATCAAGTCTTTCTTCTGAGAAAGCAAACGTTCCCGTTCTTGCGTCGATTTGATCGTGACTAAAGCTGTCGCAAACTCCTCGAGTTCAGAGACTTTGTCAGTTGGTTGAATTTGAGCATGCACAGGAACACTAGCGAGAACAAGGAGGACGAACCCGAGGATCATGGTGCCGAAAACTGTGATGACTTTCATGCGAGACAGAGGCCAGAATCCATTGCCTATTGAACCGACAGCACTCATAAACGCTCACCTTCCAATCGTCAATGAAACATCGCTCCCGTTGCGCGCTGGCATTGCGCAATCGATGAGCCAATTAAGCCGAATTCAAACCGTTCGACACATGTGAGACGTAAGGCT
>Ga0134124_10004088_pt1 | contig 11707 bp, 6 predicted proteins | sample KB304_FD_96880 | JGI IMG/M metagenome (GOLD analysis project Ga0134124, IMG submission 96880) | Terrestrial soil microbial communities without Nitrogen fertilizer from Kellogg Biological Station, Michigan, USA - KB3-0-4 | ecosystem: Environmental > Terrestrial > Soil > Unclassified ... | reverse complement strand
GCGCGTCTGGAAGCGGGCGAGCGCGCGCGGCTCCACCGTCGGATCGGCGAGCAGCTGCAGAGCGAAGCACTGAACGATCCGAGTCGAGAGGATTTGTTCGAGCTGCTGCATCACCTGAACCTCGGGCGCGGTGACAGCCAAGACGGAGCGACGCGGGTCGCGCTCGCAGAGTTGAACTTGCGAGCGGTGCAGCGCTCTCTGAAAACAGCCGCATTCAGCAATGCCGAGAGTCACGCCCAAATCGCAGTGGAGCTACTGGGTTCGAGCCCAAACAGCGAGCAGCAACAGCTGGCGTTCCGCGCCCACTACGCGCTCACGGAAGCCGCGGTCATGTTGGGTGACATGGCACGAGCGGAAGGCTCGTACGACCACCTGTTCGAGCTTGCTCCCAGCAACCTTTCGCGGGCGAGCGTGCACTTGCTGCGCACGCGCATGCTCGAGCATCAGTCGCGGCTGCACGAGGCCGTGACGGAAGTCCGCACGGCCGTGGCGCTGTTCGGCGTTGTTTTGCCGGAAGCGCACGCTGAAATCGATCAAGGGATAGGCGTTGGCATCGGCAAAATGACGGCGCACCTGGCTCGGATCGAAGTCGAAGACCTGGCCAACTTGCCGACGACCGACAGCGCCGAGACGGCGATGGTCCTAGCCCTGCTCTCGCAAGTGGTTCCGTCCGCGATTCAGACCTATCCGCCGCTCTTCGTTTTGGTCGAATTGCTGATGTTCGACTTGGCTCTGACCCGCGGGGTTGCCGCGGTCTCGTGCAAGAATTTCATCGACTGTGGCATCCTGCAGGCGAGCATTCTGAACAACCAGGACGTCGCCTATCGTCTTGGGCGCGCCGCATTCAAGCTGCTCGAGCGTTTCGCGCCGACACCGGTCGAATCGTCGGTGAATTTCGTGTTCGGCGGCTTCATCTCCCATTGGAAGGCGCACTTCAGCGAAGGCACGCGCGCCCACGAACTTGCCCAGAAACGCGGGCTCGAGCTCGGGGACATGTCGCATGTCGCCTACGCCTGGGCGCACCGCACGCAGCGTTCGATCGTGAGCGGTCGGCTACTCGAAGAGTGCCAGAGCGAGCTCGACGACGCGCAGAGTTACCTCAGTCGAGCTCACATGCCGGGGCTACTGGTCGGTACCTTGCCTACGGCGCGCGCGCTGGCTCGATTGCGCTCGGCTGCCGACGACGCCGAAATCGTCAAAGGCGACGCCGAGGCGACGAATGTGGTGGTGGAGTCCAAGAACGCGCAGTGGGCATATTCCTACGGCCAATGCCAAACGATGGTCAGCTTTTTGCTCGGCGATCTCGAGGCGGCGCGCAGCTGGCAGGCCTTCACTCAGCCCTATAGTTTGGCGGCCGCCAGTCTGTTCTCGGTTCCCGACTATCATTTGTTCGAGGCCTTGATCCGCGTGCAAGATTTCGCGCACGCCTCGGACGCAGAGCGCCCCGAGTTGCTTTCCGCGATCGACGCCACGCTCGCCAAGTTGGACACTTGGGGCCGAGCTTGCCCAGCGAACTTTGCTCATAAATACGAGCTGTTGGCGGCTGAGCGGGCGCGCATTTCGGGCGCCCCGCTGAATCAGGTGCTGGCCGGCTATGAGCGCGCGATCAAGGCGGCAGGCGAGGATTTCTTGAACATGCGAGCGCTGGCGAACGAGCTCGAGGCAAACTTTTGGCTCGAGCTCGACAACCCTCGCCACGCTCGCCCGGTGCTCGAAGCCGCATATCGGCTGTACGCCGCGTGGGGCGCCACGCTCAAGTTGCGGCGCATGGAGCAGAAATTCCCGTTGTGGTTGCGGAATGTCAGCTCGAGCGACGCTTTGCCCGGGTTCGGCGCGGGGACTCATACCACGACCTCCAGGACGAGCGCTCTGGACACGAGCTCGATCCTCAAAGCCACGCAATCGATCTCGAAAGAGGTCGAGCCCAAGAAGCTGTTCGCGGCACTGATGGCAACGCTGATCGAAAACGCGGGGGCTCAACACGGCTGCCTCGTGCTGAAGAGCGAGATCGATCAGCGATTTTACGTGGAGGCTCGGGCCAACGTCGACGAGCCGGCGGGTCAGGCGATGCAAGCCGAAGCGCTCGAAAGCGCTCTCGGCGTGTGCGCCAGCGCGGTGCGCTACGTGCTGCGCACGCGCGAGTCGCTCGCGTTGGACGACGCCTGCGCGCGCGGCAATTTCCAAACAGAGCCTTACATCGTCGAACACCGCGTGCGCTCACTGCTGTGTGTGCCAATCGTGCGGCAAGGCGAGACCTTGGGTGTGTTGTATCTGGAGAACAACCAGACCAGCCACGCTTTCACGCGCGAGCGGATCGAAATCTTGCAGGTGATCGCCAGTCAAGCTGCGATCTCGATCTGCAACGCTCAACTTTACGCCGGGCTCGAGCTGCGCGTGCGCGAGCGAACCCAAGAGCTTGCGCAAAAGAACCGCCAAATTGCCAGCATGCTCGACAACATGGCCCAAGGCGTCTTCACCGTGAACGAACAGCTTCAGGTTCAACCCGGCTATTCGCATCACCTCGAGCAGATTCTGGGCACGACCGACATCGTCGGCCAGAATTGCATGGATCTGTTGTTCGCCGGCGCGAGCTTGCGTCCGGACGCGTTGAAGGCGGCCGATGCGGCGTTGCGCTTCAGTTTCGGGGTCGAAGCCTGGTTGGCGCGCGCGAACAGCGCGCACCTGATCGGCGAGTTCTCGCGCCCCGGCTCGAATGGAGAACCACGCTTCTTCGAAGTCGATTGGAACCTGATCTGTGACGATCTGGCGCTGGTCGAGCGCTTGTTGGTCGTGGTGCGCGACGTAACGCTGGTGCGCAAACTGAAGCAAGCTGCGCAAGAAAAGGCGCGCGAGGCGGACATCGTGGCCCAAGTCTTGGAAACGGGCCTCGATGTCTTCGAGCAGTTCTGCGCCACCGCCAGACGCTTGCTCGCCGAAAACCGCGCCGCCCTGGAGCCGAGCGTCCCTTTCTCGCACACTAATTTGGCTGCGGCCTTCCGCAACCTCCACACCTTGAAGGGCAACGCACGACTGCTTTCATACTCGCATTTGGTCGATGGGCTGCACACGGCGGAGGGGGTGTACGCACAGCAGCGGGACGGCGCGGTAGACATCGACCGTGACGCGCTGAATGACGAACTCTCGTCCGTGCTCGAGCTGCTCATCCAGCACGAGGACATCTGTGCGCGCAAGCTTGCTCCGCTTGCGCAGTCTCGGAACGGCCGCCTCGAGCGCTCGTTGCGCGAGATCGCCGAGCTCGTGACGGGCGAGGGCCAGTCAGAGGCTGACGCGTTGCAGGGCATTCAGCGAGTCCTCGACCGTCTGGAAGCCGTACCGCTCGCCGACCTCGTCAAAGAGACGTCTCGCATCGTACCGAGTCTGGCCCACGAACTCGGTTTGTCTGTCCCGCGGCTCACCAGCGTCGACGCCGGGTTGCACTTGGCCGCGGGTTGGGCCGCGCCGGTGCGAGACATTCTCGTGCAATGCTTCAAAAATGCGCTCTATCACGGCATCGAAGCTGCCGAAGAGCGCGCTCGTCTCGGCAAGAAGAACGAAGGACAGATTCGCGTAGAGGTCACGCGCTCCGGCGACTCGCTGGAGATGAGCGTCAGCGATGACGGGCGAGGCTTGGCCCTCGGCTCCTTGAGGCAGACGCTCGGCAGGCCAGAAGAGAGTGACGAGGCGTTGGCCGAGCGCATCTTCGAGTCGGGCGTCTCCACGGCTACGGAGGTCGGTTTGGTCGCCGGGCGGGGCGTCGGGTTGGACGTCGTTCGGTCGCTGCTGCGAACGCGCGGCGGTGACGTCGTGGTCCGGTTCAGCGGCGAAGAGCAGGGCGGCTATCGTCCTTGTGCATTCGTGATCGTCCTGCCCGCCCACGCGGTCGTGAGTCGGCAGCGCAGCGCGCCTCCGAGCTATCCCCCGCGCGCCGCCGAATGAGCCGGACCGCGCCTAGCGACTCGTAAGGATTCGGCAATTCGACGTAGCGGGTGTCGGGGCCGTTCTCTATCCGGCTGCTCGAGTGGGGGGTTCCATTCGCGCCGTTTCACCACCCGCCCGGGCCACCACGTCGCGATCTGATCGGCTGACGCGTTTGCGGAGATAGCCAAGCAGATCGGTTGCATGCCGGCTTGCTGCTCATCGGTTCGAGCTGAACGGCGATCAACCAGCCGATTTGCGGGAATAGAGCACAGGGCGGGCGATTCGGGTTTCGTAAGAGTAAGGGTCATTTCTGCGAATGGTGTCGCGGGCTGACGTCGATTCAGTTTGGGAGGAACGGGGAGGCAAAGACGTGGTGGTCGAGAGTCGGGGATATCACTTCGGTTTTCTTACGGTGGGTCTGTTGTTGCTGGTGCACGCAGCAGCGGGGTGTTCGGGCAAACCAGACGGGAGCGGAGCGCTTCCGAACGGGTCGAGCTCACCGCCGATGCCGGGACCAGAACCAGAACCAGTGCACTGGTCGTTCGTCGTTCCGAGGCGACCCAGCGAGCCGCAGGTCAAAAACGGCGCGTGGCCCAAGAATTCAATCGATCGCTTCGTGCTTTCGAAGCTGGAAGCTTCCGGGCTCGAGCCGGCTCCCGCAGAAGCGCCAAGCCGCCTGCTGCGACGCCTCGCGCTCGACCTCACGGGACTACCACCGACGCCCGAAGACGTGCTGGCCTTCAACGCCGACCCATCGGATACGGCTTATGGCAAACTGCTGGATCGCCTGCTCGCCCAGCCCGCGTTTGGTGAGCAACGCGCTCACTATTGGCTGGATGTAGCGCGCTACGCGGATACACAGGGCTATTACTTCGATAATTACCGAAGCATTTGGCCATACCGCGACTACGTGATCGAATCGTTCGCTTCCAACAAGCCGTTCGATGTGTTCACGACCGAGCAGCTCGCCGGTGATCTGCTGCCCGATGCCAGTGTGGGGCAGCGCACCGCGACCGGCTTCATTCGCAATGCCATGAGCACCGACGAACCCGGCGTGGTGCTCGATGAATACGCGGCCATGTACGCCAAAGACCGCGTGGATACTTTGGCCGGCGCGTGGCTCGGGCTCACCGTCGGCTGCGCGGCGTGCCACAATCACAAATACGATCCGATCACCCAGAAGGACTTCTACGCGCTCGCCGCGTTCTTTCGGAATACGACGCAGCCGGTCCTAGACGGCGATCGAGCTGACCCGGAACCCAAGCTTTTGGTCCCGCCCTCCCAGACTCCTACGCTGGTGACGGCAGAGCAGGAAGGGACGCCGTTCGCGTTCGTGCTCGCGCGCGGTCGCTACGACTCGCCAGGCGAGCGGGTGGAAGCGGCCGTACCCGCGACGCTGGCGCAACTGGGCAGCGGTGAACCGCGCAATCGGCTTGGGCTCGCGCACTGGCTCACGGCGCCTGAACAGCCGCTGATGGCGCGCGTGGTCGTGAATCGATTCTGGGCCGAACTCTTTGGGGCCGGAATCGTGCGCTCGGTGAATGATTTTGGGCGCATGGGGGAGCCGCCGACTCACCCGGAGTTGCTCGATTGGCTAGCGGTAGAGTTTCGCGAGTCGGGTTGGGACGTAAAGCACCTATTTCGCCTGATGGTGACGTCCGCCAGCTACCGACAAGCGGCGACGGTCACGCCCGACAAACGGAAGCTCGATTCCGACAACCGGCTATTGTCCCGTGGCCCGCGCTTCCGCATGGATGGCGAGATGGTCCGCGACCTCGCGCTCGCCGCAAGCGAGCTCTTGGTGCGCACGGTCGGCGGCCCCAGCGTAAAACCCTATCAGCCGCCGAACGTCTGGGAGGGGGTGAGCAATCCAGCTAGCAATACCAAGACCTATGAGCAGGACAGCGGCGACGCCTTGTATCGGCGCAGCCTGTACACCTTCTGGAAGCGCTTGGCGCCCCCGCCCGCGCTCGAGCTATTCGACGCGCCCAGTCGTGAACAATCCGTCGTGCAACGCGAGCGCACGAACACTCCCCTGCAAGCCCTCGCTACCCTGAACGACGTGCAGTTCATCGAAGCGGCGCGCGTGCTTGCAACGCACGCCCTCGAGCGAGAGTCGTCGACCAGCGCGCGTCTCGACTACCTGGCGCTGTGCGTGCTCTCGCGAACCCTGAGTAGTGATGATCGGGACGTGTTTAGCGGACTCGTTACGACCGAACTCCAAAACTACGTTGAAGATCCGAGCGCCGCCGAAGCCGTCTTGCACGTCGGCGAGCGTCCGCCCCCGGCGGGCCTCGCTGCGCCGGAACTCGCGGCTTGGACCTTGGTAGCCAACACATTTTTGAATCTCGATGAGGCACTGACCAAATGAATCACCGCAAAGGATCGAACGAAGGACGGAGAGACATCCTGCGCGCAGGCCTGGCCGGGTTGGGCCTTTCAGGCTTGGGCTCGAGCGCACTGTTGTCCCTGCTCTCGAGGACCGCTGAGGCCGCGCCAGCAAGGAAACCCGGCCTCGATTTTCCGGCCAAAGCTCGCCGAGCCATCTGGTTGTTCATGAGCGGCGGGCCGTCACAGCTCGACCTCTTCGACTACAAGCCCGGGCTCGCCGAGCGTTTCGATCAGGACTTGCCCCAGTCCGTTCAGGACGGGCAGCGCTTGACTGGCATGACGGCGCAGCAAACCCGCCTGGCCATCGCGCCCAGCCGATTCGCCTTTCAGCAATGCGGGCAGTCGGGAGCGTGGGTGAGCGAACTGCTGCCGTACACCCAGCGCATGGTCGACGACTTGGCCATCGTCAAGACCGCGTCCACGGAATCGATCAATCATGACTTGGCCATATCGAACATCAACACGGGCTCGCCAATCGCCGGAAAACCCTCGCTCGGCGCGTGGCTTTCCTACGGACTCGGGCGCCTGCAAGATGACGTGCCCCCGTACACCGTGATGACCTCGAGCTTCTCCAGCGGCGAGCCCGCACAGCCACTGTTTGCACGCCTCTGGGGCAGCGCGTTTCTGCCTGCGAACAACGCAGGTGTGCCGATGCGCGGAGTCGGCGATCCGGTCTTGTATTTGCCGAACCCCGCGGGCGTCTCGGCCAGCTCGCGCCGCGCCATGCTGAACGCGCTCGGCAAATTGAATGCAATCTCCGCCGCCAGTGTCGGAGATCCGTCGATCAGCGAACGCACGGACCAATACGAGCTCGCCTACCGCATGCAGAGCTCCGTGCCCAGCCTCACGAACCTGACTGGCGAGAGCGAAGGCACCCTGGCCCTCTACGGTGCTGACGTGCGAACTCCCGGCACCTTCGCCGCCAACTGCATCGCCGCCCGGCGCATGCTGGAAAAAGGCGTGCGCTTGGTGCAAATCTATCACCGGGGTTGGGACGCCCACACCCGCACCGCTGAAAACCACCGAGCTCAGTGCAAAGACGTCGACCAGGCCTGCTACGGCCTAGTCACCGATCTCAAACAACGCGGCTTACTCGACGACACCCTCGTGATCTGGGGCGGCGAATTCGGCCGCACCGTCTACTGCCAAGGCGACTTGACGCGCGAAGGCTACGGGCGCGATCACCACCCGCGCTGCTTTTCGATGTGGCTCGCGGGAGGCGGCGTGCGCCGCGGCATCGTGTACGGCGAGACAGACGACTTCAGCTACAATGTGGTGGAGAACGAGGTCCCGCTGCGCAACCTGCACGCGACCATCTTGCAGCTCTTCGGCTTGGATCCCCAGCGTCTCGCGTTCATGAACGACGGGTTGATGGAGAAACTGACGGGAACTGGGCCTGCGGCTGTGCCGGTAGCTGATCTGATCGCGTGAAGTCGGGCTAAATTCGGCAACGGGCCCGATCGGCGCGATGCCTTGTTCGTGACCTATTACCCTCGGGCAGACGGCCGCTGACATCGCGGCGAGCGCCCCGCTCCGCTTGCCACTCTGGCAAGCTCCTCCGCTTTCACGATCTGCGTCTACGCGAGCATTTTGCGAGCACTCGCGGCCGCGGGTATCGGCATCGAAGTTGCACCTGTCAATGGTCGATGCTGCTCATTTCTTGCAAACGCCTGTTTCATCGCTGGTTCATCGAATACAACCCGTTGTACCTGCTCAGTGCGTGTTTGGTGCTCGTGGGGGTCAACGAGCTATCGCAGGGGCTCACGCACACGCCACATCGCGCACTCGCGGTCGCAGCGGTGGCCGAGCTTTACGCCTGGGCGCTCGTGGGCAGCGCTGCGTTTCTAGTGCGTGCAGGGCTACGCCGGCCAGCGGTGATGCTCGCGCTGCTGGTTGCGCTCTATCAATGCGATCCAACGTTGCATACCGAGACTTGCGCCTACTTGGGTGGTGTCGGATGGGTGGCTGGCGCGGTTTGGACGCTGAGCTTCGTAGCAAAAATATCGGCTCTTGCCTGGGCCATGCGCGTGCAGCTGTCGCCGACGGCCCTATGGACACCGACGTTCGGCGCACTCGGGGTGCTGATATTTCCGCACTTCTTGCGCCAAGTGAGCGCGGTTTCCATGAGCTCGCTGGTGGCGCTCTGGCTGTTTGCATTGTTTGCTCTTGGACTCTGGGGCTCGCCTCGGGTCACGAGCTTGGGTGCACTCGACTCTTGGGGTCGGACCGTGTTGAGGCGCACCGTGCGGGCAACGTGGGCGCTTTGGGCAACGCTCACCCTCGCACACGTGTGGTTTTGGGCTAGCGAGTTCGAACTCAGGTACGGCCTGATTGTGCCGGTGTGCCTACTCTTGTCGACGCGTTGGATGCCGCGTGAGGCGAGCGCGTGGTTGGCCACGGCAGGAGCCTTGCTGTGTGGCCTCTTGATGCCGCCGTTCTTGGCAGTGATCGCCGTCATGGCGGCGATCACGCTTGCCTTGCGCGCTCTGCGCAAACCGACGGCGTGCGACGAAGACGAGTCGCACGAGTTCGATGAAATCGACAGCGCGCCCGTCGACGCGGAGAGCTTCGGCTTTGCCCCACGCCCGGAGCGGATGCGATTGCTCGTGGGTTCGACGTCCGTGACCTATCTTTCGGTCTGGACGCTGGGGTGGCCGGGAGGCGCGCTGCCTGAGCACGTATTCTGGCTCGACGGGATGCTGACGGTCGCTCTGCTGGCGTTGGTTTGGGGCTTTCGAGCTCATGTCGCGCTCTTGCCACTCGCCTCGAGCTACCTTCACCTCGGCGTACAGGCAGGCACTCTTTCGCTGCCACGAACTCGTGCTCAGTGGGGGCTGGCAGAAGTTGGACTAGGCTTCGCCTTGTTGGCTACCGCGGTGTTGACGAGCTGGTACTCGAGCAGAGAACAAGCTCCAGACGACTCGAGTCTCGAAGGATCTCTCGACGAACGCGACCCGCCGTGATCACCGACGTTTGAGCTTGGCAGCCACCGCGATCGAGGCCGGAATTCGAGGCGCGGATTGCGGCTTCGAGGTGCAGCGCTCGACCTTTGGGCGCCCCCTATCCTGAAGAAACGATGTTAATGTCCACGCGGTGCAGCCTCCCGTAACCGGCTTTCCGAACCTTTGCTGGGCGGTGATGTGGGCGTGCGTTGCGTGTCAACCCGCGCAGAGTCCGGAGCGTGGGACTGCGCCTTCTTCAAGCGCCACCATGACAGCGGCGCCGGCAATCACTTCTGCTGGTGTCGCGACTGCCGAACCAACCGCCTCTGCCGCGCTGACCGCCTCTGCCGCGCTGACCGCCTCTGCCGCGCCGACCGCCTCTGCCGCACCAACCGCCTCTGCGAGCGCCGCAGCCGCACCGCGAGCTCGTCCGACGATGGAGGCTTGCGTCCAAACGATATTCACACCTGACTGCGCGCAGGCATTTCCGGAGAAGGTGGCGTGTCCCGCAAAGTTCTCCGAGGTGCCAGTCGGAGCCTATTGCGGCCTCGCCGGCAGAACCTCCGCGCCGATCGCGTGTCGTTACGAGGAGGGCACCTGCAAGTGCAAGCAGGTCGGCTACTGCGGCGGCGTCGCGCCCACGATGTTGCAGCAAATGGGGATGACTTGGGTATGCGCTGCGCCGCGCTCTCCGGCGGCTTGTCCGGAGCAGGCGGCACCAGGCACGCACTGTTTGACGGCCGGGCAAGTGTGCGACTACGGCAGCTGCGGCAGTGCGACGCAATGTTCGTGCTCCGCCGGTAAATACCGCTGCACGACACGCGTGATGTCCACTCCGCCGTAGCCCCTGAACCGGGCTGCGCCCTCGCGCCCGAAGGGGCGCGCTGATCTGTGAACTTGACCGTGGCCAAGTTCCGTTGACAGGGGACGAGCGCCGTCGATACGTTGGTGTGCTTGGGGGCGCCCGCGACGGTCTCGGCAACACAGAGCTGCCTGACAGCGACGCTCCTCCCCTCACGGGCTCAAGCTTGGCGAAGTCTCGCCCGCAGAGCGCGCAACCGACGAGCGTCCGAGGCCGAGCAGGTGCCACGCTTCGCGATACTCTTCCATGTCGCGAAACGCGCGGGCATCGCGGGGCCAATCGGCGTCGATCGCCTGCATCGCGAGCACGAGCGCCGGGCGAACAATGAAGACGTCGGGATCGGCTTTGGCCGAGGAGCAGTCGACGAACACGTATGAAACGTTCCTGCCCGAGGGACGCCGGTCTGCCTCGCTGAGGGCGAAACGAGCGTTGGGGCCGGACGAGCGCACCCGCAAGAGCGCGACGCGGCCGCCGTCGGGTGTGCAGGCCATCAGCTCCGCGTGGCCGCCAGCCGTCGCGGAAGCTACATATCCGCGCTGCGCCAGCCGGTACAGGACGTAGTAGTTGGCGACGGCACGCTGATCCACATCCCTCGCGCGCGAGGGTAGCTCCATGCCTCGAACGCCGCACTGACCTTTGCTAGACTCGCCATACTTGGTGGAAAACGTTGGGCGAGTCAGGGAGGATGGATCATGTTGGTCGTGAAACAGTGTGGGGTGGCGCTGCTGGCGCTCGGGGTGTTCGTGGGCTGCAGCGAGACCACGACGACACCGATAGCCTCTGCCGGCAGCGCTGGTGCCGCGGACGGTGGCGCATCCGGGACGGCGCAGGACGGCGATGCTGAAAGCGGTGCTGCCGGCGATTCCGTGATGAGTTCCGGCGGAGTGTCATCGGGCGGCACTGCCTCGACGAGTTCCGGCGGAATGTCGGACGCGGGTGCGCCCGCGGACTCGACGTTGGAGCCGATTCGAGTCATTCGTGGGGCTCAGGGGGCGGTCTGGTCGGATCTGACCATCCGAGGGGTCGGCTTGGACGAGTATGAGGGCAAAGTCGCCACCGTCCGGCTCGGTATCCCCGATCGGCCCCCGGAACGGCTGGGCTCCGGTCAGGCCAGAATTCAAGGAGGCGCCTTCGAGCTGTTTTTCCCGCAGGTCTGGGAGGATTCGCTTTACAAGCGGAAGCTCGTTTACATCGACGTCAACGACGACGGCTCATGTGATCTGGCAACCGACAAACTGTTCGCCGACTCCCGTGGCGTGGTGAGCGCCGCCTTGATCGTGCGTGGCTCCGGCTCTCCTAGCAAGGACGATTTTCCTCGCTCGGAAGGGGCCGAAAGCTGCGCGCCGTTCAATTCTGACTGGCCGAGCGAGTGACGATGCCGCGTCGTCGCCCGCTTTTTTTCGCCTTGTCGATGAAGGTTTGGGCTAGCCAGGGCTCTGATGGGCTGGAACCGTTCGCCCGAACGGCACAGACCCATGGATATTTCGGCGCGCATCAAATTTGCCCCTCATTGGACGTCGGTATCGCTGTGCGTGTTTGCAGCGTTGCTGGCGAGCTGTGGACGCCTGAGCCTCGGTAGCTACGGCACTGCGGC
>Ga0134124_10004086_pt1 | contig 11712 bp, 7 predicted proteins | sample KB304_FD_96880 | JGI IMG/M metagenome (GOLD analysis project Ga0134124, IMG submission 96880) | Terrestrial soil microbial communities without Nitrogen fertilizer from Kellogg Biological Station, Michigan, USA - KB3-0-4 | ecosystem: Environmental > Terrestrial > Soil > Unclassified ... | reverse complement strand
GCGCTACAAGACCTTGGCCGATGCGACACCCGACGTGCATTTTGTTGGACGCTTAGCGACTTACAAGTATTACAACATGGACCAGATCGTGGCGCAGGCTCTCACGACCTACGGCAAGATCGCGGGCATGAAGCGCGTTGAGGCAATGGTTCATAGCCACGGAAACGGTAACGGCAACAGCAAGGGATACGTGAGAACGGATCGCCTGGTGATCACTGCCGTGAATCAATAGGATATTTTTATCCACAGATTACGCAGATATCTGTGTAATCTGTGGATGAAACCATTTTAACTGTTACGCATGATTTTTAGACAAAAAGAGGTACCCCGCCCAGAGTATCCGCGTCCACAATTTGTTCGCAGCATCTGGTTCAATCTCAATGGCGAATGGGAATTTGCTTTCGACGACGCCGATGAGGGATTGAGTCAAGGATGGCAAGACGGTCGCACGTTGCCGCTGCGAATCAATGTTCCGTTCGGCTACCAGACCGAGCTGTCAGGTATCAACGACAAGAGCATTCACGAAGTCGTGTGGTATGCGCGCTCGTTCGAGCTCCCTGACGAGTTCTACAAGCGCGATCTACTGCTCAACTTCGGAGCGGTCGATTACGCGTGCACAGTTTGGGTCAACGGCCAGGAAGTCGGACACAATCTTGGCGGTCACGTTCCTTTCCAATTCGACATCGCGCCGTATCTCAAGTCAGGCACGAATCGACTAACGCTACGCGTCGAGGATCGACAAGATCCGGAACAGCCGCGTGGTAAGCAGTCGTTCACCGGCTTGCCCGAAGGCATCGACTACTACTGCACCACAGGGATCTGGCAAACAGTTTGGCTCGAACCCGTGCCGCCGATTCGCATCGAAGAGCTGCGCGTCATCACACACGCGAAGCGAAATCTTTTCGAGTTGACGGTGTTCCTGCACGCGCCTTCTTCAGCATGGCGCATTGAAGTCGAGGTGCTCGAGGAAGGGAAGCGCGTCACGATCGCCGAAGATCAAACGGCTGTGGCGACCGGACGACTCTCAATCACGATTCCCTACGCGAAGCTATGGTCGCCTGAGTCGCCGCACCTTTACGATCTGCAAGTCAGACTTTACGACGGGAAAAACCTGCTCGACGAAGTTGGGTCGTATATCGGACTGCGCGGCATCGAGCTGCGACACGGCAAATTTCTCATCAACGGTAAGCCCACTTATCTGAAGATGGTTTTGGACCAGGGATACTGGCCTGACGGTTATCTCACCGCGCCAACCGATGAAGCGCTTCAGACCGACATCGGTTGGATCAAGATGTTTGGATTCAACGGCGTCCGGAAGCACCAGAAGATCGAGGATCCAAGATGGATTTACTGGTGTGACAAGCTGGGGCTGCTCGTATGGGAAGAAATGCCGAACGCGCGCGAATGGTCGCCGAAAGCTGAAAACTTGTTATCCGCGGAATGGCAGGATGCGGTGCGACGCGACTTCAATCACCCGTGCATCGTGGCGTGGGTGCCGGTGAATGAGAGCATGGGCTTTCCGGGCCTGGGTCTCGAGCATGCGGGCCAGTATGCGTTCATCGAGCGGATGGTTCGTGTCACCAGACGACTCGATACCACGCGGCCCGTGATCGATAACGATGGTTGGGAACACACGGACATCACCGACATCTGCGCGATTCACGATTACACTCCAACCGCCGAGAAACTCTCGACCCGTTACAAAGAGACACTGGAAGGCGGCGAGCTACCGTCGAAGGTCTGGGTAGACAAGCCGCTCTTCGCGCGTGGCTCGAGATATCGTGGGCAGCCGATCGTGTTGTCTGAAGTCGGCGGCTTTCTCGCGATACCGAAAGACATTCCACCTGAGAAACGCGATCTGCTTTACAGGTTTTACGCTTCGTTTGAGACGAATGAAGAGCTTCTGGAGAAGTATCGCGACCTGATGAAAGGGATCGCTTCGCTCGAGTTCCTTGCTGGATTTTGTTACACCCAGTTGACTGATATCGAGCAGGAGATCAACGGTCTTATGACTTACGATCGCAAACCCAAGGTCCCCGCCGAGGCGATTAAAGCAATACACGACGAGATGTTTAGAAAGTTTTAGACAGGATTTACAAGATGTTTCACGATTAACAGGAACAATCTTGTAAATCCTGTGAAATCTTGTCAATCCTGTCTAGGTCTACTTTCAGCGGCGGTCGTCTTTGACGTAATCTTGATCGCAGCAGGCATTGTCGATATTCAGTCGGGAGGAAACTGAATGCGCAAGGTTCTTGACGTTGACCGGCTTGCCGTTCGGCATGCACCGGACGGTCAGCCGGTGATGCACCAGAACTGGGGCAAACTTCTCTTCATCCATTGGCGCATCGATCCAAACATCCTGCGCCCGCACATTCCTCGTTCACTCGAAATCGATACCTACGGCAACTCAGCCTGGATCGGGATCGTGCCATTCACGATGTGGAACATCCGCGGTTTGCCGCCGTACATGCCTCCGATTCCCGGTCTCGACGAGATGCACGAGTTGAACGTACGTACTTACGTTCATCACAACGGGGTTCCGGGTGTGTGGTTCTTCTCACTCGACGCAAACAGCACTGCGGCAGTTTTGGCCGCGCGCACCGTTTACCACTTGCCTTACTACTCGGCGGATATCGACCTGCAAGGTAAGAGGAAGATCAAATACCGTCTGAAGCGTAAAGACGATCCGGCGGCGCAGTTCAGGGCGGCGTGGGGGGTTGGTGATGCGTTGCCGAAAGCACAACCTGGCTCACGGGAATTTTTCCTCACCGAGCGCTACGTTCTCTACAGTGAATTCGAAGGCGAGCTCTTTCGCGCGCGTGTCTTTCACCAGCCGTATGAGTTGTACAAAGCTGAGCTTACTACTTTGAAATCGACGATGATCGAAGCCGCCGGTCTGCCAAGACCAAAAACTCAACCTATCCTGCATTACGCTGAAGAAGTGAGCGTCGATATCTGGATGCTGGAATCAGTTTAACCACGGATAAAACGGATCAGAGCCACGGATCAAATCCGTGCCTTTGATCTGTGTTATCTGTGGTTTATGTCCGTAAAGTACTCACGACTCTCATCATTATTTCGAATTATATATGACACAGCTTTCAATGACTCTGTGCGCCGACGAGAGTTGGGGAAATTTACGACGCAGCAAGATATCCGCGCGCATAGAAATATAACCAGGAGGGTAATCATGAAGAACAAGATGTTGCTTGCAAAAGTGCCTACAGATTTGTTGTACCAGGCGTTGGAAACAGAGAAGGGGGGTGTGCAGGTTTATGTGACTGCTCTGCGTTGCGCAGTTAACAAGGATCTGCGGGACGAGTGGAACAAGTATCTCGAACAAACCAAGAACCACGTCCAGATCTTGTCGGACGTTATGAATGCGCTCGAGTTGGATCCGGACGCGGAAACTCCCGGGCGTAAAGTGGTCCGTTACATTGGTACTTCACTCGTGAAGGCGATGGAGATGGCGCTGCGATCGACTGATCCTCAGTCGGCGCAGATCGTTGCCGCCGAATGCGTGGTGTTTGCTGAAACCAAGGACCACTTGAATTGGGAGTTGCTGGGTGAGATTGCGAAGAATGCGGACGAAGTGGAAGCGGCTTTGATCATGCCCGCGTACAAGCAGGTTGAGGAAGAGGAAGACGAACACCTTTACCACACGCAGGGTTGGACGCGAGAGCTCTGGATCGAGGCGTTGGGAATGCCCGCAGTGTTGCCGCCGCCCGAAGAAGAGCGCGACGTGACGACGGCTGAAGACGCCGCGAAGGCCAAGAAGGCGCGCGCCAAGAAAGCGGCCGCGAGATAATCTATTTCTTCTCTGTGCAACCTCTGTGTTCTCTGTGTCTCTGTGGTAATACAGTCGCAAACCACCACAGAGACACAGAGGACACAGAGGCTGCACAGAGAAAAGCCAACATCCTCACCACGCTTACAACGAGAAAGGGATAGGTAAAATGAGTCAGCCCAGGAATAAGTCAAAAGCAAATTCAAAGAACAACAAATCAAGTCCCACGGAGAATCCGGTTAAGCCTACTAATGGAGCCGGTCTAGGTGCGAACAATCAGAAGCTCGACGATCTCGCGCCGAATGTCGAAGACTCCGCCGGAGAATTTCTATCAACCAATCAAGGCATTCGCGTCAACGATAATCAAAACTCACTCAAAGCAGGCGATCGTGGTCCAACCCTGATCGAAGATTTCATCTTTCGCGAAAAGATGACCCATTTCGATCACGAACGAATCCCCGAGCGTGTGGTTCACGCTCGCGGCACCGCTGCACATGGCTACTTTCAGGTGTATGAATCGATGGCCGAATATACCAGGGCGCACTTTCTCCAGGATCCGTCATTGCAAACGCCTGTCTTCGTTCGCTTCTCTACAGTCGTGGGCTCTCGCGGCTCGACCGACCTCGCGCGCGACGTGCGCGGCTTCGCAGTGAAGTTTTACACGCAGGAAGGAAACTACGATCTGGTCGGAAACAACATGCCCGTGTTCTTTATCCAGGACGCGACCAAATTTCCTGACTTGATCCATGCAGCCAAGCCCGAGCCTCATAATGAAATGCCGCAGGCAGGCACTGCGCACGACACCTTCTGGGACTTCATCTCGCTCATGCCCGAATCGATGCACATGATCATGTGGGCGATGTCTGATCGCGCCATTCCGCGCAGCCTCCGCATGATGGAAGGCTTTGGCGTACACACGTTTCGTTTTATCAACGCCAGGGGCAAAGCGCGCTTCGTCAAGTTTCACTGGAAACCGTTACTTGGATTGCACCAGGTTGTTTGGGACGAAGCGCAGAAGATCTCCGGCAAGGATCCTGATTTTCATCGACGTGATCTCTGGGAGGCGATCGAGGACGGCGACTTCCCCGAGTGGGAGCTCGGCGTTCAAATTGTCGAAGAGAAAGACGAACACAGCTTCCCGTTTGATCTGCTCGATGCGACGAAGATCATCCCTGAAGAGCTAGTGCCGGTACGGCGCATTGGCAGGTTAACACTGAATCGTAATGTGGAAAACTTCTTCGCCGAAACAGAGCAGGTCGCTTTTCATACCGGCAACATCGTACCCGGAATCGACTTCACGAACGACCCATTGCTGCAAGGCCGATTGTTTTCTTATCTCGATACGCAACTGCTGCGTCTCGGTGGTCCAAACTTTCACGAAATTCCGATCAACCGTCCCGTCACACCAGTGCATAACAACCAGCGCGACGGCTTTATGCGCCAAACGATCAATAGGGGACAGACGAGCTACGATCCCAATAGCCTGCGCGGCGGATGTCCGTTCCAGGCGGGTATGGATATGAGTGGTTTCGTCAGTTATGCGGAAAAGATTGACGCTCAGAAGGTGAGGCAGCGTAGCGCCAGTTTCTTCGATCATTTCAGTCAGGCCACGCTCTTCTACAGAAGCCAATCGCAGGCGGAGCAGAATCACATCGTGCGGGCGTTGCGGTTCGAGCTAGGCAAAGTCGGCACGCCGCCGATTCGCGAGCGGATGCTCGGCTTGTTGGCCCAGGTCGATACGGATCTGGCGAACAGAGTTGCGACAGGACTTGGGTTGAACGTGCCGAAGAAGCTTGAGAAGCCAATGAACATGAGTGTTCCGGCTGACGCGGATCCACGGAAGTTTCAACCGAAGCGAAACGGCGAGGAGCTCGAGCCTTCGCCGGCTTTGCGAATGGTTGATAATCCGAACTTTCCTTTGAAGTCCATCAAGACGCGCAAGATCGCTTTCCTGGTGGCGGACGGATTCAATGAAGCTTCGGTGATGGATATGAAGATGGCGTTGATGAAAGCGGGAGCGAAAGCGATGACTGTCGCGCCGCGGTTGGGCGTGCTGACTGGAGCGGGCGACGAGACGTTGAATGCTGATTTTAGTTTTTCGACGGGTGCGTCTGTTCTGTTCGATGCGGTCTACGTTCCGGATGGTCAAGCCAGTGTATCGGCGCTGCAAGCTGGACCAGAAGCGGTGGACTTCCTCCGCGAGGCTTACCAGCACTGCAAGACTATTGCGGCGCACGGCGTGGGAGTGCAGTTGTTGGAGAACGCCGGTCTCGGTGAATCGATGGCAGACGCAGGTCTGATCGCGGCGCGTGATGGTGATGCTCGGACGTTGTCGGAAAATTTCATCATCGGCATCGCACGCCACCGTCACTGGGAACGCGAAGTGATGTTGTAGAAAGGAAAGCCATCCACAGATTACGCAGATATCATAACGATCTGCGTAATCTGTGGATTGAACTCGCGTATTTCAATATTGAATTTCGCGGGTTCTGTTTTGAATCGGCGTGAAACGATCATGTAATTGCCCGGTTTGATATTGAATTGAGCCGGACATGGATTGAATTCTGGCGAAACTCGACAGGATTTCCGCGATCCTGGTCATTCTCGCGTCGATTCACAAAGCTATTTGGCCAGCGCATTATTGCTGACTGAAGAAACGTTGTGGTACGCGCGAATTGCGGGACGAACTGTAGGGGCGGCCCTCCGTGGCCGCCCGTTTCACTAGCATCATGTGTGTGCTGGAAGAACGGGCGGCCACGGAGGGCCGCCCCTACAGTTGCTCTCGTTACAATAATTGGCGTTCGACTACTGAAATCTGAGCGTCGACCATTCCATACAGATTCAGCTCACCGCAGCGGGTGAAGGCAAAGTGCTTCGCCGCATGCGCAAGTGCCTCGGGTTCTGTCGAATTTTCCAGCGTTCCCATCAGCACGAACAGTGCGCCCGCAGCTTGAGCACCACCAGTCCCACAGATTATGTCGACTAATGCTTCAAGCTTTTCTCGGTCTGAATGATCTTCGCTGGTTTCGAGTGGTTGCGAGAAGTCGGTTGTATCGATGATTCTTTCGCCCGTACCGGCGCGCCGCACGAGATCGGGCAGCAACGGATCGTTGATCTCCAAAGCGTAACGGACAATGTTTCGCCACTGCGGATCGATTGATGTGTCGTTTATCACCGACTGCGCGCGACGTCTGAGAGCATCGCTGATTGAGATTTGAGTTGTTTCTGATTCGTGAGGTGTTTCGCGCACGGGTGCGCTACCATGTGTGACCATGATGTCATTCCTTTCACTAGAAGGTTTGATGTCTAGGGCTGACTTCGTGTAGTAGCACAAGTCGGCCCGCTTCTTTTCTTTTTGAGGGGTGTCGCCACCATAGCACAAAATTTTTCGCTTGTGTCGAAAAAATGAGGTTCGGTTATCGCCGGCCCACATGGTCCAGTACTCTGTGCAATGATCGAGGAGCTTAGATCCGAATTACGAACGAGTTTGCTTAGCCTTAAATTCGCGGACCTGCTTTGCCACTCGCGCATCCATCTTCACGTCTTTTAGATTTGTATCTTCTAAGTTGGCTCCTTCTAGGTTGGCTCCTGTGAGGTCGGCTCCTGTAAGGTTGGCTCCGGTGAGGTCCGCTACAATGAGATTGGCTCCTGTGAGGCGGGCTCCTGTGAGGTTGGCTCCCATGAGGTTCGTTTCTTGCATATCAGCCTCATCCAGATCGGCTCCCTCAAGATTAGTATTCGACAAGTTAGACGCAAAAAAATTTCCTCGTCTGAGACGGGCGGTCTTGAGGTTCGCACTCGCCAGGTCCGCAAATTCCGCGCAGACACAATTGGCTTCAATCGCCTCAAAGTCTGAGGATGCTAGATTTGCCCCAACCAAATCACTTGAAAATAAATACACGCCGGGAAGCATAAGAAACGACAAGCTGCTTCGCGCCAGTCTGCCCATGCCAGCTTGCTGCCCTTCAATTCGCATTAACCATGTTCCAAAGGTTGTAGACTCTGGTTGTTCGATGACTGAACATCGGCCAATCGTTTCAGCGCAAATATTAAGGGCTATGAGTAATGCCTCCTCCGCATTTTGTGACTGAAACATCGCCTCCCGGAACGTCGCAATTTGGAGTTGTTCCATTGGCATCGCATGACGAAGGACAAAATTAAACAATCGAGTGAACTGGTCTTGCCAGGATTCAAGTTCCGTATGCGATCGCAATCGCACTTCATTAAGCAGAAAAGTGTGCAGGTATTCGGACATCGCGCTCGGTCCGCAGATCTGGGCCCAGTGTTTTAGCGCGTCCCGTTCGTCCCAACCTTCATCAGGGCTTGACGCCCTGCGCTCTAAATCACGGCTCACTCTTTCCATAGCGCGCACCACACGGCGAGCAGCAAGATACTCGCCAAAGCTTTTGTGTGTGAAAACAAACGTAGGGTCCCCACTGTTCCGCTGCCCGTACTGGCGGAAGAAAAAAGCAGCCAGTAACCGGGTGACACCTGCTTTTGCGCCCTCCTGAAAATCATCCAGCATCCTTCCGACGCCGCTTGCTTTGCAGTGTTCCTCAATCTCGCGGACGGTCGTCGTTCGGCCATCACCATGCCACGCAGCCAGGCCGATTTCTTCGAGGACCCGGGAAAACTGCTCAAGCGTCATGTGCCTGATTGGACCAAATGCACGACCTTTCTCATAGCCTCGTTCATGGACCGCCGTTACAAGATCTGCGTAAATAGAATTCAAATTAATGTCCTTACTAAAATTCAGCTTATCGCGCGTAAAGCTCAGGGCTACGAGATAATTGAGTAAAGGTTGAGCAGTGATCTCGGTGAGATCTTTCCGGTTTAGCTCTTTCGGCAATCCATCGAAAAGTTTCCCCGTAAGCTCTCCATAGTTTTTCCACCACTCCTGCCGCGCGTCTTTTTGCAGCAGTTTCGCTGGATCCTCGTATTCGACTTCATCGTGAACAACTACGTCATTCTCATATTTAGCTTTGAGAGGAGTGAAGTAAGGCAGCAGGTTGAGAATTTGACGTGGCCGGCGAAATTCGGATTCATTTTCCTGAACTACCAGTTCACGCCCGCTAAGCAGCACCCGCAATCTAACTACTTGTTGATTCCTTCGTTCGACCGTCTTCTCAACTTCGCGCACAAATGCTCTCGCAATGTCGGCCGCCGCCTTTCCCTGACTGGCGAGCTCGTCAAGACCATCGAAGATAATCAGCAAATTGGGCTCGGGCGATTCAGAATCCAACGGATTATTCAGCAACACTCCTTCGTCACGTACAAAACGGCCAATCTCTTCAATCAGGTCTTTCGAGGCGTCGATCAAATGAAGAGGAACAAATAGGACTTTGGTTTTGGGATGACTCGCCGCAATGCCTGACGCGAAGACGCGAGCAAACGACGACTTTCCACTGCCCGGACCGCCACTGATGACACGTATCGCATCTTGAGGGTCGGCGCCATTCACCCAACTTTTCAGTTCCTGCTGCAAATCGATCACAACATGTCGGCGCTTTTGCCTCTGATCTCGAAGGGCATCCGAATCCATTTCAGCGCGAGGTCTTTCCTTTGAATAGTAAGCGCTTAGCGGAACGAATATTTGGCTCAGGCTGAACGGCTCATCAAACACGGGCTCCTGGATTCGCCGCTCGAGCATTGCGGAGTATTCGGCCCAAGCCCACTCTCGATCGCCGGCTTTTGTAAATGGAGTATTGAGCGCCTCAAGCAAAGGACCATACGCTTTAGAGTTGCGCCGCCATTCCTGATTGAGCGCATAAACAAAATAAGTTGGCAGCCGGTCTGCAATGGCGTCTGCGGCCGGCTCTTCGATTCCAAGTTCCTTCAGCCAGGCTGACAGCAGTGTTTTGAAGCTATCGAGGATTGGTAAATCGCCAGGTCGCTCCAAAAATTTCTGATCGACGCTCATCTCAATCGACAGATCCAAATTGTCAACCAACGCGTCAGCATCCGTCGCCGCTGTGTCTGACAACTGACTGGCGCTGTTATCAAGCAATTCGAAAGCTGCCGTGATTAACGACCGGCGTATTAGCAGAAACGCCAACTCACCGGGGTCCGTTTCCAAGCCCAGGGCTGCAAGAGCTTCCACGGCATCGGCCCCTAGTTCTATCCACTTTCCCGTCGCGGTGTGACCGACGCCTTTCGCCAACGCTTTGAAAAGATCCTTAAAGTCCGCCTTCACCGGTTTGAAGAGGATCGGAACAGGTTTCTTCACCTTCAACTTGGGAGAGAGTTTTGATTTCGATTTGCTCATGGTTTGGTTCCTTCGCGGAAGGTATCGGTAAGGCGTTGAGAAGACCAGCGAAAGTTTGGTGAATAGTAAGATCGATGCGGTGAATAGTAAATGCAAAATGCAAAGATCAATGCCTGGGAAATGCTGGCTTTGCCAGAGCGAAAGTGGTATAACCAACCCATCCGACAGTCCCCTAATCAGTCATTCGGTCGACTCCCCCAACCTCCGAATCGCCCCATCATCCGTGCGGGTTTTGCGTTAACTCCTTTTCAAGGGGGTCTTGATGTTCAAATCACTCGCTTTCGCTGCCGTCTCGCTGCTGGTCTTGTCGTGTGCCTGTCTCGTTGTCGCTCAAACTGCCTCTAATTACGCTGATAACCCGCGGGCCAGCGGCACAGCGGAGCGAACAGTCTCACCTGAAGCAAGAGCCGAAGCTAAACGACTGTACAAAGAAGGTGTGAAGTACGGTCTCGCCGGCCTCTTCCCGCAAGCCGTCCAGGTCTTGCAGCGCTCGGTGAAATTGGATCCCCAAAACCCGGACGCACACTTCGCATTGGGCCACGCTTATTACGACCTTAAGCAATATCGCAACGCCATTGAGAGTTTGAAGATGGCTGTGGCGCTCGACCCGAAAGACTCGGAGGCGCGTGATCGTCTCGGCCTTGCGCGCGCGATGCTTTGGGAAGAGGACAATGCCAAGCTGTCAGCGCAACGCCAGAGAACGGCGCCAAAACCTCAGCCAGTGGTCGAGCAGGTTTCGATGACAGCCAAAGTTCCGGCCCCGGCGCCAGCTAAGACGCCCGACAAAGCTCCGGAGAAAGTCGCCGAGAAAGCGCCGGAAAAACCGCCTGAAAAAGTTACCGAACAAGCCGTAGAACCTTCGGACGAGGTAAACGCCGCCGCCGCCACTGAATTACCCCTCACAAAGATCTATCGCGTTGGACCAAACGACGTGCTCGATATCCGCATCAACGATAGCGCCGCACAATCAACTCTGTTCACGATCACTGCTGCGGGATTGCTGGAACATCCGATGCTCTCCGAGCCGCTGGCTGCCGGTGGTCTAACTACCGATGAGATCGGCAGCCGGCTTGAAAGCGAGATCAAGCGACGCGCGTTGCTGGAAAATCCGAAAGTGTCTGTCGGCGTTCGCGATTACGCGAGTCATGCGATTCTCGTGAGCGGTCTCGTGAAAGACTCGGGCACAAAGATTATTCGACGAGAAGCGATTCCACTTTACGTCGTCGTCGCTGACGCGCAACCGTTGCCCGAAGCAGCGCGCGCGACGGTGCTGCGAAACGAAACGAATCAAACGTTCGATGTGGAGCTCGCAGAATCGAACGAGATGAACCTGCTCGTGCGGCCAGGCGATGTGATCACGCTGCATCCGAATGTGACGCAGTTTCTTTACATCGGCGGTGAGGTCAAGGCGCCTGGTGAAAAGACTTACCGGCGCGGTCTGACTCTGACGCAGGCGATCATCGCCGCCGGAGGAGTTACACCAAAAGCGAAGGAAGCACGACTGGGGCGCGACGATGGCAAAGGCTTCTTAGTTGTGACGCGTTACAAGTTGAAAGAGATCGAATCGGGCAAAGTGCAGGATCCGGCGGTTAAGCCAGGTGATCGGATCACGATCAAGGAGTGATCATGTCTGCGACGTTGAGACAAGTGAATCTGC
>Ga0134124_10004084_pt1 | contig 11716 bp, 10 predicted proteins | sample KB304_FD_96880 | JGI IMG/M metagenome (GOLD analysis project Ga0134124, IMG submission 96880) | Terrestrial soil microbial communities without Nitrogen fertilizer from Kellogg Biological Station, Michigan, USA - KB3-0-4 | ecosystem: Environmental > Terrestrial > Soil > Unclassified ... | reverse complement strand
TGAGCGCGGCGTCTTCGACGAAGTGACCAGGCTGCGCACGCAGGCGCAATCCGTGCCGGCCGGTGATGTCGAGGGGCGCGCCAAGGCCGAGGGCGCGCTGTCGCTTGGGCTCGGACGGCTGCTCGCGGTCGCGGAGGCCTACCCGGACCTGAAGGCCAACCAGAACATGATGCAGCTGTCCGAAGAGCTCACCTCCACCGAGAACCGCATCGCCTTCTCGCGCCAGGCGTTCAACGATGCGGTGCTGTCGTACAACAATTCGCGCGAAGTGTTTCCGAACTCGATGATCGCAGGCTGGTTCAACTTCGAACCCGCGAAGATGCTGGAGATTCCGAAGCCGGAAATGCGCGAGGCGCCGAAGGTGAGCTTTACCTGAACACTGGCCCCAAGGCGCAGCCAGCGCAGGCCTAGCGCATGGATTTTTTCGGCGCACAGGCCCGTGCTCGACAGCAGTCGCGCCTGCTCAGCTGGGGCTTTGCGATCACGCTTGCCGTGGTGGTGCTGACTCTCGATGTCGTGGTGCTGACGGCGCTGCGCATCTCCGCCACCAGCGGCAGGCACGGGGAACCATTTGGCGCCTCGCTCATCGACTGGTCGCTGGCTCATCCCGGTCGGGTTCTGCTCACCAGCCTGCTGATTGGCGGCTTCATCGGCATCGCCAGCCTCACCCGCATGCTGCAGCTGCGCGAGGGCGGCGGCTATGTGGCGCGCAGCGTGGGCGGAGTGCGGGTGGAGCGCAGCACACCGGATCCGCGGCGGCGCATGCTGCTCAATGTAGTGGATGAAATGGCGCTGGCCTCGGGAGTACCGGCGCCCGATGTCTATGTGCTGGAGCAGGAGGAAGGCATCAACGCCTTCGCTGCCGGCCATACGCCCGCCAATGCCGCCGTAGCTGTCACGCGCGGCGCGCTTCAGAAACTGAACCGGGATCAGCTGCAGGGCGTGATCGCGCACGAGTTCAGCCACATACTGAACGGCGACATCCGCATATCCGGACGCCTGATGGGACTGGTGTTTGGCCTCATGGCCGTGGCGCTGGCTGGAAGACTGCTGATGCGGCTGGCTGGCAGCGGCAACCGCCGCGCGGCACCGGTACTGATGATGGGGCTGGGCATCGCTGTCGTCGGCCAGATCGGATTCTGGGGCGGCCGGGTGCTGCAGGCATGGATTTCGCGCAAGCGTGAATGCCTGGCAGACGCCTCAGCGGTGCAGTTCACGCGCAATCCCGATGGACTGCGCGATGCGCTGGTGCGCGCGGCGGCATTGAGTGGGCCGCAACGGCCTTTGAATCCTGCCATGGAGCAGATGGCGCACATGCTGTTTACCGGACCAGCCAGTCTGCTGGCCACGCACCCGCCGCTGCTGCAACGCCTGCGGGAGCTGGATCCCCACGTGAACCAGGCGCAGCTGGATTCGATGATCCGGCGCGCACAGGCGCAGTGGAAGGAAACTGGCGCCGGAGATGTGGAACCTGAAATCAGTGCGCCCGGTGTGGCCGCGCGCAGCAGCGTGCCTGCGGCCGCGCATCGCATCGCCGCGATGACAGGAGGTCCCGGGCCGCAGCACTTGGCCTTCGCCGTGGCACTGCGACAGGCCCTTCCCGAGGCGCTGCGCGTCAGCGCCGCGGCACCGGAACAGGCGCGTGCACTACTGCTGGCACTGGTCGGCAGCGCTGAACCGGCGCTGCGCGATGCTCAATACGAACTCATCGACAAGCAGCTGGGCGCTTCGGCGGTGAACGCCGTGCGCACAACAGCGATTGCCGCCGACGCGCTGCCGCCGCTGCAGCGCCTGCCAGCGGTACTGCAGCTGTTTCCGGCGTTGCGAGCACTGCCGGAAGGCGAACGCCAGACACTGGCAGCATTGCTGCACGACATGGTGCGCGCCGATGGCAGGGTTTCGGTATTCGAGTACTCACTCGAGAAGCTGGCGAGCCGTGCACTGCTGCCGCAGATCGCGATGCAACCACCGCACGGAAAACTCGGCATCGAAGAATGTGCCGCGCAGCTGGGTATCGTGTTTGCGGTGCTGGCGCGGCACGGCGCCCGCGATGCCGCGCAGGCTTCCTATGCCTACGAGGCGGGCATCGCCCCTCTCCTTCCACGCATCAGGCCGGGCTACAGCGTGATCGAAGACTGGGTGCCGCTGTTCGACCAGGCGCTGGATGACCTGCGCGGACTGCAGGTCATGGCCAAACAGCTGCTCATCGAGGGCCTCGTGCGCACGATTGCGCACGACGAGTGGCTGGCGGCAGAAGAAGCCGAACTGCTGCGCGCCATCTGTGCGGTGCTGGAGTGCCCGCTGCCGCCCGTGCTGCCCGAATCGGCCTGAGGCTCTGCAGCCTCAAGAGTGCCGCGCGCGAATCGCTATGCGCGCGCTGTCCGCCGCGCCAGTATCCTCGGCGCGGTTTCACGCAGGAACAGCGCCAGCAGGATGATGGCCACCGTAATGCCCGTGAGTATCCACAGCGTCGCCGGCAATCCCCTGGCATCAGCGACGCGCCCCGCGAGCGATGGCGCGAAAACGCCACCGACGATCTCGCTGACACCCATGGTGAGCGACAGCGCCGTGGTGGTGCGGGCCGACCCTACGACTTCGGAGGGAATGGTTGCCATCACCATGGGAAATATTCCACTCAGCGTGCTGCCCACCACGATGCAGGCGATGTTGCCGCCCATCGAAGCACCGGCGAGGAACAGCAGACCCAGCGGACAACCCAGGCCGATCAGCGACGCGATGATGATCACCGGCTTGCGTCCGAAGCGATCCGAGGAACCCGGCACCAGGAAGGCAACGCCCATCGAGACGATGCCGAACCAGGACATGATGAACCCCATCTCCTGTTCGCTGAAGCCGCGCACCTTGATGAGGAACTGCGTCGTGAACTGCAGGAACACCAGCAGGAAAGCCACGAGCAGCGTCGAGATCAGGATGCACAGCAGGATGTTGCGGTCGGCCAGCATGCGCATCATGGCGCCAGGCTCTGGCTTCACGCGTGCAGCCTCGATGGCCGGCTCACGCACGAAGCGCAGGATCAGCAGCGCCATGATCACGCCGGGTATGGCCGACAGGAAGAAGGCATTGCGCCAGCCGTAGTGCGTGCCCATCCAGACAATGACGAGCGGGCCGAGCCAGTTGGCGAGCAGGTTGGCGCCGAAGTTCTGCGTGAGGCCCTGCGCCAGGCCGCGGCGCTCATGCGGCACGTCCGAGGCGATCAGCGTCTGCGTGATCGGCATGATGCCGCCTTCGGCAATGCCCATCAGCAGTCGTGCACCCAGCAGCCCGATGAAGCTTGCGGCAAAGCCCGACACCACCGAAGCCACGGAAAACACCAGCGTTGCCACGACCAGGATGGTCTTGCGGCGGCCGATGCGATCCACCAGCGTGCTCATGCCCAATCCGGCGATGGCCCAGGCAAACGAGAAGGCCGCGGCAATGTCACCCAGCTGGGTGTACGTGAGCCCGAGATCCTTCTGGATGAAGGACTGCAGGTAGCTCAGCGTGTTGCGATCGTAGAACACCACGCCGAAATTGGCGCTCAGCAGTGCGATCAGAGTCCACTGGTAGCGGTTCATCTTCGCCATGCATCCCCCGGGAATCTTGTTGTTATGGGCTCGAAAGTATCGCCCCTTAGTGACGGATGGTACACAAAGCGCCGCCGTCCATGGCCCAGGCTGCGCCATTGACGAAGCTCGCGGCGTCCGACAGCAGGAAGGCGACGACCTCGCCCACCTCACGCGGCAGGCCGATGCGCTCCTGCGGGGCCACCTTGCCCAGCGTGCGCTTGCCCAGCTGCACATCGCCGTCGAACATGGTTTCGAGCATGCCCTCGAGCAGCGGCGTATCGATGACGCCGGGCATCACGGTATTGATGCGCACGCCGCGCGCAGCCACGTCAGCCGCAGCCGTACGGGTGAGCCCCAGGATGCCGTGCTTGGTGGCGTTGTAGGCGCAGGCTCCCGCAAGACCGCGTTCGCTGGCGATGGAGCCGGTGTTGACGATGGCGCCCCCGCCCTGCTCCAGCATCACCGGTATCACATGCCGCAGGCCCAGAAAGATGCTGCGCAGGTTCACGGCGATCAGCCGGTCGAACTCGGCTTCTTCATAGGCTTCGATCGAGGCGATCTTGCCCTCGGTGCCGGCGTTGTTGAACAGGCCGTCGATGCGGCCGAAGGCCTTGCGCGTGGCGGCGACGTAACGCTGCACATCCTCTGAGCGGCTGACATCGGCGCGGCAGATCTCCACCTGGGTACCGAAGGCCGCGACTGTGTCACGGCGCTGCTTCAGGCCTTCCCCGTTGATGTCTACGAGCATCACGTCGGCACCTTTGCCAGCCAGCACGCAGGCCGTGGCGTGTCCGATGCTGCCGGCGGCGCCGGTGACGATGATCTTGCGGCCCTTCAGTTCACTCATGCTGCACGCCCCCGGATCAGGTCAGCGCCGCGTTCGGCCACGGCGTTGACAGGAATATTGCTGTTGCCCGAAATGACGGTGGGAATCACCGAGGCATCCACAATGCGCAGTGCGGCAATGCCTTTTACGCGCAACTGTTCATCGACCACATCGCCGATGCGGCAGGTGCCGCAGGGATGATGCACGGTGACCAGCGTGCGACGGATGTGCGCTTCGATCGCCGCGCGATCGCGCGTTTCGGCTCCGGGAGAAATCTCCCAGCTGCCCAGCTTTGCGAATGAATCCGCGCCAAGAACCTGTCGCGCCACTTCGAAACCTCTGACCAGGACGTCCAGATCACGCGAATCGGCCAGGAAATTGAAATCGATGGCCGGCTTCGCGAACGGATCATTGCTCGTGATGCGCACGCTGCCGCGACTCGCCGGACGCAGATTCACGAAGATGACGCCATAGCCATGGCCGCGGGGCAGCCAGTGTCCATTGGCATTGCGATGCGCCGGCATGAAGATGATCTGCAGATCGGGCCGATCCAAGTCAGGCTGCGATCGCATGAAGCCGTTGGCTTCGAATACATTGCTGGCCAGCGGGCCACGTCGCGCCAGCAGATATTGCGCAGCAATCCAGGCGCTGCGCGGCAGCGTGCGCCATGACAGGCCGTAGGATTCAGTGTTGTGTGTGCGCATCGATACCGAGGACGCCGGATGATCATGCAGGTTGCGCCCCACCGCCGGCAGATCGAGCACTACGTCGATGCCATGCTGCCGCAACAGTGAGGCATCACCGATGCCGGACAACTGCAGCAGCTGCGGCGAACCATAGGCGCCACAGCTAACGATCACCTCGCGCGCAGCTGAAATCACGCGGCGCACGCCGCTGTGCTCCACCTCCACACCGGTGGCGCGCCCGTCCGCGACCATTACACGCGTGGCCGGCGCGTCGGTAAGGACGGTGAGATTAGGTCGTTGACGTGCCGCGTCCAGGTAGGCCGTGACTGCGGATTCGCGCCGACCATCGCGGATCGCTCCTTGCCTGGGCCCGAAGCCTTCCGGGTCGCCACCATTGAAGTCGGCGCAGCGCGGCAGTCCCAGCGAATCGGTGGCTGCGAGAAACCGCTTCACCAATGGATTGGGCCGCGGAATGTCGATGACATTGACGGGACCGCCGCGCGCACGCTCCGGTGTATGCGCCGCCTGGTAGTTTTCGAGCTTCAGGAAATAGGGCTTGAGGTCCTGCCAGCGCCAGCCGGGAATGTTCCACTCGTCGTACTCACGCGGATGCCCGCGGAAATACACCATGCCGTTGATCGAAGAGCAGCCACCGAGCACGCGGCCGCGCGGCACGGGAAGCACGCGGTTGTCAGCATGGATCTGGGGCGTGGTGGTGTAGCCCCAGCCATTGCGCGGATTGCCGATGGCCTTGCCGACCATGGCCGGCACATGAATCGCGGGATCATCGTCAGGTGGGCCGGCTTCGAGCAACGCGACGCGTAGCGCCGGGTCTTCCGACAGCCGCGCGGCCAGCACACATCCGGCGGTGCCTGCTCCGACCACGACGTAATCGAAGATCTCGGTCATGGTCCGGCGCTTCAGTCCGTGGCTCGTCTACTTGAAGCCGAACAGGATAGCTACGTAGTTGCTGTCCATGTACTCGCGGATCGCGAACACGAGGCCATCGCGCACATCGATGCTCCAGGCATAGCGATTGTTGTACTTGCGCCCATCGAGCAGCGTTCCCGTGCCACGCGTCTCGCACATCACCGTATCGCCTCCCGAGGTCATCCGGTCGATGACGTTCTTTGGATCGCCGGGAACGAACAGGCCGCGCACCGGCCCCAGGAATTCATCGACGATCTTGTCGCGCGGACCGTGCACACCGGCACCCGGAACACCTTCGACCATGGGCAGCCAGGTGGCGTCTGCGTGCAGCGTGCCGCGAATGGCCTCCAGGTCGCCGGTATTGAGCGTGCGGAAGAAGTCGACGACGACCTGTTCCTGCGCATTGCGTGCAGTAATCATGTGCCCCCCTCTTACCGTGCTACTTCTTGGCCGCGTCGACTTCCGCGAAGGCCTCGCGCGCGATGCGCGTGCTGTCGATGCCGGCCGGCACACCGCAGTACACCGCCACCTGCAGGATCACTTCGCGGATCTCCTCGCGCGACAGTCCATTGTTCAACGCGGCCTTCACATGCAGCTTCAGTTCGTGCGGCCGGTTCAGTGCGCTGATCATCGCGATGTTGATCAGGCTGCGGTCGCGCAGTGCGAGGCCTGGTCGAGTCCACACATGACCCCAGCAATATTCGGTGGAGAGCTCCTGCATGGGCATGCTGAAACTGTCGGCGCTGGCCATGGATTTCTCCACGTATTCCGCACCCAGCACCTGCTTGCGCAGCTTCAGTCCTTTCTCGAATTTCTCGTTCGCCACTACTTCTCTCCTGTTGTGCCGCGGATTTCGCAGTCCGCCCACTGTTCCACCACTTTGACCAGATCCGTGCAATCAGCGTCTTTGCCGAAGGTCTGCTGCGTGATCGACAGCATCTGCCGCACGGCCGCGCCCACCACCATGGGCACACCGAGACCTTCGGCCTCATCCAGACACAGCCTCACGTCCTTGAAGGACAGCGCATTGGCAAAGCCGAAATCGAATTTGCGATTCAGCACATGCTTGGGGATCTTGTCCTGCGTGGCGCTGTTGCGGCCGGAGGAGGCATTCAGGATCTCCAGCATCACCGCGGGATCCACACCGGCCTTCACACCCATGGCCATGGCCTCAGCGGCAATGGCCAGCGAGGCAGCCGACATCAGATTGTTTGCCAGCTTCACGGTCTGGCCGAGGCCGGGCTTGTCGCCCACGAGAAAAACCTTGCCCAGCTCGGATAGCAGCGGCTGCACTTGCTCGAGCGCCGCACGCGGACCCGAGGCCATGATGGCGAGCTTGCCGGCGGCAGCACCCTTCACGCCGCCGGAAACGGGCGCATCAATGGCGGCAATTCCCGCAGGCTGCAGCGTTGCGGCAATGGCCTGCGCCGCAGCGGGCCCGGAAGTGGAAAGATCGACGAATACGCGGGCGCCGCGCGCCTGCGCTACGGCAACCGCCGCCGCCCTGGCGTCGGCAGGACCTGGCACGCTGGCCATCACCACATTCGTGCTGGCAGCCGCTTCCGCGATAGAGGCCGCGATCCGGGCGCCGCGTTCTCGCAGCGTTGCGGTGGCCTGGGCATTGGGATCGAACAGCGTGAGCTCATGGCCTGCGGCCATCAGCCTGGCGACCATGCCCGAGCCCATCCTGCCCACGCCGATGAAGGCTATCTTTTCCCCCACGCTTTCCCCCGCTGTTGCGCTGTCGGACCCGCGATCCTACGGAACGGGCCGCGTCGGCGGCAAATCCACACGTACGGCATTGGCGAGACCCGCCCTGGCAGCGGGATAGCACTGTAAAACCAGCGGATCATGGCCCGGAATCACATGCTGATTCGAGCTGGCCAGCCCCTCGATGGTGCCGAAGGCATCGAGATAGGTCGCCACATTGTCGACAATGGGAAAGGGGCGGCGCTGCTGCCAGTTGGCATAGAAATGCATGGCGTCGGAAGCCAGCACCACCCAGCCGCGCTGCGTGCGCACGCGCACCACCTGCAAGCCGCGCGTATGCCCCCCCACGCGGTGCACGCTGATGCCTGGCGCCAGTTGCGCAGCTCCCTCGTGATACACCACACGACCGGCAAACAGCTTGCCGATCATGGCCTGCACATCACCGACTTCGTAGGTGGCGCGAACGGCGGCATGACACATCTCGCTGCCGGTGCAGTGCGCCATCTCGTCGGTTTGGAGATGATAGCGGGCACGCGGAAACAACTCGTGATTGCCGGCATGGTCGTAGTGCATGTGACTGATGATCACGTCGGTGACTGCCGCCGGATCCACACCCACCGCTCGCAGGCCCACTTCCACCGGCTGCACCAGCTGTCGGCCACGCGCGGCGCCAATGGATGCTTCGAAACCCGTATCCAGCACGAAGCACTGGCCCGCGCCGCGGATGACCCACACGTAGTAGTCCAGCGGCATCGGGCCGTCGTGCTCGTCGCCACCGATGAAATTGTGGCGGGCCGTGCGTTCCAGATGCGCATAGCGCACGGCGCAGATTTCATAGACGGCTTCCATCGCTGTATGCTCGCTGCGAACCGCTATCCGGCGCAAGGCAGAACCCTTTAATTACCATGTCCAGTACCGCTCCCGTCACGGCCGACATCGTCGCCGTGGGCTCCGGCCACAATGGCCTGGTGGCCGCCGCCTACCTGGCTGCTGCCGGCAAGAAAGTGGTCGTGCTCGAACGCAATTCCTGGTTCGGTGGCGGCGTGGTGTCGCGCGAACTGACGCTACCGGGTTTCCGGCACGACCAGCATTCGATGAGCCATATCTTCATCCAGGGCAATCCGCTGCTGGCCAATGACGAGCTGAAGCTCAAGTCGCGCTTCGGACTCGAATACATTTTCCCCGAAGTACCGATGATGTCGGTGTTCGAGGATGGCCAGACGCTGAAGTTGTATCGCGACCGCGAAAGGTCGGCGGCTGAGATCGCGAAGTTTTCGAAGCGGGATGCCGAGACCTTCCTGCGTGTATCAAAGCAGGCTGCGGCCTGGCTGCCGATGATCGCCTCCTCGCTATACGTACCGCCCGCGCCAGTAGGCGCCACCAATGCCATGTTCGACCAGAGCTACGAGGGTCGCGAGCTGTGGCGCATCATCCAGATGAGTACGCATGATCATCTGTGCGATCTCTTCGAGCACGAGCGCGTGCGCATGCACTTCGCACGTGTGGCCGGCGAGAACCTGGTGTCGCCGGATGAGAAGGCCACGGCCATCGGCGCCTACGTGTTTCTCGGCTTCCTCGAGGGCTACGGCTTCGGCGTCGCCAAGGGCGGCGCCGGCAAACTCACCGAGGCGCTGATCGCCTGCATCCAGGCGCATGGGGGCGAAGTCATCGCCAATGCCGATGTGGCGCGCATCAAGGTGTCCAACGGCCGCGCCAGCGGCGTCGAGACGCATGACGGACGCGTGTTCAACGCGAAGGATGCGGTGATCGGCGCCATCCACCCGCACCTGCTGGGCTCGATGATCGATGGCATGAATACACGGGCGCGTGCCGATGCCGAGGCCACGCACATCACCGATGCCGCGTGCATCACGGTGCACGCCGCACTGGATGCGCCACTGGAGTTCCGCACCAGGGATCGCGTCGACGCCGTGATGGTGGAGATGCTGCCCATCAGCTACGAAACCCTGCGGCGCGATTTCGATGAACTGCGCTACGGCCAGTTCATGCCCTATCCGCTGCTGGGCCTGGGTTCGCTGTCGCAGTTCGATCCCAGTCGTGTGCCGCCCGGCAAGGCCATCCTGCATCTGTGGGATTACGTGCCTTACCAGCGCCCCGACGGCCGCAGCTGGGACGACAGCAAGCAGGATTATGCGCAGCGCATGCTGGAGCATCTGGCGCGATTCGTCGTGAATATCCCCGAAGTGGTGCTGCAGGCACATGTGGACAGCCCGGTCGACATGGAACGCACTTCGCCGAGCTTCCGTCGCGGCGACCTGCACGGCATCGCCACCACAACTTACCAAAGCGGTGCGCACCGACCGACACCGGAGCTGGGCCAGTACACCGTTCCAGGCCTCGACCGCTTCTACTTGGTCGGACCTTTCCAACATCCTGGCGGCGGTGTGTTCGGCGCCGGGCGCGCCACCGCGATGAAGATGTTCGAGGCACTGGGACTGAATTTCGAAAAACAGGGCCGCGTGAAATGAAGATCCTGTCGACGGACGGCGGCGAGCTGATGACGGTGCAGAGCCTGGAGCGCGAGGGCAATGCGCTCTTGATCCGCGGCAAGGTGTTCGGCGCCATGCCGATGAATGCGAAATTGACACCTGAAGCAGCGCGCGCAGCGTTGAAGATGCTGACACCGGGGTTGGTCTGGTTCCTGCTGACGCTGCCCTTTCGTCGCGAGAGTCGCGGCTGAGAAGAAGGCCGTGAGGGGCACCGGTACTTACTCGCAATGACTGCCGACTACGATTTCATCGTGGTAGGTGCTGGCACAGCCGGATGCGTGCTGGCCGCAAGACTTTCGGAAGATGCGCACGCACGCGTCTGCCTGATCGAGGCCGGTGGACCCGCACGTCATCCTTTCATCCATGTACCGGCACTGGTCGGTCCGGCCATCATGCACCGGAGCCTCGGTTGGGGCCTTTCGACCGAGCCGCAGACCGCGCTGGACAATCGCCGCCTGCCACTGCCGCGCGGCAAAGTCATCGGCGGCTCAGGTTCGATCAATGGCATGGCGTATCACCGCGGCCACCCGCGCGACTACGACGGCTGGGCGGCCGCAGGTAGCGCAGGCTGGGCGTGGCGGGATGTGCTGCCATACTTCATCCGCTCGGAAAACAATGCCGATCTGCGTGACCCGGCCGTGCACGGAATGGCCGGCCCCGTCCATGTCACCCATATAGCGCGACCCAATCGGCTCAACGCAGCGTTTCTGGAAGCCTTCGCGGGTCTGAATGAGTATCCGCAATGTGCCGACTTCACGGGACTCGATCCGCAAGGGTTCGGTCTGCGCCAGGGCACCATCCATCGCGGCCGTCGCGATTCCACGGCCGCCGCCTTCCTGAAGCCGGCTCGCGCTCGACCGAACCTGACCGTGCTGACGCGCGCACAGGTCAGCGCCATCCGCTTCTCCTCCGGACGTGCCTGTGGCGTTGAGCTGCGAACCGCCTCCGGCGCACGCTCGCTGACTGCAACGCGCGAGATCGTCCTGTGCGCGGGCGCCATCCATTCCCCGCAACTGCTGATGCTCTCCGGCATCGGACCACCCGATGCGCTGCGTGCGCTGAACATTCCCGTGCAGGCCGCGCTGTACGGGGTGGGCGCGAACTACCACGATCATCCGGCGCTGGCCGTCACCATGGAAATGCAGGACAGCACTTCCTACGGGCTGTCGTGGCGCGCGCTGCCGCGCAATGTATGGAGCGTATTCGAGTACCTGTTCACACGCGGTGGCCAGCTCGCCACCAATGTGTTCGAGTCCACGGCCTTCATCGCCAGCACACCGGGCCTGGACCGACCGGACATCCAGATAGCGTTCCAGCCGGCACGCCGCAACACCGATGCCTTTCCACTGCCGAAGGGTCATGGCTTCGCGATGAGCGTGGTGAACCTGTATCCGCGCAGTCCGGCCGCATCATGTTGGCCAGCGCGGACGTGCAAGTGCCACCACGCGTGGATGCCGGTCTGTTCACGGACGCCGCGGACATTGCGCC
>Ga0134124_10004083_pt1 | contig 11716 bp, 11 predicted proteins | sample KB304_FD_96880 | JGI IMG/M metagenome (GOLD analysis project Ga0134124, IMG submission 96880) | Terrestrial soil microbial communities without Nitrogen fertilizer from Kellogg Biological Station, Michigan, USA - KB3-0-4 | ecosystem: Environmental > Terrestrial > Soil > Unclassified ... | reverse complement strand
GGGCCGGCTGCTGTGGAACGGCGTCAACCTGCAGGACTACACCCTGGACGCCTTGCGCGCCGCCATCGCCTGGGTGCCGCAGGAGGCGTTTCTCTTTTCGGCGACGGTGGCCGAGAACATCGCGCTGGCGCGGCCCGGCGCGACCCGCGACCAGGTCGAGCAGGCGGCCAGGCTCGCGGCCGTGCACGAGGACATCGCGCGCCTGCCGCATGGCTACGACACGCCGGTGGGCGAGCGCGGTGTCACCTTGTCGGGCGGGCAGCGGCAGCGCGTCGCCTTGGCCCGTGCCCTGCTGACGGACGCGACCATGCTGCTGCTGGACGACACCTTGTCGGCGGTGGACACCGACACCGAAGCGCGCATCCTCGCGCACCTGCAGCAGGCGCGCGTGGGCCGCACGACCATCATCGTGAGCCATCGCCTCAGCGCCGTGGCCGATGCCGACGAGGTCGTCGTGCTGCGCGAGGGCCGCGTGGTGGAGCAGGGCGATCATGCGGCGCTGCTGGCCGCGAACGGCTGGTACGCGCGCCAGTGGCGCTACCAGCAACTGGAGGCGAGCCTCGATGCCAGCTGAATTCGTCGGCACCGCGCGCCTTCCGGCCGAACCGGCGCAGCAGCGCAAGCTGCTGGGCGACGCGGCCGCGCTGCTGATGCGCGCGGCCGCGCCGGAGCGCGCCAATCTGTTGCACGGCGTGGCGTGGCTGACGCTGGCGGCCGGGCTCGAGGCCCTCGGGCCGGCCATCGCCAAGCTGCTGATCGACCACTACCTGTTGCCGCGCAATGCGCAGATTCCCGAGATCGCCGGCTTGCTGTTCGGTGCATTGGCCGCCGGCATGGCGGCCAGCTGGCTGCGCTACGGCCAGCTCACGCGCCTGGCCGGCGTGGCGATGCGCTCGGTGCAGCGCGTGCGCGAGGAGGTGTACCGGCACGTGCTGCGACTGCCGATGAATTTCTTCGACCGGGCCATCACCGGCCAGCTGGTCAGCCGGGTCACCAACGACACCGAGGCGGTCAAGACGCTGTACGTGCAGGTGCTGTTCGTGATGCTCGACAGCCTGATCGTGCTCACGGGCACCATGATCGCGATGCTGTGGCTGGATTGGCGATTGATGCTGGTCGTGGCGGGGCTGTTTCCGGCGGGGGCGCTGATCGTCGCGGTCTATCAGCGGCTGTCCGGGCCGGCCGTGGTGCGCAACCGCGAGCTGCGCAGCGACCTCAATGCCCAGATGGCCGAGACCATTGCGGGGATGCCGGTGTTGCAGGCGAGCAATGCCACTGCGCGGTTCCGTGAGCACTATGCCAGCGTCAACGAGGCCCATTACCGCTCGCGCCAGCGCGAACTGCGCGCCAACGCGTGGCTGCTGCGCCCGTTGCTCGACGCGCTCAACGTGCTGCTGATCGCCGTGCTGATCGGGGTGTTCGGCCTGCGTAGCCAGGGCGGCGCGCTCGGCGCCGTGGAGGTCGGGATCCTGTACGCGTTCATGAACTACGTGTCGCGCATCGTCGAGCCGCTGACGCAGATCACGATGCAGTTCTCGCTGGTGCAGCAGGCGATGGTGGGGGCCGCACGGGTTCAGGCGTTGCTGAAGGAAGCCGAGACGCCGAAGGCGGCCGACCTCGGGCGGGTGACCGAAGGCGCCATCGCGATCGAGCGGCTGGATTTCGCCTATCAGCCGGGCCACCCGGTGCTGCACAACCTGAACCTGCGAATCGCGCCGGGCAGTTTCCACGGCATCGTCGGCCACACCGGCAGCGGCAAGACCACGCTGCTGTCGCTGCTGCTGCGCTTCTATCCGGCGCCGCCCGGTGCGATCCGCATCGACGGCACGCCCGTCGAGTCGATCGGCGAAGACCACTTTCGCGCCAGCATCGGCGTGGTGCCGCAGGAGCCGTTCCTGCTCGCGGCCACGGCGCGCGAGAACATCGCGATGGGGCGCAAGCTCAGCCCCGAGCAGATCGAGGCGGCCGCGCGCGCCGCGCAGGTCCACGACTTCATCACCGGGCTCGAGCACGGCTACGATACACAACTGGGGGAAGGCGGCGCGCGCCTGTCGGTGGGCCAGAAGCAGCTGGTCGCGATCGCGCGGGCGCTGGCCGGCGAGCCGCGCATCCTGTTCCTGGACGAGGCCACTTCGCACATCGATTCGGAGACCGAACAGGTGGTGCAGCGGGCGCTGGCGGCCCTGCGCGGGCGCGTCACGATCGTCGCCATCGCGCATCGGTTGTCGACGGTTCGCGCCGCGGACCGCATCGTCGTCCTGAACCACGGCCGCATCGCCGAAATCGGAACGCATGGCGAATTGATGGCGATCGAGGGCGGCCTGTACCAGCGGCTTTATCTGCTGCAGCAATTGGAGGAGGTCGAAACGTCGTGAGTCAAACTGTCTTTCGCCAGGGGAGCGTCAGCGTCCACCTGGGCGAGAAGTCCGGCAAGTACCCGGATGGCAACCAGGTGATCGTGCGCGGGTCGCAGGCGTGCGCCGCGTTCGACACACCGCTCGTGGCCAACCGCATCGGCCGCGAGTTCGAGCAGGTGGATCTGGTCATCCTGGGCCACGTGCACGAGGACCATATGGCCGGCCTGCACCTGGTACCGCAAGCCAGCGTGCACGTGCATAACGCCGACCTGGCGGCCGCGCAATCGTGGGAGGGTTTGGCGCGGCACTACGGCTATCCCCCATCCGTGCTCGTTCCCATGAAGAAGATGATCGAGTCGGATTTCCACTACCGCCCGCGGCCGGATGCGGAGGGCTATGAGGATGGCGCGACCTGGGATCTGGGCGGGGGCGTGCGCGTTCGTGCCCAGCATATGCCCGGACACACCGCCGGGCATTGCGTCCTCGTGGTCGAGAACGAGGGAATCGCATTCCTGGGCGACATCGACCTGACTGGCTTCGGCCCCTACTACGGAGACGCTTGCTCCAATCTGGCCGACTTCCGCCGGACGCTCGCCGCGGTCGCGGACGTGGAGGCGCGAACCTGGGTCACGTCGCACCATCGCGGCGTGCTGACGGATCGCGCGCATTTCCTGGCGGAACTGGCGCGGTTCACGGCCAAGATCGACGAGCGCGCCGAGCGCCTGCTGGGGTACCTGGGCGGCGGGCCGTTGTCGATTGGCCAACTGGTTCAGCGCCGGTTGCTCTATCCGCCGGGCTACGACATCGTCTATGTGGAAAGCGCCGAACGCCGCAGCATCGAGCTGCACCTGGAGGAACTCATCGCGCAGGGGCGGGTGAGGGCGGTCGACGAAGCGCGCTTCGAGAAGATTTAGGTTGCGGCCGGTCGAGGATGGGCATAAGGCCGGAGTGAGGCCGATTTGCGGTTTTTCTGCCCGGAATCTGACGTACGTCATGGCCGCCGGGCCGATCCAGGAGAACAGTTCACCCATTGGGTCCACAAGACCGCTGCAATAGGGGACTGAAGATGAATTCACGCTGGCAAACCCAGCTCCTGGAGCTGGTCACTCGGTATGGCGAGCAATGCGCGCAACTGGCATCGGAGCGCGCCAGCGGTGTGCACGGCAATCCGCCGGCGGACCGCGCCGGCGCCTGGGCGGCGCTGCTGTCGCACCTGGCATCCGCGCAGCCGCGGCCGAACACCGCTGAGCTCGAGCGCGCCTGACGCGAGCGGGCCGCCGTCGCGGGCCTGACCCGCAATCCGATGATGAGCTGCATCAGCTCATGCCGTGCTTGACATGGCGGGGCTTGAGTTCATCATTGGAACAGGCAGTAGCAGTCCTGAAGGCGGTCCCGGCATGGCGAAGGTGTGTTCGAAGTGCAAGGCGGAAAACGCTGACAGCGCGACGACTTGCCGGGTCTGCGGCAGTTCACTCTCGGCCTCGGCCGCGCCTGCTTCGACCCCTTCACCGCCGGCGGCTGCGTCGCCGGCAGCCTCATCCCTGACAACGGCATCGGCGACGGCAGCTTCGGCCCCAGCGCTCAAGGCAACGGCGTCCGCAACGACGCCGGCTCCGACGACGCCACCGAAGACCACGCTGGCGCCGACGACGCCACCGAAGACCACGCCAGCGCCGACGAAGCCACCAACGACCACGCCAGAGCCGACGGCGCCGCCGAAGACCACGGCGGCGCCGACGATGCCGCCCAAGTCAACCCCAGCGCCATCAGCGGCGGCGGGGCTCACACCGGCGCCGGATCGGAACTTGAGCAGATGGGTTGTGGGTGGAGTGGTCAGCGTGCTGGTACTGGCCGCGGCCGCATTCGTGTTACTCGATGGGCGCAGCAAGGGCACACCGGAGGCCGCGCGGTTGCAAGGTGTGCCCGCTCAGCCGGCCGCGCCGGCCGAGGCAGCCGCTCCGACGGCGAAATCAGAACCGCCGGCCGCGGCCGCGTCCTTGGCGTCACCGAGCGCTGCCGTATCACGGCCGCGTCCAGCCACGGCGGCCAAGTCGACAACGCGCCCGCCGGCCAAGGCAGCCGCCTCCGCAGCATCGGAATCGGCGCCGGTAGCGGCCCGGCCGGTCGAGGCCGCCGCGCCGGCGACCGCCCAGCAGCCCGAGAGCCCCGCCACGGCCGTGGCGACCAGCCCCAAAGCGGCGTGCGGCGGCCGCGCCTTGCTGGCGCGCAACAGATGCGTCGCGGAGCAATGCAGTAACGCGAGTTTCTACAATCATCCCGACTGCGAGCAGCTGCGAGCGCAGGAAAAGAGAATCAGGGAACGAGCGGAACAGTCGGGTTAGGACCTTCGGCACGGGGGTTGGCGCGCTTGCGAACCGCTGAGCTTGTCGGCATGATCAAGGAGGTCACAGGTCCAACTCCATAGGATTTCGCTTTGCTCAACGAGTGCGAGGAGTGCAGCGCTGTCAATGCCGATGGTGCGACGGTCTGCCGGGTTTGTGGCTGCCCGCTGTTCCTCGATTCTTCGACGTCCGCCCCACAGTCCGCTCGGACCACTCATGCAAGGACAAGTGCCGTACTGGACCCTGCGTTCAAGGTGGCGCCCGCGAGCAGAAGGCTGATCGAATGGCTCGTGGTCGGCGTGGCCGTCACGGTGTTGGTGATATTTGCTGCGCTCATATTCGAACTGGCGGACAGACCGCAGCAACGAAAGGAATTTGGACCTGAGGCACCGCCGTTTGCGCCCGTCTTGCAGGCTCCGGCGACGGGACCCGCACCACCGCCAACCGTAGCGGACGAAGCGGCGGTCGCCAGTCCGGCGGCATCGGCGCCTTCCCCCTTTGCGTCAACGCCGTTGCGCTCCAGTCAATTCGCTCCGCGCAAGGGGCCTGCCCGGACGTCGGCCAAGCCTGCCGTTTCCGGCGCCCCAACCCCAACCGGAGCCGAAGCCGATCCGGCGGTTGCCAACCCGCCGATACCCGGACCGGCCGCGCTCGTTCCCGCGCCTTCGGAAAAAGAGACGGGGGCCTCGGAACTCTGCGGGGACAAGTCTTTTCTGGCACGCAGCTTGTGCGCGGCAGAGCAGTGCAACACGCCCGCTTTGTTCGATCACCCGGAGTGCGTCCAGATGAGGAAGCGGGACCAGGAGCGGCGCGAACGCCTGGAACTGGGCGGGTAGGACCCGCGGCCGCTCAGTCCACGCCCAAACCCACCTGCGTCGTGCGCTTCGCGAAGTGGCTGGCCAGCACGTCCAGCATGTCCATCGAGGGCATGCCGCCCAGCAGCGTGAACGCGTGCTTGGTCAGCTCCCGCGGCACGTGTCCCGTGATGTGCGCGAAGCGCGCGCCATGGTCGGGGAACACGTCGAAGATGCCGTAGCGCCCATCGGGCCAGCGCAGTGCGAACCAGGCGACCGTGCCGGGTTCTTCCTGGACCAGCGGCTGGGCGTCGCGCAGGAACTGCTCCACCTTCAGTTCATTGCCCTTCTTCGCGCGGAAGGACAAGAGCAAGCCGCAAGTGACGTCCGCGGCCGGCACTTCCGGGGGCCTCTCGGGCGGCATCTTGCTGGCAAGGACGTCCAGGCGCTCGATGTCCGGAGCGGCGTCCAGCAGTTGCGGCGCCTGCGAAAAGAGGGCGGCGGCCACCTGACCCTGCAGGTGGTCCTGGCGGCCCTGTTCACCGGAAAAGGCATCGAAGATGCCGTACTCGCCGCGGCCGAAGCGCAGCGCGAACCACACCGGGGTGGCAGGCTCGGCCTGCACCTGGGGCAGGGCCGATTTCAGGAACTGTTCGGTGGCGGCGATAAGGCTCGACTTGGCCTTCAGCCGCGCCAGCAATCCATGGCTGAGCATCGCATTCTCCTGGTCGTGCATCGGCTTTTCAGCGTACAGCGGACGGAGAGTGCGCGGGCCGCGCCCGCTGTGAGCAGGTGTCACTCCGGTGAAAGACTTGATCGGGAACAAGCGCGCCTGCCGCTGTGCTACCGTTGCCTCGTTGACCAGGAGTTTTCTCACATGCCACGCCCGATCCTCGATGAAGCCCACATCCACCCAGCCATCCGCGACAAGATTTCGGGCCATCGGCAGGCGATCGTCGAGGAGGTCAGGAGCGCCGTCGACGCCAATGACGTGGTCGTGGTGGGCATGGCCATGAACCCGTTCCCGGCGCAAGCGCGCAAGGCGCTGGACGCGGCCGGCCAGCCGTACAAATACCTCGAGTACGGCAATTACTTCAATACCTGGCGGGACCGCAACGCGCTGAAGATGTGGACCGGCTGGCCGACCTTTCCCATGGTCTTCGTCAAGGGCGTGCTGGTGGGCGGCTACACCGACCTGAAGGCGCTGATCGACAGCGGCGAATTGAAGAAGATGGTCGCACCGCAAGGCCGCAAGCCAAAGGCCCGTGGCTGAAGGATGCCGGATCGAGTCCGGCATGACAAATTAGCGAAATGTGCAGCCACTACCAGGCGATCAAGGAGCGGGAACGCTACTTGCGCAAGTTCGGCGTCTATCCGCCGCCGCACGAATACATCGAGGACATGTGGCCCAAGTACCAGGGCACATTCATTCGCCGGCCGCCTGAATTCGAATCCGGCGATGAAGCCGTGCCGCCGCGGGAAGCACAGGTCGGCCGCTGGGGACTGGTTCCCTGGAACACCACCGATGCGGCCAGGCAGTTGAAGCTTTCGACGTTCAATGCGCGAGTGGAGAGCGTCGCCCATTCGATCACTTTCGGCGGCGCCTGGCGCCGGGCGCAGCACTGCATCATCCCTGCCGACGCGATCTACGAGCCCGACTGGCGCACGGGCCGGCACGTGCCCACGCGCATCGAGCGGGCCGACGGCGAGCCGCTGGGTATTGCCGGCCTGTGGGACCGCTGGGACTCTCCGCGGGGGCCGATGCTCAGCTACACGATGCTCACCATCAATGCGGATGAGCACGCCTTCATGTGCAAATTCCAGCGGCCCGACGACGAGAAAAGAATGGTTGTGATATTGCGTGAGGGAGACTATCAAACCTGGCTGAACGCCCCGGCGGGAAGCTCGATGGATTTCATGCGCCAGTGCGCGCCGGCCGCACTGGTTGCTACGGGTACATGGACAGCGCCCGGAAATTGATGCATCCAACTCCTTGTCTTGAGAGGACGCTCGCGATGAAACCGGCGCAGCAGCCTGTAACCACTGTTGAGCCCGGGTAAAGTTCCCGCCGTCCTACAAATCGCGGCCCGGGGCCTGTCCACACTACTTTGCCCGACCTTAGATACACGTGATGCCCCCTGCCGTCGCTCGCGCCGCCGCCCAGGCGTTGGAGCTTGCCCGTCGATTGGGGCAGGCGATGCGGCGGCATCCAGTGCGCTCGGCCCTGGCGCTGCCGGCACTGCTCCTAGCCTATGTGCTGGTGCTGATCCCGTTCACGCCCAGCATCGGCGACCTGCGCAAGGCCAAGTCGGAAGTCCCGGCGGTGGTGATGTCGGCCGACGGCGTCGTGCTGGCGGAATTCAAGCGGATCAACCGCCAGTGGGTCGGCCTGAAGAAGATTTCACCGCATGTGATCAACGCGCTGATCGCCACCGAGGACCACCGCTTCTACCAGCACCATGGCATCGACCTGCGGCGCACCGGCGCGGCGGTGCTGAACACCTTGCGCGGCGACCGCCAGGGCGGCTCGACCATCACGCAGCAACTGGCGCGCAACATGTATCCTGAGGAGATCGGCCGCGCGTTCTCCGTCACGCGCAAGGTCAAGGAAGCGATCACGGCGCTGAAGATCGAGTCGGTCTACACCAAGGACGAGATCCTCGAGAGCTATCTCAACACGGTGCCGTTCCTGTACAACGCCTTCGGCATCGAGATGGCCGCCCGCACCTACTTCGACAAGTCGGCCGACCGGCTGGACGTGCTGGAAAGCGCGACCTTGATCGGCATGCTCAAGGGCACCAGCGCGTACAACCCCGTGACGAACCCCGAGCGGGCCGTCGCGCGCCGCAACATCGTGCTGGCGCAGATGGCCAGGCACGGCAAGCTGGATGCGGCCAGGCTCGAAGCCTTGCAGAAGCGGCCGCTGCAACTCGATTTCGAGCGGCAGACCGAGCCGCTCGGCCCGGCGCCGCATGTGGCGCAGTTCCTGCGCAAGTGGCTGATCGAATGGGCCGACCGCCACGGCTACAACATCTACGCGGACGGCCTGGTGGTGCGCACGACGATCAGTTCGCGGCACCAGAAGGCGGCCAACCTGGCGGTGGCGCGCAACACGGCGCGGCTGCAGGCGCTGGCGGATGGCCAGCGCAGGCGCGGCCAGGAGCGCCAGGTGCTGCAGGCCGGCTTCCTGGCGATCGATCCGCGCAACGGGCACATCAAGGCCTGGGTCGGCAGCCGCGATTTCGAGCAGGAGCAGTTCGATCACGTCGCGCAGTCGCGGCGGCAGCCCGGTTCGACCTTCAAGCCCTTCGTCTACGGCGCCGCGTTCGTGCAGGGGTTCGATCCTTCTTACACCTACATCGATGAGCCCGTTTCGTACGGATCGGGCAGCGCGATGTGGACGCCCACCGATGGCTCGCCGCCCAGCGGCCGGCCCATGAGCCTGCGCGACGGCCTGGTCCATTCGAAGAACACGATCACCGCGCAGCTGATGCAGAACGTCGGGCCGGCCAGCGTGGCGCAACTGGCGCAGTCCATGGGCGTGCGGCAGAGCAAGCTCGACCTGGTGCCGTCGCTCGCCCTGGGCACCAGCCCGGTGACGCTGAAGGAGATGGTGGCCGCGTACGGAACCATCGCCAATGCCGGCACCTACACCGAGCCGCTGCTGGTGATCCGCGTGGAAGACCGCGGGGGCCGCACGCTGGAGGGTTTCGTGTCGCGCCAGCCCGAGCAGGGCATGCCGCGCGGCAGCGCGCTGACGCTGGTGAACGTGATGCGCGGCGTGGTGGACGAGGGCACGGGCGTGGCGATCCGCACGCGCTATGGTATCCAGGCCGACGTGGCGGGCAAGACCGGCACCACCCAGGACAACAGCGACGGCTGGTTCATCCTGATGCATCCGCAGCTGGTGGCCGGCGCCTGGGTCGGCTTCAACGACAACACGGTCACGATGGGACAGTGGGGGCAGGGCGCGCGCAGCGCCCTGCCGATCGTCGGCGACTATTTCCAGCAGTCGCTGCGCTACAAGTGGATCGACGCGCAGGCCGAGTTCGCGATTCCGCGGCCAAGGCCGGCGCCCCCGCGCGAGCGGCCGCAGGATGCGTTGTCCAATATCGTGAACGACTTCCTGGGCAGGTTGTTCAGGCAGCTGCAGTAATCCCGATGCTTAGCGCGGCGCGCGGCGTGGATGGGCCAGGAAGAATCGCACCATCTCCGCGGTGGCGTCGGGTCCGCGCGGATCGGTGTACGAACCCTGCGCGGTGCCGCCGGACCAGGCATGCTGCGCGCCGTGGACCAGCCAGTGCTCGGCCAGGATCTCGCCGCTGCCGTTGCGGTGCACCCGGCGGGTGTAGTTGCGCCCGGCCCGGGAGTAGCCCTTTTCCACTTCGCCCTCCGCAGCTCCGGCGCTGGCGCTGATGACGTGTTCGCCGTTGCCGGGATGCACGGTCGCGTCGGCATCGCCGTGGAAGACGATGGTGGGAACGCCGCTGGCCGCGCCGCCGCCCGGCCGGCTGCCGCCGCTCTTCATCGCGCCGAGTGCCGACGGCAGGTCCTTGGCAATGCCGGTGGCCAGGCCCGAGTGCACGCCGACTGCCGCGAACAGATCCGGATAAGCGTCTCCCAGGATGGCGGCCATGGCGCCGCCGGCCGACAGGCCGGCCACGTAGACGCGCTGCGGGTCGATTGCGTAGCGCGCCATGATGTCGCGCGTCATGCCGGCCAGCAGTTCGGGTTCGCCGCGGCCGCGCGCCTGGTGGTTGTGCTTGAACCAGTTCCAGCAGCGCTGCGGGTTGGCCTGTCGCGACTGCGCCGGATAGAGCACGAAAAAGCCATGGCCCGACGCAGCGTCGTTCATGCCGGTGCCGGCGGCGAAGTCATCCGGGTCCTGCGTGCAGCCGTGCAGCATCACCACGAGAGGCAGCGCACGTTCGCCGGCTGCCGGCGGGATATAGAGCTTGAAGTCGCGCGCTCCGGCACTGCCGGTGTAATGGCCGGCGATGAATTCGCCCTGACCCGCCGGCTGGGGCGGCGATTGCGGCGGCACAGGCTTCGTTTCGGGTGCGACCTGGGGCGAAGGTGCCGGCGAGGGCGCGACCTCGCGTGCCGCGACGTCGATCACCTGCGGGTCGTTGGCCGCCGGCGCGTCGGGATGAATGGATGGCGACGGTGGCGCGCCGGAAAGCGCTGCCTTGATCGCGGCGGTGGCGCCACGCAGGTCACCCTTGCCGGTGAGCCGGGTGGCGTGTTGCATCAGGCGTTGGAATAGTGGATTCATGTGGAGCTGCTTGCTGGTTAACGCGTGCGCTTCGTGAGCGCCGCCTTGACGGCCGGGCTCGCTTGTAGCGTGCCCAGCACGGAGATGGTTTCGATGGTCGCCAGCGCCAGTGCCGGCGTGACGTCCGGCGCGATCGACGCGAGCCCCAGCACCCGGATCTGCAGCTTGGAGCCGGACGCCTGCACCGCCTGCAGGTCGGCCTTGCTGAAGTGCTGGATCCCCAGCACCAGCGTCTTGCGCGATACCGCCTGCCGCACTGCGTCGCCGTGGGCGGCGAGCTGGTTGCGCACGGCGGTGCGGATCAGGTCGGTGCGGTTGGCATAGAAGCCTTCTTGCACCAGCAGGTCGATCTGGCCGAGATCGACGCAGCCCAGGTTGATGGTGATCTTCTCATCGGAAGGCCTGGCACCGGCGACGAGGGACTTGGCACTGGCTCTTGGCATGGGGCCATCTTAGCACCATCCAAGTGGATGGTGTCAACCGGCTGCCCGGCTGCCATGGCCCTGCTTCGGCCCGGCTTGGCCAATTAAGGGATGATGGCGCATGGGTTTGATGAAAAACGGACAGTGGCTCACGAGCGACGAAGCGCGCGCGACCAAGAAGTTCAACCGCGAGGCCGCGCAGTTCAGGAACTGGATTGCGCCGGACGGGCCGTTCGCGCCGGCACCCGACCGCTACCACCTGTACGTGTCGCTCGCCTGTCCCTGGGCCAGCCGCACGGTCATCATGCGAAAGCTCAAGCGCCTGGAATCCGTGCTTCCGATGACGGTGGTGAACCCCGACATGCTGGAAAACGGCTGGACTTTCAAGGGCACGAGCGACCCCGTCAACGGCTTCGACTACGTTTATCAGCTCTATCAGCAGGCCGACCCCAACTACTCCGGCCGCGTGACCGTGCCGGTGCTGTGGGACAAGCAGGCGTCGACCATCGTCAACAACGAGTCCAGC
>Ga0134124_10004082_pt1 | contig 11717 bp, 11 predicted proteins | sample KB304_FD_96880 | JGI IMG/M metagenome (GOLD analysis project Ga0134124, IMG submission 96880) | Terrestrial soil microbial communities without Nitrogen fertilizer from Kellogg Biological Station, Michigan, USA - KB3-0-4 | ecosystem: Environmental > Terrestrial > Soil > Unclassified ... | reverse complement strand
TGTCCGGCGTGTCAAAATCGGGCTCGCCTGCGCCAAGGCCGATGACGTCGAAGCCCGCTGCCTTGAGCTCGCGCGCCTTGGTGGTGATGGCGATGGTCGGCGAAGGTTTGACCCGTTCGAGCGCGCGGGCGACCAGACCCATTTTGATCTCCTGAGTGATTTTAAAGTGGCGGCCGAAGCGGGCGCACCCTAGGCGGGGCTGCGGCGGCCCGCAAGCCTGACCGCACAAATAGTCACAGCGCGGGCGAGCCGGCCCGCGCTGCTACGCTTCGAACAAAGATTGAGCACCGCCAGCGCGGCTACGCAGCCTGGCGATTTAGCCGTCCCTCGGCGAGGTCGGTGAGGAGCATGTCGGCGTTGTATTCCTGGTCAATGTTTTGCTGGAATAGCCGCGCCGCATCGGGCATGCCGAGCTGATTGGCCCAGGCGATCAGCGTGCCATAGCGCGCGATTTCGTAATGCTCGACGGCCTGCGCATCGGCAATCATGCCGGCATCGAGCACCTTTGGTTCCTTGGCCTCTTTCATATCTTCCTCGCCCTCTTCGAGAATGCCCTCGATGGCGGGACAGGTCTTGGCCGAAGGCTTCAGGCCACATAAGCCGAACACCTGCTCGAGGCGCTCGACCTGGCCTTCGGTCTCCTTGAAATGATGTTCGAAAGCTTGCCGGAGTTCGTCCGAATCGGCCTTCTTGGCCATCTTCGGCAAGGCCTTGAGAATCTGCTTTTCAGCGAAATACATATCCTTGAGCAGATTGACGAAAAGATCCTGTAGAGATTTCGTGGCGGCCACCGCTGCCTCCTTGAATCAGCGGTTAGCGTTGGCAAGGGAACGCCTTCGGCCGCATCGCGCACGCGCCGCACTGCGAATTCCCTTGAGCGGCTAACTGCGCCCTCGTCCTTCGAGTTCCGCAGGGCAGTGTTTGTGAGTGGGCTGTGGACAATCGCAATTGCGCCATAGTTATGGCGGGACTGACACGGGAAGCGCGCTTGGGAGCCACAATCTGGCTAAAGCCGCGCCCTAATGGCGTGGTTCTCTTTTTCGTGCCGAGAGACGAGGATGACTCGATGACCATGCGGCGCCAAGCTGTGCGCTTCTGCAAGCCTTTGGCAAATTCGTTTTTCCTTTTGTGGATTCTGACCCTGTTCTTCACGCTGCCGAGCGTCCTGGCCAACGCCGGCGTGGCAGCGGGTGCGCCAGAAGGCATTGGCGCCGGTCAATTCATCAGTCCTGACACCATGCTGATGTTGGTTTTGCTGAGCGCGGTGACGTTCGTCTCCTGGCGTTACCACCGCCGCGATTATGCCTCCCCGCGGCGGATCGGGAGGAGGATCTGATGCCGAAACGGGGGTCGGTGCAGCTCCTCCTCCTCTCTTTCCGCTCACGCGCGTCGCTTGGATTGGGAGCGTTGGCGGCTGTATTCATTGTGGCGCTCGGTTGGTTCTTTCATAGCCACGACGCCTTCCCTGTCCTGACCAAAACGGGGCTAGCTCAGGTCATCCGAGAGGCCGCATGGGAGCATGCGCTTGCTGGTTCGCCGGATGAGCCATGGCCTTGGGAAAACGCTTCGCGATCGACGACTGCGAAGGTGTCGCAGCTTGGCTTGAGCGCGGCGGTTTTTGGAGGCGCAAGGTCCAGTAAGGACGAGGGCCTGTCCCTCGAATCGCCAAGACCGGGTAAGCGCCACACTGCGCATGCATCTAGGCCCAAGCTTAGCGGTGTTGAGGTCGGTGATCGCATCACCGTCACCACCGCAGACGGCTCCTCTCGCAGCTATAAGGTGACTGGAAGCCGGGTGGTTGATCCGCACCTTGCCGAAAGCGAGCCCAAGCCCGGAGACGCCGATATGGCGCTGGTGACCTGCTCGACGCTAGACCCGCTCTTGACAAACTCGCTCCGCCTGATCATCGAGGCGATCAAGACCGATCCGCAGGCCGCACCTGAGCCGAGCGCGGAGCAGAAACTCTAGCCGATATCGATTATTCCTCGCCTTACTGATTCCGGCGCCGCTTCTTCTTAGGCGGCGGCGCAGGGGCGGGAGCAGTCGTCTCTGGCACCGTCGTCGTGGCGCCGGTTTGCGGGGACGAAGGCGTGCCTGCCGTTTGCGATCCGGTGGCGGGCGCTGCCGGTGCGCCGGGAGCGGCCTGACCGGGCTGCCCTGACGGAGGCGTTCCACCCGGCGGGACGGGCGCGCCTGAGGGAGCAACTCCGCCGGGGAGTGCTGCGGAAGGCTGCTCGGGTTGACTCGATACACCCGGCGGTCCTGGCGTCACACTCGGCGTCGGCGAGGTGAGCGGGCGGCGGTCGGCTTCAACCGTCTCCTTCAGCCTATCCAGGCCAGCGCGATATTCCGAGCCGATAAAGCCGTCGAGCATGAGGGCCTTCCATCGCTTCAGCGGGCTCGATCCCGTATCATAGCCGAAGCTCCAGGTGATCTTGCTGCCCGAGCCCGATGGAGCGATTTCGAAGCTGCTCGTTCCTTCGAGATTGTTGAAATTGGCTGAGAGTTCGAGGCTGCGATTGAGGTTGCTGTCGCTAATCTGCATGTTGCCCGTACCGATCGAGGGCTTCTGGCTCGTCCATTGGATCAGTGCGCCCTTGCCCTCCTCCGGACCGCCATAGGTGATGGCCAACTGCGGATCGCGCAGCTTCCACGGCGACCAATCTCCAAAGCGGTGCAGGTTGTTGACATAGGGAAAGACGGCCGATTCCGGCGCATTGATCACTACGGTCCGGGCGACGGTGACATGTGCCGGCAGCCCGACAGCGACCGCAGCCAGAATCGCAACGAGACCGACAAGCCCAAGGACTAGCCGCACCAATGGACGCATCACCCCGCCTCCTCTTTCGCCGCGCGTTCGGCGATCGTTAGCTGAGGTTGGCCTCCAGCGCTTGCAAAGTAAACCCCCTCGATTTTCGAGAGAAAGCGATTACAGTCCGCAGGTCAACAAAGAGGGAGGGCTGGAGATGAATCTGTCACCTCCGACCACCGCGGTGTTCATCATCTCGGTGGTTTTGGCCGTTTTGGCTATCATCGGAACATTCGTGGCTATCCCGGTCATCAGCGCCAACGCCTTTTGGGTCGCCATCATCGCCTACATCATCCTGGCGGTAGGCAATCTGTTCAGAGGCGTTTAGCCTCATCACAGCCTCCGGACGGTTTGTGCAGCCCATCCGGAGGCTCCTCACCTTCTTTGGACTTTTGCCGGTCAGGCTTGTCCGCGGAACACCAGAGCGGCACCAAGTGCGATCAGGGCGAAGCCCGCGCTCTGTGTGAGGCTCAGCGGCTCCTTGAAATAGACCGCGGTGAAGCCGGCGAACACGATGAGCGTAATCACTTCCTGGATCGTCTTGAGCTCCGCGGGCGAATAGACGGCGCTGCCGATGCGGTTGGCAGGCACGGCGAAGCAATATTCAACGAAGGCGATTCCCCAGCTCACCAGCACCACCGTCACGAGCGGAACCGACTTGAACTTGAGATGGCCATACCAAGCAATGGTCATAAACAGATTCGAGCAGACGAGGAGAATGATGGGAGCGAGCTGGGGCCAGAGTCCGGACGCAAGGGAGGCAGGAGGCATGTCGACCTCTAAGATGTTTGCGGTGTGCTCGCTTAAGGGATTACAGGACCCGCCTCATCGAGGCGCGTTGACATAAAGCCACGAGTTCGGCGTGGAGGAATCGAACCCATGCTTTGAACGAGGATGATCGCCCTCATCCTCGCCAAGCGTGCCCGAACGGAGGGCCGGTACAGACCCAAGCCCTCCATTCAGTGCTACATATCGTCGTCGTCTCTCGCCCAGGACGGCCGGTAAGGCTGTGCACTTGGGCTCGGGCTCGACCCAGGCGTGGCTCCTGGCGTTGTCGGGCGAGGTGCTGCCGGCGAGGATCCCCCGCTGCCTCCGGCTGGAGGCATGGGCCGCGTGACGCCGCCAGGCCCGGTCACCGGCGAAGACGGGGCCGCTCCCCCAGCAGGTGCTGCTGGCCTTGGCGCTGCCGGGGCCGAAGCAGCCGGCTTCGTCGCCGCCGGCGTGACCGAGGGCGCCACTGGCTTGGTTGCGGCTGCCGGCTTGCGGGCAGGCGCCTTGCGTGCCGCAGTTTTTCGCGCGGCTGGCTTGCGCGCTGCACTCTTGGCTGTCTTGCGCGCCGGCTTCTTGGTGCTCGCCTTTCGTGCCGGCTTACGAGCGCTTGTCTTACGGGCACTCGCCTTCCGGGCCGTTGCGCCGCGACGGGCGCTCTTAGCCGTGGTCTTCTTTCTACTCGTTGTACGCTTCTTCCCACTCGTTCTCGTAGCCATGGTTTCTGCTCCGATTCTGCCTATTGCCGCCCTCGACCGCTCAAGCGGACGCGTACCTGCACGAATCACGCCTCCACTGGTCCAGGCTTGCCCTCCTGCATTATGAGTCAATTGTTTTTTTCATCATAGCGCCGATCGCAACAGAAAAAGGCAATTTGCCGTGGTGATCCCCTACGCTGACGAATCTTGCCGCGCGCCAAAGTCCTGCTGACCGACCAAGGCGGCAGCTGAATGAGCAACCCAAAGCCTTGCAGCCTAGTGAGTCGGCAAACTCGGGGGCATTTGATCGAGTGCCTCGTCGAATGGCTGCACCGAAATCTTCTCGTCCCCGGTGAAGGGATAATCCATGGCGAGTGCGAGCAGCAGCGCCAGCGCGACGAGTGCGGCAAGCGTCGCCGTCATAAGCGTCTGCGCCCAGCGATTGGTCGCGCCGAAAAAGGCCGGATAGCTCAAGGTGATGATCCCGCCCACGATGAGAACGAACCACATAAGAATGGGCACCGAGCCATCGGCGCTGTCGAGGCGCTCGCCCCTATTGTCTGCAATCACCGTCAGCAATCTCAGCGCGTTCTGATAGAGTGCGAGATCCTCTAGATTTTTCGGCCGGACTTGAAAGATCGCCGAGCTGAGCTGTTCGAGGTCCCTGCCCGCATCGTCGCTAGCCTTGCCGCGGGCCATGGTAGGCCACTCAAATTTCCGGACGTGGTCTGTGTAGGTGAGGAGGCGCTGGCGAATAACGGCCCCATCCCCCAGGGGCAGTCCGAAGCTGATGTGGTGGAGATCGACGGCCGCCTTGGCCTCATTGCGAACCGCCGCCTCAGTGTTGCGGTACTCTTCCCACACGGCCACCACCACGAAGGCGAGCAGCACCGCATAGAACACGCCGACGACCGCGAATTTAAAGCCGGCGACCTCGTTGTTCTCCGCTAGGCGGCTCACGCCAAAGATCGAACGCGTCAGCAGCATAAGCCCGATGGCGTAGGTCTGGGCCACGATCATGACGATCAGCCCCACGAGCCAAAGGGGGACGCGATCCATCAACTCAATGAGGTGCACGGCCCTGCCTCTGCTGAGTCGCGACGACCAGCAGTTTTAATGCAAAGCAGTTGATACAGATCAGGAACTTGGGGTTTCGTGATCCCACTTGACGTGCCCTTTTTTGCCGACGATGTGAGCCCACTTTGCCATTTCGGCGTTTATCTGTCCGGAGCTACGCAATGGGCGAGTTGGTCAAGCTGGCCGAGTGACGGCACCTCGCGGTAGCGAAGCGACATCTCGCCGTGGGCGATAAGTGCATCGTCCGGCAGCTGCACGCCATTGCAAAGATCCCATCAGGCCCTGAGCACAGCCTTGCGGTCTCCGTGCTCAAGAATATGGTGGTCTCCCACGGCCTCATGTTGCGGCACAAAGATCAAATCGAGCGCGAGCTAACCCGGCAGCCGCCGAAGCCGCCAGCTTGAGGGCTTCCATCCCTCCGCGCGAGCGGCCATATTCGCACCCATGCCCCACCGCATTGCCAGGACCTTCGGCTCGCGTGCCGAGCCGCGCGCCGTTACGGGCGAGGCTGCCGGCTTGCCGCAGGCCGGCCTGCCGCTCGGCGCCGACCGCCGACCGCCAGGATTTGGCGATGCTCCCCAGCCCTTGATGCAGGAGCATCCGCTGGTCTCGGGCACTGGTGCGCCATCGTTCGTGCCGCACCGCCCTCCCCGCCCGGAGAAGACCGAAGGCGGCGTGGAGCTGCACATCCAAACCGACCTGGAACCTAAGGGCGACCAGCCGCAGGCGATCGAGGAACTCGTGGCGCAGGTGAATGAACATGAGCACAACCAGGTGCTGCTCGGGGTCACCGGCTCGGGCAAGACCTTCACCATGGCCAAGGTGATCGAGGCGACGCAGCGCCCAGCGCTGGTGCTCGCACCGAACAAGACGCTCGCGGCCCAGCTCTACGGCGAGTTCAAGAGCTTCTTCCCCGACAACGCGGTCGAGTATTTCGTCTCCTACTACGACTATTACCAGCCCGAGGCCTATATCCCGCGCACCGACACCTATATCGAGAAAGACTCGTCGATCAACGAGCAGATCGATCGCATGCGCCATGCCGCCACGCGCGCGCTGATCGAGCGCGACGACGTGATCATCGTGGCAAGCGTGTCGTGCATTTACGGTATCGGCTCAGTCGAGACCTATACGGCGATGACCTTCAGCCTGAAGCGCGGCGACAGGATCGAGCAGCGCCAGCTGATGGCCGACCTGGTGGCGCTCCAATATCGGCGAAACGACACGAATTTCGTGCGCGGCTCGTTCCGGGTGCGCGGCGACACCATCGAGCTGTGGCCTGCCCATTTGGAGGATCGCGCTTGGCGCATCTCCCTGTTCGGCGACACGGTGGAGAGCCTGACTGAGTTCGATCCCTTGACCGGCGCCAAGACCGACGAGTTCAGCATGGTCAAGGTCTATGCCAACTCGCATTATGTGACACCGAAGCCTACGCTCAAACAGGCCGTCCGCGGCATCAAGGACGAGTTGAAGCAGAGGCTCCATGAGCTGCACGGCGCAGGGCGCCTGCTCGAAGTGCAGCGGCTCGAGCAACGCACCTTGTTCGACCTCGAGATGATCGAGGCGACCGGCTCCTGTGCCGGCATCGAGAACTATTCGCGCTATCTCACCGGGCGGAAGCCTGGCGAGCCGCCGCCGACGCTGTTCGAATATCTTCCCGACAATGCGCTCGTCTTCGTCGATGAAAGTCACGTCACCATCCCGCAGATCGGCGGCATGTTCCGCGGAGACTACCGACGCAAATCCACGCTTGCCGAGTACGGCTTCAGGCTACCGTCCTGCATGGACAACCGCCCGCTCAGATTCGAGGAGTGGGACGCCATGCGGCCGCAATCGATCTATGTCTCGGCCACGCCCGCGGCCTGGGAGCTCGAGCAGACCGGAGGCGTGTTCGCCGAGCAGGTGATCCGCCCGACGGGGCTGGTCGATCCACCGGTCCTGGTGCGTCGAGCCTCGACGCAAGTCGATGACCTGATTGACGAAACCCGCAAGGTGGTGACGCAAGGCTATCGCGTGCTGGTCACTACGCTCACCAAGCGCATGGCCGAGGACTTGACCGAGTATATGCACGAGCAGGGCATCAAAGTGCGCTACATGCATTCCGACGTCGAGACGCTCGAGCGCATCGAGATCATCCGCGACTTGCGGCTTGGCGCGTTCGACGTGCTGGTCGGCATCAATCTATTGCGCGAAGGCTTGGATATTCCGGAATGCGCGCTGGTCGCGATTCTCGATGCCGACAAGGAAGGCTTCCTGCGCTCCGAGACGTCACTCATTCAGACCATCGGCCGCGCCGCGCGCAACGTCGACGGCCGCGTGATCCTTTATGCCGACGGCATGACCGGCTCGATGGAGCGCGCCATTGCCGAGACCAACCGCCGGCGCGAGAAGCAGGTGGCGTGGAACGAGGCGAACGGCATCACGCCGGAAAGCGTAAAGAAGAATATCGGCGACATCCTCGCGAGCGTATACGAGCGCGACCATGTGCTGGTCGATGCCGGCGCCGGCTTCGGCGAGGAAGAGCAGGCGCTCATCGGGCACAATCTCGAAGCGGTGATCGCCGACATGGAGAAGCGCATGCGCGCCGCCGCCGCCGATCTGGAATTCGAGGAAGCGGCGCGGCTCAGGGATGAGATCAAGCGGCTGCGCCAGATGGAGCTCGCCGTCGCCAGCGATCCTCTCGCCCAGCAATCAGAGCTCGAGCGCGCGGCTTCCGAAATGGATGAGCCGAAACGTCCCCTGGCGGTACCCCAAAATCTACTCACCCGCCCACATAAGCCTTCGCTCGAGGAGATGGGACCTCATAACCGCGAGATCCCGCTTGCCGCATTGAAGAAGGGTCGCGGCCGATCGCAGGCGGGCAAGCCCGGCACCCGCGTTTACAAAGGTAAAAGTCGCTAGCGAGTCGCCGACCAATTCTTATTGGATCAAGCGGCTCTGCGCCGCCCTCTCTTCGGCCGCGCAGGCGACTTCGATCTGGCCGTCCTCTTTTTCGATCTGCCTGCGCCGCTGCGCGTTCGAACAGCCCGTTTCGTCTTGGCTTTAGTCCGCCTCGGTTTCTTCAGGGCGCGCGTCGACTTGACGACTTTGAAGGTGGCAACGCTGACCACCGCGTCGGTCACAGGATTCGGAATCGGCAGCGCGAGCAAGGCAGGCTTGGTATCGAACGCAGCCTTAAGCTTCGGGCCGTACACCGCACCGTCACCGTTGTATTTGTCGCCGAATGCAACCCAACTCCTATTCTGGATCTCATCGATAAGACTGTTCGACCTGCAGAAATCAAAGAAGCCGAGCACCTGCCAACGTTGGTCGACGCCGAACGCATCCGCCAGCGCGACGGCCGAGGAGTATCCACAGACGGCATGATTGAAGCCCATGATCTGCGGGCCACCAAAGCTTGATGAAAGGCTGGCAGCTTCACGACCGCCGAGCCGTTCGCCAAGGGCAAAGACCTCATATTCCCGGTCTTGGCTATCTGGGCCTGGAATGTGAACCGGGCGCCACTGATCTGAAGGTCTGTCGCGGAATTTGTGGTTCTTGGACGACGAGCCCGGCACGCCCGCATGGCCGCCGAACTGGAAGTGCTTATCGAACTCGGCTTCGTGGTCCACACCCCAATATTTGAAGAACTTGTGGTTCTCGAATCTGAGGACCGGCTTGCCTGGGGTAAATGCTCGGCCGCCGCTCTCGACATACCAAACGCCGAGGACCGCGACGGGATCGATGCCGAGACGTTGCCCCAAGGTGTTCACCAAACCGCCGATCGCATTGAAGGTCTGCGCCATCCGTTTCAGAGTGCTATCGCTCGCCGGCAGCTTGTAGATGAAATCCGGCTCGAGACGGGTGCCGGCGAGAATAGGATCGTCCTTATAGAAGGGACCCGTGGCCGCCATCGGTGAAGCCGCGGCAAGAAGCGCCGATTGCGGGATAGCCACGGTTTCGATGGAGGGCATCGTCCGGGCAACACCGGCTCTTGACGGGAGCGCGACTCTGACCTTGTCGGAGAAGCGCTCCTTCATCACGCTGTCGATGTAGGACCAGGTATACACGTCGGTTGCGCCTGCGGCTGATGGCCCTTGTACATGTCCCGAGTCTTGGTGGGTGAAATAGTAGCCAGCAGTTAGACCGAGTCTGACGGCTTGCTCGGCGTAGAATCTGTAAGCAGGATCGCTTCCGTTCTCGACCATGTGGCCGTTGCGATAGCAATAGCAGTCCGCCGCGAGCCCCCATTGATGCCAGCCAGAGCCCGGAAGCTGGCTGGTCAGCCAGTTTTGCTGTCGCGGAATGTTGCGATACGACTTCAAAACCGACGCGAGCCAAGGCGCCCCATCGCGTTCCATCTTTCGTGCTGCGGCATCAATGTCTGCAGGCGAGCGGCGGACCCATTTGCAATAGTATTCCGCTTGCTTTTGTGGCGTGCGAAGCCCCTGAGATATCCGGAAATCGAGGCCGGCCGCACGGCACCTGCTCAAGAGTTCGGACAGAGTTTCGGCGAATTGCGGATCGAGTCCGAAGCCAGCCACCGAGTTGGCCTCTTTGACAACGCTCGAATGTTGCTGACAAAAACCATAGTGCGCCCCTCACTTAAAGCCTGCGTAGAGTACATCGGATTGGACTGCGGCCAGACACACCATTCAGAGTTTGTCCGAGAATGCTGCGCCGCTCAAAGAAACCAGAGAGCCGTGATTACGCGGCGCCTTGCTGCCGCTCCCGCGCCGCCGTTTGAATGAAGGCCGGCCAGAACCTGCGCAAGTCTAACGGGAGGATGGCTGCTAGCTTGACCGCTGCGCCCGCGATCGATGTGTCTCGAGATCACGCCTGACTTAAGCACTTGCGCCGTTTTTTCTGGCCCATTTCCCCGGTAAACACTTGAGAATGGGCCGAAAACATAACGTTGCGTAACACTTGGGTAACGCGGTAATATAACACCTGGGTAACGGCCCATAACACGGGCGTCCGGTTACCCGCTGGTTACCTAAAGAGGGATCGATGCCAAAGCACACCACGATCACGAAGGCGGCGGCCGATCGCTTCAAGGCGAAGAGCGGTCGCGTCGACCACTTCGACTCAATCTACCCAGGTCTTGCTCTTCGCGTGAGCGACAGCGGTAGGAAGGTCTGGGTCTACTTCTTCCGTCTAAAGAACGGCAAGGTGATCCAGCGCCGCATGACGCTGGGCGTGTACCCGGCGATGAGCGTCGAGCAGGCTCATCACGCTTGGCGCGAAGCATATGATCTTGTGCAGGCTGGACGCGATCCGGCGGCCGTGTCTGAGTCGTCACTGCCTCCGATGAGCTTCGAGTCTGTCTTCGAGGAGTGGCTCAAGCGAGATCAGGCTGGGAATAGATCTGTCAAGCGCATCGAGCGCAGAATCCGCATCAACGTCGTGCCAAGCTGGCAGGGTCGTCTCATTACTGACATTGATCGACGCGCATGTCTCGCCGTGATCGACGACATCGCCGACAGCGGCAGGGTCATCTTGGCTCGTCGCGTCTTCTCTCATCTGCATCGCATGTTCGTGTGGTGCGTCGGTCGCGGCATCATCGAGGTCAACCCTCTTCAGCATGCAGAGAAGCCTGGAAGTGAAACGCGGCGCGAGCGCGTTCTCGACGAACGCGAGATCGTCAAGCTGTGGAGCGCGTCGGAGAAGCTGAAGCCATATTATAGAGACGCCTTCCGCGTCCTGCTTCTCACCGGCGCTCGTAAGCAGGAGATCTCCGAGCTTCGCTGGGACGAGATCAAAGACGGTGCCATCCACCTCGCGGGAGAGCGCACTAAGACCGACAAGGCGCATCTCATCCCGTTGTCGTCCGCCGCTCGGTCGATCATCGATAAGATCGAGCGCTATGGTGACCACGTCTTCTGCACGGATACTGGAAGGCCTATCACCAACTGGTCTGGAGCCAAGTTGACGCTCGACAAGCATTCAGGCGTCAGCGCGTGGATCATCCATGATGTAAGGAGAACAGTCGCCACTGGCTTGCAGAAGGCTGGCGTACCTTTGCCCGTGACAGAGGCTGTCCTTGGTCATACCAGCGGGTCTCGCTCCGGCATCGTTGGCGTGTATCAGCGTCATGACTACGCGAAGGAGAAAGCCGCAGCCCTGGAGGCCTGGGGCGCTCACGTCATGGCTCTGGTCGAGGGCCGCGAGCCGGGGAAGGTGGTTGCCTTCGGGGGGCGGTGATGGAGGACGATCCTGATCATCTCTTGCCGCGCTGGCTCGAAGCCATCATGCGGCAGCGTACGAGAAAAAGGATGAGCAGCGGTCCATCGGACTGGGGCCAGAGCATGACTGGTCAAGCCATGCGGCTGATGCATTCGGGTTGATGGCTGTCGCCTATGAGGGGCCGTCGAGGAAGGCGCGGT
>Ga0134124_10004080_pt1 | contig 11718 bp, 12 predicted proteins | sample KB304_FD_96880 | JGI IMG/M metagenome (GOLD analysis project Ga0134124, IMG submission 96880) | Terrestrial soil microbial communities without Nitrogen fertilizer from Kellogg Biological Station, Michigan, USA - KB3-0-4 | ecosystem: Environmental > Terrestrial > Soil > Unclassified ... | reverse complement strand
GCGCAGGCGATCGTGCGGGTGCGCGCGCGCCACATCTTCCCCAACTGCCCGCGCTACATTCATCGCATGCAGGTGGTCGAGGCTTCGCCCTACGTCCCCGCGCCCGACCGCGCCACTCCCGTGCCGGGCTGGAAGCGCAGCGAGGCGTTCCGCGACTACCTCCCCAGAGAAGATTGACAAGCGGCGCGTAATTGCTTCAAGCTTCATCTATTGAGGCTTGGAGTAGATCGCCTGCTCGCAGACCGTGAAACCATCGCCCGCGCCGGCGACCACCGCGCGCTGCGCGTGTGGCTGCGGCTGCTCACCTGCACTCAGCTGATCGAGCGGCGGGTGCGCTCGCGCCTGCGCGCGCGCTTTGCCACCACCCTGCCGCGCTTCGACCTGATGGCGCAGCTCGAGCGCCACCCCGAGGGCCTCAAGATGAACGCGCTGTCGCGCCTGCTGATGGTCACCGGCGGCAACGTCACCGCGATCGTCGACCAGCTCGAGAAGGAGGGGCTGGTCGAGCGGCTCGAGGAGCCCGCCGACCGGCGCGCGTTCCGGATCCGCCTCACCCGCGCCGGCGAACGGGGCTTCACCGAGATGGCGCGCGCGCACGAGGAGTGGGTGATCGAGATGCTCGCCGGCATGAGCCGGCGCGAGCAGGACGAGCTGCTCAAGCTTCTCGCCAAGGTGAAGCAGCACGCAACGGAGGTCGGCGCATGATCGAGACGAGGCACTTTCTTTGGCGCACCGAGGGACGGGTGGGCGTCATCACGCTGAACCGCCCCGAGCGCAAGAACCCGCTCACGTTCGAGTCCTACGCGGAGTTGCGCGATCTTTTCCGTCGGATGGAGACTGAGAAGACCGTAAAAACGATCGTTCTCGCGGGGGCCGGCGGCAATTTCTGCTCGGGCGGCGACGTGCACGAGATCATCGGGCCGCTGACCCGCATGCCGCCCGAGGAGCTGCTCGAATTCACGCGCATGACAGGCGACGTGGTCAAGGCGATGCGCCGCTGCCCGCAGCCGGTCATCGCGGCGGTCGAAGGCGTCTGCGCCGGGGCGGGCGCGATCCTCGCGATGGCGAGCGACCTGCGCTACGCGGCGCCGAGCGCGAAGGTAGCGTTTCTCTTCGTGCGGGTCGGCCTCGCCGGCTGCGACATGGGCGCCTGCGCGATCCTGCCGCGGATCATCGGCCAGGGCCGTGCCGCCGAGCTGCTCTACACCGGCCGCTCGATGAGCGCGGAGGAGGGCCTCGCCTGGGGCTTCTTCAACCAGGTGACCGATGCGGTGCTGGCGAAAACGCTCGCCGCCGCGCAGGCGCTCGCCGAGGGCCCGACCGCGGCGCACGCCATGACCAAGCGAATGCTGCACGAGGAATGGAACGCAGGCGTGGATCAGGCGATCGAAATGGAAGCGGTGGCGCAGGCGAGCCTCATGCAGAAGCAGGACTTCCGGCGCGCCTACGAGGCCTTCGCGGCGAAGCAGAAGCCGCGCTTCCAGGGCGACTGATGGACCGGCTGGCACACTACGATTGGCCGTTCTTCGATGAACGGCACGCGAAGCTCGCGATCGAGGCCGACGCGTGGGCGCACGCCAATCTCGCGCACGCCCACGGCCGGGATGCCGACGCGATCTGCAAGCGGCTGGTGCAGGACCTCGGCTGCGCCGGGTTCCTCCACACTTGCGTCTCGGAGCGCCCGGACGTGCGCTCGATCGCCCTGCTGCGCGAGGTTTTCGCCTATCACGCGGGCCTGGCCGACTTCGCCTTCGCCATGGCGGGTCTGTCGACCATTCCGATCACCCTCGCCGGGACCCCTGAGCAAAAGCAGCGCTACCTGAGCAGGGCCGCCGCGGGAGAAGCCATCGGCGCGTTCGCGCTTTCGGAGCCCGACGCCGGGTCCGACGTGCAGGCCCTGAAAACGCGCGCGCGGCGCGCGTCCGGCGGCTGGCGCCTCGACGGCGAGAAGACCTGGATCTCCAACGGCGGCATCGCCCACTTCTACGTCGTCTTCGCGCGCTCGGAGGAAGGGATCAGCGCGTTCATCGTCGAGGCGGGCGAGGTCGATGCGTCGCAGCGGATCGAGATCGTGGCGCCGCACCCCATGGCCACCGTGCGGCTCAAGGACGCCCGCGCGGAGCTGCTTGGCGAGCCGGGCCAGGGCTTCAAGCTGGCGATGCGCGGCCTGGATGTGTTTCGTACCACGGTTGCCGGCGCCGCGCTCGGCTTCGCTCGCCGCGCGCTCGACGAGGCGCTCGCGAGGGCACGCAGCCGCACGATGTTCGGCCAGACCCTGGCCGACTTCCAGATGACCCAGGCGAAGCTCGCCGACATGGCGACCGGTATCGATGCCGCGGCGCTGCTCACCTACCGTTCGGCGTGGAAGAAGGACACCGGCGCCGCTCGCGTGACGCGCGAGGCGGCGATGGCCAAGCTGTTCGCTACCGAGTCGGCGCAGCGCGCGGTCGACGAGGCGGTGCAGATCTGCGGCGGGCTCGGCGTGATGCGTGGCCACCCGGTGGAGAAGCTCTACCGCGAGGTGCGCGCGCTGCGCATCTACGAGGGCGCGACCGAAGTGCAGAAGATCGTCATCGCGAGGGATCTGCTGAAATGACGCGCTACACCGCGCACGTCGATACGTTCGCGCGCGACAACCTGCCGCCGCCCGCGGCCTGGCCGGAGCTGCTGTTCGAGCTGCCCGAGCTGCAGTATCCGGGGCGCCTCAACTGCGCCACCGAGCTGCTCGACAAGCCGGTGACGCGCGGCTACGGCCACCGCATCGCCCTGCGCACGCCCGACGGCGAATGCACCTACACCCAGCTCTTCACGCAGGCGAACCGGATCGCCAACGTGCTGGTGCGCTCGATGGGGCTCAAGCCGGGGAACCGGGTGCTGCTGCGCGGGCCGAACAACCCGATGATGGCGGCGTGCTGGTTCGCGGTGATGAAGGCGGGCGGCGTCTGCGTCGCCACGATGCCCCTCCTGCGCGCGAAGGAGCTGACGGACATCATCCAGAAGGCGGAAGTCTCGCACGCGCTCTGCGACAAGCGCCTGGAAGGCGAGCTGGCGAGCGCCGCCGCCGGCTGCCCGACGCTCAAGCAGGTGAGCTATTGGCACGACGACGCGTCCGACGGCCTGGACGCTCTCTCGCTCAAGCAGCCGCTCTGGTTCAACAACGTGCCGACGGCGGCCGAGGACGTGGCGCTGGTCGCTTTTACCTCGGGAACCACCGGCAAGCCAAAGGGGACGCTCCACTTCCACCGCGACGTGGTGGCGATGTGCGACGCCTTCCCGCGCTCGATCCTGCGGACGCAGAAGGACGACATTTTCTGCGGCACTCCGCCGATCGCGTTCACCTTCGGCCTTGGCGGCGTGCTGTGCTTCCCGATGCGCTACGGCGCGTCCACCGTGCTGGTCGAGAAGCACACGCCGGAGACGCTGCTCGAGACCATCGAGCGCTTCAGGGCTACGGTCTGCTTCTCCGCCCCGACGATGTACCGCCAGATGGCGGCCATCGCCCGCGACTTCGATCTGTCCTCGATGAAGCGCTGCGTGTCGGCGGGCGAGGCGCTCCCCGACGCGACGCGCGAGCTCTTCCGCGAGGCGACCGGAATCGAGATCATCGACGGCATCGGCTCGACCGAGATGATCCACATCTTCATCTCGCACCTGCCGGAGCGGGCGCGCCGCGGCGCCACCGGCTATGCCATTCCCGGCTACCGCGCCGCGGTGCTCGACGAGGAGGGCAGGGTGTGCGCCCCGGGCACGGTCGGACGCCTGGCGGTGAAAGGGCCTACCGGCTGCCGCTACCTTGCCGACGAGCGGCAGAAAGAGTACGTGCAGAAGGGCTGGAACATCACCGGCGATGCCTACCTCAGGGACGAGGACGGCTACTTCTTCTATCAGGCGCGCACCGACGACATGATCATCTCGGCCGGCTACAACATCGCCGGCCCGGAGGTGGAGGGTGCGTTGCTCGAGCACCCGGCGGTCGCCGAATGCGCGGTGGTCGGGGCGCCGGACGCCGAGCGGGGCACGGTCGTCAAGGCCTTCGTCGTCCTGAAAAAAGAATTCCCCGGGGACCATTCCATGGCCAGGACGCTGCAGGAGCACGTCAAGGGCGCCATCGCGCCCTACAAGTATCCCCGCCTGGTCGAATTTACCGACACGCTGCCCCGCACCGAGACCGGCAAGCTGCAGCGGTTCAAGCTGAAAGGAATGCACAAATGAGCGCTCTGCGGATCCTTCAGCCGCCCGGCTGGGCACGCGCGAAGGGCTTCTCCAACGGCATCGCCGCGAGCGGCCGGCTGGTGTTCATCGCCGGCCAGATCGGCTGGACGCCCGAGTGCAAGTGGGAGGCGCGCGACTTCGCCGGCCAGTTCCGCCAGGCCTTGAAAAACATCCTTGAGGTTCTGAAAGAAGCGAACGGCAGGCCCGAGCACATCGTGCGGCTGACCTGGTACGTGCTCGACAAACACGAGTATCGGGATTCCCTGAAAAACGTGGGTGAAGCGTATCGGGAGCTGATGGGCAGGCATTACCCGACGATGGCGGTGGTGCAGGTGGGCGGCCTGGTCGAGGACGAGGCGCGCCTCGAGATCGAAGCCACGGCGGTGGTGCCATGAAGGTCAGCGTGATCGGCGGCGGCCCCGGAGGCCTGTACTTCGCGTTGCTGGCGAAGAAGGCCTGGCCGCGCTGGGAGGTGACGGTCTACGAGCGCAATCGTCCGGACGACACTTTCGGCTTCGGCGTGGTGTTCTCCGACCAGACGCTCGACACCTTCAAGGCGTACGACCTCGTCACCTACGAGCGCATCCGGCGCCGTTTCGCCTACTGGGGCGACGTCGACGTGGTCTACAAGGGGCGCGTGATGCGCTCGGGCGGCAACGGCTTCTGCGGCTGCTCGCGCGTCGCGCTGCTCAACATCCTGCAGGACCGCGGGCGCGAGCTCGGCGTGCAGATGCGCTTCCAGCGCGAGGTGCAGGCGCTGGAGGAGTTCGCCGATTCGGACCTGGTCGTGGTGGCCGACGGCATCAATTCCATGATCCGTTCCAGGTACAAGGAGCACTTCCAGCCGAGCGTCGATCTGCGGCCGAACAAGTTCACCTGGCTCGGCTCGACCAGGCCGATCGACGCCTTCAAGTATTTCTTCCGCGAGACGCAGGAAGGTGTGCTGCTCGCGCATGTCTACCAGTACGAGCCGGACCGCTCCACCTGGGTGATCGAGATGGACGAGAGCACCTGGCGCAACTTCGGCTTCGACCGGCTTTCCGAGAGCGACATGTTGCCGGTGCTCGAGCGAGTCTTCGCGGAGGAGCTTGCCGGACATCCGCTCATCGCCAACCGCTCGCTGTGGCGCAACTTCCCCAACATCACCAACAAGACCTGGGTTAAGGACAACGCCGTCCTGGTGGGCGACGCCAAGGCTACGGCGCACTTTTCCATCGGCTCGGGAACGAAGCTCGCGATGGAAGACGCCATCGCGCTCTTCGAAGCATTTAAGACCACTAATCAGGCCGTGGCTTCTGCTCTCCGGTTGTATGACACAGCTCGGCGCGAAGAGGTCGAGAAGACCCAGCACGCCGCCAACGTGTCGCTCGCGTGGTTCGAGCACATGAAGCGCTACTGGGGCATGGAGCCGCCGCAGTTCGCCTTCGGCGTGATGTCGCGCTCCAAGCAGATCACCTGGGAGAACCTCGAGCTGCGCGACCCCGCGTTCGTGCGCGAGGTCCACAAGTGGTACGCCGCGCAAGTAAACGCGCAAGGCTTCAGCCTCTCGCTGGAGGATCCGCCGGTGCCCATGTTCACGCCGTTCCGCCTGCGCGACATGGTGGTCGAGAACCGCGTAGTGGTGTCGCCGATGGACCAGTATTCGGCGGTCGACGGCGTGCCGGGCGACTGGCACTTCGTCCACCTCGGCAGCCGCGCCGTGGGCGGGGCCGGGCTGGTGTACGTCGAGATGACCTGCCCATCCCCCGAGGCGCGCATATCCCCGGGGGACACGGGCCTCTGGAACGAGACCCAACGAGACGCTTTCGGGAAAATAGTCCAGTTTTGCAAGACCCATTCAAGAGCAAAGCTGTGCATGCAGCTCGGCCATTCCGGGCGCAAGGGCTCGACCCAGCTCGGCTGGGAGCGCATGGATCACCCGCTCGAAAGCGGCAACTGGCCGGTGATGTCCGCCTCGCCGATCCCGTATTACGAGGGCATCTCGCAGGTTCCTCGCGAAATCAATCAGGCTAACATGAAGAAAATCGTGGACGACTTTGTCCGTTCCACGGGATTTGCAGAACAGGCCGGCTTCGACATGCTCGAGCTGCACATGGCGCACGGCTATCTCCTCGCCAGCTTCATCTCGCCGCTGACCAACCAGCGCGCCGACCGCTACGGCGGGGCGATCGAGAACCGCATGCGCTTTCCGCTGGAGGTGTTTCGCGCGTGCCGAGCCGCGTGGCCGCAGGCGAAGCCGATGTCGGTGCGCATCTCCGCGACCGACTGGGCGCCGGGCGGGCTCTCCGGAGAGGATCTCATCGCGCTGACGCGCAGGCTGAAGGAGGCCGGCTGCGACCTGATCGACTGCTCGACCGGCCAGACCGTGCCGTACCAGCGCCCGGTGTACGGGCGCATGTACCAGGCGCCGTACGCGGACTGGGTGAGAAACGAGGTGGGCATCGCGACCATGACGGTGGGCGCGGTCACGACGCCCGACCAGGTGAACACGCTGCTGGCAGCGGGGAAGGCCGACCTCGTCGCGCTCGCCCGGCCGCATCTCGCCAACCCGTACTTCACGCTTCAGGCCTCGGCCTGGTATCAGCATCTGCCGCAGCACTGGCCGCAGCAGTACCTGACGGCGCGCGACCAGGCCTTCCGCAACGCCGAGCGCGAGCGCGCCGAGCTCAAGGACCTGCGCATCAAGGCGCGCCCGGCGAGCCACGAGGTCGTCGAGGCCGGGGTCAAGAGGGCGGCGTGATCGTCCTCTGGGAGCTCGGCGGCAGGAACGACCGGCGCTACAGCGTGTTTTCCTGGCGCACCCGCATGGCGCTCGCGCACAAGGGGCTCGAGTTCGAAGCCCGGGCGGTGTGCATGAGCGACAAGGCGGCGATCGCGTTCTCGGGCGGCAAGACCGTTCCCGTGGTGCGCGACGGCGAAAGCGTGGTGCGCGACTCCTGGAAGATCGCGGAGCACCTGGAGTCGCGCTATCCGGACAAGCCGCTCTTCGGCGGCGACATCGCGCGCGGCGTGACCCACGCCTTCAACAGCTGGGTGGATCGCGCGCTGGTCGGCGCCATGCTCGAGGTGCTGGCCCCCGAGATCCACGAGCGCGTCGATCCGGCCGACGGCGAGCATTTCCGCGCCATGGCCGAGCGGGTGACCCGCAAGACGCTCGACGAGCTGCGCGCGGGGCGCGACCAGGCGCTGCAGCGCCTGGGCCGGGCCCTCGAGCCGATGCAGGCGCACCTCAAGCGCCAAGCGTACATTTGCGGCGACAACCCCGCGTACGCCGACTACGTGCTTTTCTCGATCTTCCAGTGGGCTCGCGTGATGAGCCCGCGCGAGCTGCTCGCGCCCGAGGATCCGCTGTCCGCCTGGCGCGAACGCGTGCTGGATCTGTTCAGTGCCTTCGCCCGCAATGTGACTACTGCATGACTAAACAAAAGCAGCGGTGCGCCTGGCCGAAGAACCCGCTCGCCATCGCCTACCACGACGAGGAATGGGGCGTTCCGGTGCACGACGATCGAAAGCTCTTCGAATGCCTCACGCTCGAGGGCGCGCAGGCGGGGCTTTCCTGGGACACGATTCTCGCCAAGCGCGAGAACTACCGGCGCGCGTTCGAGCGCTTCGACATGAAAAAGGTCGCGACCTACGGCGCGCGCGATCGCCGGCGCCTGCTGGCCGACGCGGGCATCGTGCGGCATTCCGGCAAGATCGATGCCACCATCGGGAACGCACGCTGCGCGCTCGAGGTGCGCAAGGAATTCGGCAGCTTTTCCAAGTACGTCTGGAGCTTTGCGGGAGGCGGCGCCGAGGCGCTGTCCAAGGACCTGCAGCGGCGCGGCTTCCGCTTCGTCGGGCCGACCACGGTGTACGCGTTCATGCAGGCGGTCGGCATGGTGAACGACCACGAGGAGACCTGCTTCCGGTACTGCCAGTTAGGGAAATGAGAGGGAAATAAGAGGAAAATGGTGCGCATGCGCGCATTTTTCGGTTTGGTCTTTCTGTTTGCCGGTATCGTGTACGCGGCCTACGACGCCAACGACGTCGCGCTCGGTGCGTCGGAAAAGGCGGTTCTGAAGCAGTTCCCGGCCGCGCATTGCGCACCGCTGCAATGGAAGAGCAAGGCGGCCGATCGGCGCTGCGACGACTCGAAGATCGTGTTCGGCGGCGTGCCCGGGCGCATCACCTTCTACCTGAGGCGCGACCGGGTCGAGGCCTTCGACGTGCGCGTCGACACCAAGGACGCGGAGCGCCTGGTCTCGTTTCTGAAGCAGCGCTACGGCGCGCCTGCCGAGGAGACGCGCACCAACGTGGAACCGCGCGGCCCGATCTACAAGGTGGAATGGAAAAAGGGGGAGGAGCGCGCGATGCTCACCTCGCAGGGCCAGAAAGGCCGCGCCGCGCTCACCGTGTGGCGCGGCGACTTCGAGGACGAGATCTACCGCGTGCGCTAGAGCTTCTTCAGCACCGCGATCGCCTTGGCGGCGTCCTCGGCGCTGTCGCAGGCGATGTAGCTGATGAATTTCTTGCCGATTGCCACCGCCGACACGCCGCGGAAGCTCACGCCGGCGTTGCCGAGCGCGCGCGCGATCTTCGACCCGAGGCCCGGCTTGTCGCCGCCTTCGATGCGCACCGAGTGGATGCTGTCGGGCTTGCCGAAGCCGGCCTCCTGGGCCGCCTTGACCGCCTTGGCGCCTTTCACAGGCGTGATGAACATGACGCCCTGCCCCGGCTGCTCGGTGCGCCGCGCGAGCAGCATCTCGAGATTGGCCCCGCCGCGCGCCAGCGCTTCGAGCTTGTCGGCCGCGCCGCCGGCGCGGTCCTCGATCGTGGCCGCCCACACTTCCGCCTTCGTCGCCCTGAGTGCCATGGCTACCTCCAGGAAAAAGCCGCGGGCCTCATAATGCATCGGTCATGGCAAAAAAGGTGACTTTCGCGGCGCTTCGCGACGCGCTCGGCGGCAGGGCTGAGCTCGCGCTGCTCGACGTGCGCGAGCAGGGCGTGCATTACCGCGGCCACCCGTTCTTCGCCTGCTCGGCGCCGCTCTCCAGGCTCGAGCTCATGATCCGCGACCTGGTGCCGCGGTCCACCGTGCCCGTGGTAGTTCTGGACGGCGGTGGCGAGGGGCTGGCCGAAAAGGCGGCGGAGCGCCTCGCTTCGATGGGCTATACCGACGTTGCGGTTCTAGACGGCGGCTGCGCTGCCTGGCAGGCCGCGGGCGGAGAGCTGTTCAGCGGTGTAAACGTTCCTTCGAAGGCCTTCGGCGAATTCGTCGAGCACCGCTATGACACACCGAGGATTCCCCCCGAGGAACTGAAGCGACTCAAGAACGAGAACCGCAAGTTGGTGATCCTCGATTCCCGCCCGTTCGAGGAGTACCACCGCATGAACATCCCCGGCGGGATCGACGTGCCCGGCGCCGAGCTCGCGTGGCGGATCCACGACCTCGCCCCCGACCCTGAGACGCTGGTGGTGGTGAACTGCGCCGGCCGCACGCGCAGCATCATCGGCTGCCAGTCGCTGCGCAACGCCGGCATCCCGAACCGCGTGGTCGCGCTGAAGGACGGCACGATGGGCTGGGACCTCGCCGGCTTCGAGTGCGAGCGCGGGGCGAGTCGGGTGGCCGGCGCGCCTTCCGAGGAGGGCAAGGCGAAAGCGCTTCAGGCGGCGCAGCGGGTTGCAACGCGTTTTGGAGTCAAGCTCACGGCTCCCCAGCAGGTCAACGAGTGGCAGCGGGATGCCGGCCGAACGTTGTATCTGCTCGACGTGCGCACGCGGGAGGAGTTCGAGCGCAGCCACGTCGCCGGCTCGCGGCACGCTCCGGGCGGACAGCTCGTTCAGGCGAGCGACGAGTACGTCGCGGTCCGCAACGCACGCGTCGTCCTCATCGACCCGGAGCGGGTGCGTGCGGTGATGACCGCGTCGTGGCTCGAGCAGATGGGATGGAGCGAGGTCTACGTGCTCGACGACCTGCGCGGCCTGGCGACGGAAAGCGGGCCGCGCCGGTCTCCCGAGGTGAAGAAGTGGACTTCGATTTCCGCAGGTGAAAGTTCTGCAGGTGAAAAAGGCGCGGCCGTACTAGACCTGTCTACGAGCCTGCGCTTCCACCACGCCCATATTCCCGGCGCGTGGTGGGCGGTGCGCTCGCGTCTGGGCGAGGCGCGGGAAAAAATCGGCGAGGTGTCCTCACTCGTGGTGACCTCGGAGGATGGGGCGCTGGCGCACCTCGCGGCGCCGGAAGTTCAGGCGCTCTGGCCGAAGGCGACAGTGACGGTGCTCGAGGGCGGCAACGCGGCGTGGATCGCCGCCGGCCGGCAAACTGAAGGAGGCGTCGAGCGCGCGACCACGGAGCGCGACGACGTCTGGTACAAGCCCTACGACCACAGGTCGGACTACGACTACAAGCAGCACGCACGCGACTATCTCGCCTGGGAAGTCGCTCTCATCGAACAAGTGAAGCGCGATCCGACCATCCGGTTTCGCACTTACTGATTCATCCGTCGCCGCTCCACGACGCTTCGCGCCGTGACGTGTTGCGCGGATGCCGCACAACCGCTCGCGAAACAGAATCTTCATCAAGCAGCGTGTATCGTGCGCGCCGTCGTCATTCGAACAGGCGGAGGAAATCAGAAATGCGCATCCATCCTTTGGTAGCGGGCGCGGCCGCGAGCGTGATCGTGGCCTGCGGTGTCGGTGTTGCGGCGATCACCGGAGTCCTGCCGCGCACGCAGGCGGAAAAAGCCGAAGTGCCGCCGCCGGCGGCGAAGAAAGAGTGCGCCGACTGCGGCGTGGTGGTGGGCGTGCGGCTGGTCGAGCAGAAGGGCGAAGGCACCGGGCTCGGTGCGGTGGTCGGCGGCGTGGCAGGCGCGGTCGTCGGGCACGAGATCACGCACGGCAGGGATGTCGGCACGGTCGTAGGGGCCGCAGGCGGCGCCTTCGCCGGGCATCAGATCGAGCGCCAGGCGCGCACCACCAAGCACTACGAGGTCCGGGTCCAGATGGCCGACGGTCAGTTAAGGATTGTGAAATTTGCCGCGCAGCCGGCTTGGAGGGCGGGCGACAAGGTCCGACTGCAGGACGGGAAGCTCGTGTCGGCATAGCCCGTCGGCGCGCGATGTGCTATTTATAGAAAGGTGAAAATAAGAACAAGAAAAGCCGCTTGACCCAGCGCTGGATCATTCAGGACGCGGTCAGGCGGATCCAGGACCTCGTCGCCGACGCCATGGGCCGGAGCCTCCCCGGAGTGGTCGGCGCGCGCCTGGAGCACATCGTGCAAAGCGTCGCCGCAAGCGAGGTTTCCTCGGTCGGCGACGCCTATTCCTGGCGCGAAGTCTCGATCCTGCTCGCCGACCTGCGCGGGTTCGCCTCCATCGCCGAGTCCTACCCGGCGCGCGTGGTGCTCGACACGCTGAACCGCTGCTTCGCCACCCTGACCGAGGTCATCGTCCAGCACTACGGCATCATCGACAAGTTCATGGGCGACGCGATCATGGTCGTGTTTCCCGGCGACCAGGCGATGGC
>Ga0134124_10004078_pt1 | contig 11723 bp, 9 predicted proteins | sample KB304_FD_96880 | JGI IMG/M metagenome (GOLD analysis project Ga0134124, IMG submission 96880) | Terrestrial soil microbial communities without Nitrogen fertilizer from Kellogg Biological Station, Michigan, USA - KB3-0-4 | ecosystem: Environmental > Terrestrial > Soil > Unclassified ... | reverse complement strand
CTCTGGTTGATGTCGTCATGAAGCTCTCTTCCAATGCGAGCGCGTTCTTGTTCCTGCGATTCGATCAGCTTTCGGGTCATGCCCGAGAGAGCCTCGTCTGACCGCTTCCACTCCGAAATGTCAATCATGGTGGCTTGTAGTATGGGGGCGCCGTGGTCCGCATTCAGTGCTGCTGCGTTGAACAAAACACAAACCGGACTCCCATCCTTTCGCTTTAGTTGCAACTCACGACTAAATACCGCCTGTTTCTCTCGCAGCTCGTCCAAGAGCGGCTCGCGTTCCTCTGGATGGAAATAAAACTCCGACGCATGGCGTCCGAGAACTTCGCCCCTCGACTCATAGCCAAGAATACGTGCCCAACCTTCGTTGCAATCCAAGACCCGTCCATCCAGACTCCCGATAGCAACACCCGCGACATTCCGTTCAAAGAGCAGCCGATACCGTTTCTCAGAACTCAGTAAAGCCTGTTCAGCCCGCTTTCGCTTGGTAATGTCACGTTCGATGCCAGCATAGCCCACCGTTTTGCCGGTTGAATCCTTAATTGGGGAAATACTCAGGGATATGTCGATTCTTTTCCCCGTTTTGGTGACACGAACCGTTTCAAACTGCTCGATGCGACCGCCCGCCCTCAACGTTTCAAGAATCTTGTTCTCCTCATCTGTTAGCTCCGGCGGGACGATGATCGTAACGTGCTTTCCGACCGCTTCATTCTCGGTGTACCCGAACATGCGCTGGGCACCTGCGTTCCAAGTTACGATAACTGCATCCAGATTCTTGGAAATAATCGCATCCTTAGATGATTCGACAATTGCGGCATACCTCAACAGGGCTTCTTCTGCTCGCTTGCGCTCGGTAATGTCGAGTGATATGCCTACCGACCGCTCTGGTTCTCCGTTTGCCGCGTAGTGGAACCGTCCTCGCGAACGCAACCAGTGCGTCGTGCCGTCCCGCCAAACAACGCGAACATCCTCGCCAAAGTCCTCGCGTTTCTCTTTGGCTACCTGTAATGCGTGCTCCAAACGTTCGCGGTCGTCCCCATGTACGCGATCCCAAAATTCCTTAGGCGATCCCAAGGTCTCATCGCGTGTCATCCCGAGTTGCGCATGCGCCGCGCCGAACCAGACATCCTTACCGGTTTTAAGATCGTAATCCCAACCTCCGGCTGCACCAGCTTCCATGGCAAGTTGGAGCCGCTCGTTTGCTTTGGCGAATTCCTGTTCTGCGAGCCTACGCGCGTTTTCACCCCTTTTCCGGTCACTGATGTCACGGCTGATTGAACAGAGACCCAGTATCCTGCCACTTGAATCCTTGATTGGCGAAACGCTCAAAGATATGTTAATCCCTTTCTCTTCCTTCGTGACACGAAGCGTTTCGTAATGCTCGATGCTCTCTCCCGCCCTCACCCTCTCAAGTATTTTGTCTTCCTCATCCACTAGCTCACGGGGCACAAGAATCGTAATCGGCTTTCCAACCGCTTCTTCCTCCGTATACCCGTAAATGCGCTGCGCACCTCTATTCCAACTCACGATGACTCCGTCCAGATTCTTGGAAATGATGGCATCGTCAGAGGACTCCACAATGGCGGCATGTCGGAACCGGGCTTCTTCTGCCCTCTTTTTGTCAGTAATGTCTTCCACCATCGCGATTACGAGTGGAGATGGATGACTGTTCAATAAAGAGATGCTCAAGCGTCCCCAAACCAAAGAGCGGTCTTTTCGGAAATAGCGTTTCTCCAATTGGTAGTGATCTACGGAACCTGCTTTTAGTTGCTGAAAAAGCGCCCAGTCCTTCGCTGCATCTTCAGGAGGAGAAAAATCGACACAGTGCTTGTTACGCAATTCCTCTTCGCTGAAACCTAGCATCGAGCAAAATGCGGCATTCATAAAGAGAGGTTGACCCTCTAAGTTCTCGACCGCAATTCCGATGGGACTCGCGTTGAAGACATCACGGAAAAGCTGAGTGTCGGGGGTGCGGGTTTGTGCTACCTTGCCCATGAACAACTTGTATAGCACTGCTGATGTTTAACGGCAAACGGTATTGGGCGTGCGAAAAGCGCGGCTTTACAGAAGTTTACGGTCTGTCGATAAAATTCGGCGCGACGGCGTACACCCGCTTCGCTAATCTTCGCGAGCCATTCGGCTCGGTGGCGGGGTGCATATACCTGCTGGCCGGCACAAGGAATCGCCCAACTCCGATAGATGGCCTTCAGTCGACTCATCACTCGCGTCAGATCTCGCGTGATCGTCAGATAACTGCGGGCCAGTTCCTTCAGAGTTCGTACCCCGTGCTCGCCGTGATAGACCGGCTGAAGCTTGTTCCGATACAGCAGTTCAGCCAACTCGCGTGCGTCGTTGCGATCATTCTTGTTCGCTACTTTTCCTAGGGTGTTCTTGCGTGGGTCGCAGACCAACACTTGTGCAACATGTGGCTTGAGCAGATCGTGCAACCAGGCCGCCCAGGTTCCTTCTTCAAAGGTCACATGCAAACTGCCGCGCAGGCCGTGGACAAACTGGAGAATCGTTTCCGCTTTCGTTTCCAGAATGGCTTCCATCACCAGCTTGCCGGCAACATCCAGAACCGCTACCGAGATCGTTGCTTGTTGCACATCCAGCCCAATATACTTGGCATCGTTCATGAGGGCGCTCCTTCTTGTAGGTGTTGATGCGAACGATCAAAACCTACTCCAGGCGGGCGCCCTTTTATAATGCGTTTATCGGGAGGTAGCAGTTGGCGAGACTTCGCCGGTGCCAAATTGCTAGGGTCGTGTTCTCATTCGACAATCGGACAAGCGCACGACTGCCATCTCGGTTGTTCTTGGCCCATCCTTGCTCTGAGGCAATGACATCGCGCAACTCGTGCGGTAATTTCTGAATGGCTCATCGGACCGATAATCACGTTAACTAGGCACTGCTTCGTAACCGCGTTGCTAGAAACGGTGAAATGAGATACGAATGGTCCATTGGGCAGTGCCGTCTAATATGTGCGAATTTGTGCTTATTTTCACCGAATGACGACACGTGATCTCTTTAGGACGTGAGGACTCGGTTTGTGCACCTTATTTGCCCCGAGGCGGGTTCGTATATACGCTCAATGGAGCAACTCTGTCGTCTACAATTCGCATTCTCATAGCTGAGGATTACAAAGATTGGCGACGCCAAGTCCGTTTGCTATTCCAGGCACGGCCTGAATGGCAAGTCATCGCCGAGGCTGCGGATGGACCGGAAGCCATCCAGAAGGCCGAAGAATTAAAGCCGGACTTGATTGTGCTGGACATCGGCCTTCCGAATTTGAATGGAATTGAAGCCGCCCGGCAGATACGACAACTCTCCCCCAGCTCCAAAATGGTCTTCCTAAGTCAGAACAATGATCTCGACGTCGTGCGGACAGTTTTGGGCACGGGCGCTTTGGGTTACGTTTTTAAGACAGATGCCGGAAGCGAACTACTGCTCGCCGTGGATTCGGTTCTTCGGGGCAAGCAATTTGTCAGTAGCAGCTTAAGAGGCCACGAATTTACCGACACCTCGACAGAAAAAGCCCCTCGCCGCCACGAGGTTCTATTCTATTCTGATGACACGGTTCTTCTAGATAGCGTTACTCGCTTTATTGCTGCTGCCCTCAAGGCCGGTAACGCGGCCGTTGTGCTCGCTACGAGGTCACATCGGGATAGTCTTCTTCATAGACTGAAGGCAGAGGGCGTGGATGCAGACGGAGCCCTTCAGCAAGGTACCTACATTTCACTGGATGCTGCCGACACGCTTTCCACAATTATGGCGAATGATATGCCCGACCCAGTTCGATTTTTCAGGGGCATTGGCGGTTTGATTGACGCCGCTGCTAAAGCAGCGAAGTCAGAACATCCTCAGGTTGTTATGTTCGGTGAAGCCGTGGCTCTCTTGAAGGAGGAAGGCAAAGCGGATGCTGCTATTCGGTTCGAACAACTCGGAAACGACCTGGCCGAAACACACGACGTAGACATCCTGTGTGCATATCCGTTGAGCAGCTTTCACGGTAGAGAAGACGAGCACATTTTCCAAAGCGTCTGCGCGGAACACTCGGCCGTTCATTCTCAGTGAGATCGTAGGACTCAATTCTAGGTTTAACCTGCCCCCGCAGCATCGCTTTTCCCAAGTTGGCGCAGTTCAGCCTTCGGCACAGTAAATTCCGCAGTGCCACAATCCAAACAGACCGCAATCTTTGGAAATACCCACGCGACGGGCTTGTCAATGTTTTTCAGTCAAGGAAAATGGATCGCTACTTCCCCAGTAAACTTGTTTTGGTTGAGGGACCCACACGACTTTCAGGGCATAGGCGTATTCGACGCATTCTCTTCGTGGGATAGGTACAACAAGAACGTGGACTGGAGACTTCTCTGCCACTTTCTTGATTCTCGGCTAGGTAGCTGGAGCAGTTGATCCATCAGCTTTGTCAACTTCTTTTGGTCGTTTTTCTCGCATCGCTTGATCGCACAAATTGTCCAACTGCGTCTGGTAGGCAAGCACAGGACACCCTCCGATGAGGCCGGAATCCTACGCCGGTCCATATAGGACACTACTGCTGTCAATTTTTACGGGTATAAACAATATCTCTAAGCGTTAACAATGGCTCACGGTGGCCGGGCATAACCTGTTGCCCTTGATCCTAGGTGAGGAGGCTTCATGCAACAGAATGAGGAACGGTGCCTAGAACTGTGTAGACAGGCTGCGGTTGAAATGCACCCTGGCAAACTCCTACGGCTGGTCCACGAGATTGACGAACTTCTCCGTGCCAAAAGAGAACCGCATACCAACGTTCAGAAGCCAAGGGAATAGGGCAGTAATATTAGGCCGATAGAAGCGTCGCCAAGGGCCGACTGTTAGGTTTGACAGTATTAGAATCCGTCCGTGTCGAGGGATAGTTTTTGCTGACCAAGAGACCACAGCCGGCAGGATCGTTCGGCAAGAGACGTTTCTGCTGACTCTTGGCACAAGGACGGCTGGCGCCGAAAACAAATATCCGGCCGCCCCAGAGGATGCGTATGCGGCGACTAAGTGGATGGCCGAGCATGCCGGCGATGTCGGCGGGGACCCACGTCGAATTGCGGTGGGAGGAGACGGCGCCGGCGGAAACTTGGCGCCTGTCGTGACGCTAATGGCGCGAGAGCGTAATGCTCCCGCTCTGATTTTCCAGGTACTGATCCATCCGATGCTCGATGCTTCCACCATGAGGCCGAGTTGGTTCACTGATTCGGACGCTCTAACTGTTACGAGAGAGGCCAAACACACATTGCTGAGCGCCCATCTCCCGACTGCACCGAGTCACGTGGATCCCCTTATCTCGCCTGTCCATGCACAGAACTTAAGAAATTTGCCGTCAGCCCTCTCGATGACCTATAGCGGTCATGATCCGATGCGAATCGAGGGCGAAGAGTATGTGCGTCGCCTGACGGAGGACGGTGTTGTGGCAAAGGTTTCTCTCTATCCGGAGGCGATCCACGGCTTCTTCCTGGTGGCTGGAGAGTTGGACGCCGGGAAAAAGTGTATCGATGAGACGGCGATGGCACTAAGAAGCGCCTTCAACAGCCATTGATAGTGATCAGCAAGACAAGATGGATGTGTATGTATCGGACCGACAAGGGCTTGCAGAGCCTCCGCCGTCCACCTGTATCTTTTGCTAGCAGTCGACAACTTTAATGGCGGATACGTTTGCGCTACTGAGAAAAACAGAGAGAGGGGAAGTGCCCATGCATCCAAAACGACAGGGTACGGCCTTCCAATCTCTGCTGGTGATCATTTGCATCGTCGGTATTCTGCCCGGAGACACGTTGGCGTACATGCCCCCTCCGCAGCAAACGGCCACGCCGACATCCACTTCACAGACCCCGTCTGCCAAAATTCCGCCTGACCAGTTGGATTCTCTCGTCGCGCCCATCGCCCTTTATCCAGACCCGTTGCTGGCGCAAGTCCTGGCGGCATCAACCTACCCGCTCGAAATCATCCAGCTTCAACAGTGGCTGGCAAATCACAAGGAACTCAAGGACAAGGCGCTCGCCGAGGCGGTCGCGAAAGAGTCGTGGGACGCCAGCATCCAGGCCATGGCTGCTTTGCCGGATGTTGTCAGCAGACTGGCAAACGACATTCAGTGGACCACTGATCTCGGCAACGCCTTCCTCGCGCAGCAAAGCGAGGTAATGGACGCCGTGCAGCGCATGCGCAAGAAAGCTCAGGACAAGGGGAACTTGAAGACGACCGAACAGCAGAAGGTTGAGACCAAAGTCGTCGAGAGCAAGTCCGTGATCGTAATCCAGCAGGCAAATCCAGAAGTGGTATACGTGCCTTCATACAACCCCGTGGTGGTGTATGGTCCTCCCGTCTATCCTTACTACCCTCTCTATTATCCGGGATGGGGCTACTACGCCACCGGAGTAGCGATTTCCTTTGGCGTTGGCGTGATGATGGGCGCGTTCTGGAGCGGGGGGTGGGGATGGGGCTGCGGGTGGGGGGGGAATAACGATATTACCATCAACCGAAACAACAACTTCAATCGCAACACGAACATTGGCACCGGTAACCGTCCCTCAAATCCAATCGCTGGTGGTGGGAATCGCGGCAACCTCGGCGGTATTGGTGGGGTTGGCGGTGTTGGTGGGGTTGGCGGTGTTGGTGGGGTTGGTGGCGTTGGTGGTGGAAATCGCGTGTCCACCTTACCAACTGGGGGTGGCAACAAGTGGCAACACAATCCCGAGCATCGCGGCGGGGCTCCCTACAAAGACCGGGCAACCGCAGATCGCTTTGGCGGAACGACGCGTGGCGATTCTCTCTCCAAGCGCCAGGCTAGCGCCCGGCAACAAGTTGGCAGGCAAGGTGGCAGCCTGGCCAGTACCCGCGGCGGAGCTGGCGTAAGCAATCGGGGCGGAGCCGGCATAAGCAATCGGGCAAGTGGAGGCGGAGCTGGAGTAGGCAATCGAGGCGGAGCCGGCACGAGCAATCGGGCAGGTGGAGGCGGGGCCGACCAAATTGGAAGTCGTGACCTTTCGCGCAGCGGCGGCGGCAACCGCGATGCCTTCGGCGGCGGTTCGCAGGGATATAGCGGATCAAGCGCGCGCGGAAGCAGCAGCCGAGGCTCCTCCAGTTTTGGATCTCGAGGGGGAGGAGGCGCTAGCCGTGGCGGCGGCGGACGCCGCAGGTAAATGGCTGAACGGAGCGGAATCATCGGAGCGCGAACATGACATTGACATCTGCCAATGCAAATCTCTCTAGAGTTCTTCCGATTCTCAGCAAGCTGCTGCGAGTTCTTCTGTGCACATCCGTTTTATTGGTTGCGGAACAGTTCCCAGAAAAAGCTCCGGCCGCAGCCGTGGAACCGTCTTCGAGTATCACGACCTTTGATACTCCGCAACAGGCTGCCGATGCACTGGTCGAAGCGGCCGAAAAGTTCGATGTGGTTGCACTCAGCAACATGTTTGGTCCCGGTGGGGAAGGCGTCGTCTTCAGTGGCGAGTTCGCTCAGGACCGGAAGCATGCTGTCGATTTCGCAGCAAAGGCCCGCGAGAAGGAAGGCGTCTCTGTCGATCCGAAAGGCGGGAACCGTGCATTCCTGCTGGTAGGCAGCGAGGATTGGCCATTTCCTGTGCCGATCGTCAAGAGGGGAAACAAATGGTTCTTTGACGGCAAGGCTGGCCTTCAGGAGCTACTCTACCGCCGCATTGGCGCCAATGAGCTCGACGCCATTCAGATCTGCCACGGCTACGTGGAAGCGCAGTACGAGTACGCCATGCAACCACGGGAAGGCTTCGACGTGAACCAGTATGCGCAGCGCATCATCAGCAACCCTGGCAAGCAGGACGGCTTGGCTTGGCGAGGTGCCGATGGCACTTGGGGAGGTCCTATCGGCGAGAAGATTGCCCAGGCGATCGAGCAGGGTTACAGCAGCTCCGAGCCGTATCACGGCTATTTCTTCAAGGTCCTCAAGGGCCAAGGCCCGGACGCGCCGCTCGGCAAGATGGACTTCATCGTGAAAGACATAATGATCGGAGGCTTTGCGCTGATAGCCGCTCCCGCTGAGTACGCCGTCACCGGTGTCAAGACGTTCATCGTCAGCCATGACGGTGTGGTTTACGAAAAAAACTTCGGCGCTCAAACCCTCGACGAGTTCATGAAGATGGAAAGCTTCAACCCGGATAAATCTTGGGCTCCTGTCCCGGACGAGGACCAGTGACATCTCGCGCGTTTTCGCATCCCAAACAACTCCCGTGTACCTGCCGTATACCTCGGTTCGGCGTTTTTGTCTTTTCTATCGAATTTGTCAGCATGTGGAATGAATAACTTACGTAGATTCAACAGCACTGATGGTTCGATCCCCACCGCCCCTACCAAACCAATTTGTTTTCAGCCGTTTGCAATCGAGTTTTCTAACAAAGCCAGCCTTTCTAACAATTGGCCCCTAGTTCACCAGTCTCGCCGATCGAGTCTGCACCGCGTTGCGCTGAGCATCTCCGATGACGTGCCCATAGACACCGAGGGTGATCCGGGCGTCTGAGTGACGGAGTTGCTTTTGCACAACGGCTGGAGTCGCACCGTCCGCCAGCAGGGAACTGGCCGCACCGTGTCTCAGGGAATGAAACCCGCCGCTAGGGATACCCAGCCGCACCAAGAGCGGATGAAGCTGTTTTTCGCGGAGTTTGTTCGCTGAGAATGGCCGGCCCCGGCCGTTGACGAAGAGCAACTCATTTTTTGGATCGTCCCTCAGAACGTGAGTCTTCAACCGTACCTGCAACTCGGTGGACATGGGAAGGTCCGCGCTGCTTGCCTTTGACTTCACACCGCTGACCGTTCGAGTAGCAGCATCAACCGTTTGCCGCACACGAATGACGTGCTTGGCGAAGTCCACGTCACTTGTGCGGAGGGCGAGGGTCTCGCCAATGCGCAGACCAAGCACAGCCGTAACTGCAACGATGGTGCTTAACGGCTCTAGCGCATTGGCAATGATCTTCCGCACTTCATCATCTGTGAAGGCGCGCGTTGCTCTACCCTTACTCCGTCTCGGGGCAAAGTCAGGTCAGCGAAGCGGAAGTCTCCGCATACATGACCCCAAGCCCTTGCCACCCGAAGGATTGAAGAGAGTGTGAGCAAAACGTTCTCCACGGTCTTGCGTGAGCGTCCGCCGCCAGCGAGATGCGCGACAAAGCCCTGAACCGCCTTTGTCGTGATCTCCGAAAGGTGCAGACTGCCCAGCTTAGGAATGATGTGAGCACGCAGATGCGACGCTGCGGCCCGTGTCGTGCTGCCCTTCAAATTGACCGCTACGCTGGAGCGCCATTCTTCGACAAAGTCGCTGAGGGCGAGGCCAGTTCGTGGCGCCAATTTCTTTGCAGCCTCATTCACCGCGTCCAGAAAGGGTTGGAACTGTTTCCAGGCACTACGTTCCGATTGCTCGTTTACAAGTCCGAGGGGCAGCCAGCATTGCTCGCGCTTGGTTGTCCCATCTTCTTTGCGGACATCCCTGCGGTACACGCCGTACCACCGGCCGGACTTTTCCACTAGGCTACCTCGTTGAAACCTTCTTCGCGGCACCGAAACTCCTGTGCTCACCGGAGAAGGCGTTACCGGCGCGGAGTCTAGCATGGTTAGACGCAGCGCGTTCAAGGCTGGCAGGGCCTCTTCTCTTACCTGCGCACGGTTGATGGCTTGGCTCCCGTGCGACACTTGCTCCGTTTTCCTTGCCGCTTTGGCTCCCAGGTGGGCACACGGCACACGGCTAACTTCCCTCACCACAGGGGTTGCCTTGGTTTTTGCCGTTGGTGTTGGGTCTAAGCAAATCACAAAGTCGTGTTTAGACGATGGCTTTGCTCGTTTCCAGCCAAACGGCAAGCAGTAACTTTGCTCGACACACCTGCACACTCTGGTATCGGCCGTACGATCCAGTCACCGGCTTCAGTGTGTCTTTTCTTCCTGCAAAGCGAGGAATAGCCCACCGCTATGCGCCCGTTGAGATGAGGCGCAAGCCTGGGCGTACCGCGGATGGATTCGGAAACACTCGAACGCAGGCAAGCTTTCCGTTCAGGCTCGCTTTTAAGCCACGCCGAGTGCTTCCGAGTCAAACCTTGGTACAAAGCCCTTCATTTGCGCGAGAGCTGCTTTCTCCGCGCCGGGAGTGACGGCTCCAGACCCGTCAGCTCGAATTTCTGGCGGACCGACTAGAATCATTTCGGCGGGCTTCGGAAAGGTGAAAGTGACCGTGAAGGGGTGGAGCCATATCACTCGGGGATCGCGTCCCTAATGGAGAACGCGACATACAACCACGTTCCGCTACGCAAAGACGCACTAGCGACTGACGGCCTCTTGAACAAATCGGTATAACTCGCGCAGGACCAAACCGGCCACGGCGACGTAGACGACTACTACAATAATGGTGTCTAGGGTGCGCATCGCCTTCTGACCTGCTTTGGAGATGGGACGAGCCCGCATGTCCTTACGATACAGAATCGGGGACTTGGTGCTACTGGTCAAAGGGGCATTTTGGGGCAATGTTTCGGTTCGAGAATCATGGTGTCAGCGAACACGCCTATCCTGTGAGACGCGGCTATGCGAATACCCTCGCTGTCTCCGGTCTACGTAGCCCTTGAGGTCACCCCACTCGCTACGGGACATGCGCGGCAAGTTTCCGATAACGGCTGCCGGCCCTTGAAGCGTCAACCTGTTAACTCTCACAGTGTTGCGAGGTTGTGGAGAATCTAAACAATTAAGAACAAGGCTTTCCTCTGCCCGTTTTCGATTACGCGATATACCCAACAGCCCGATTCGGGCGTGCGTCGGCAAGCGGGAGGACACATGAGCCGTTTGCAATTTCGTTCTGCCAATGCCCAGAACATCGAACTGTTGCATGGCTTGAGACCACAGGACGTAGATTTAATCTTGAAGTCGGCACGGCAGCGCCGGCATTCCGCTAGAACCGTGATGACGCACCAGGGTGACCGGATTTATGACATTAGGGCGTTGTTGCAAGGGCGAGCGCGATATTTCTACGAAACACCAACGGGCAAGAAACTAATTCTCAATTGGATAACGCCGGGCCAAACGTTCGCAGGACTCTCAGCGCTGTCTGCGGCACCTCATACCTATCCCGCCAGTACGGAAACGGTGCGGGATAGCATTGTACTTTCTTGGGATGGCCCAACCATGCGCTCCCTTGCGCATCAGTTCCCCCTAATACTGGAAAATGCAGTGGTGGTTGCGACAGATCGTCATATCGCTTGGCATCTGGCTGCGCATGTGGCCCTGTGCTCAGAGACGGCCCGGGAGAGGGTGGCCCATGTCCTTTTGGCGTTAGCGCCCCTCATCGGCCAAAGGGGCCCTGACGGCATTGAACTCGATGTGACCAACCAAGAGCTGGCTGACTCAACGAATATCAGTCCTTACACCACAAGTCGCCTAATCAACGAATGGCAGAGAACTGGGACGATTCGTAAACGCCGCGGGAAGATCTTTTTGGTTTCTCCTGAGAGATTTTCTCTCCGCGTCGCATAACGCTTGATTAGTTCTCTAAAAGGAGAAGTCAAGAAAAAACACCACTCCTGAAAGGGGCCCGGCTTGCTCGAAGCCACGACGGCCGCACCCTTAAACAGGTTCTTCAGATCGTGATTGCAGTTGCGGTTGAGGCCCCCAACCAAGACGTTCTTCCGAGATCGTTGGAGGTGTCCGTCAACACTGCGGTGATCGGCGCTGCTGTGCATCTCGATCGCTAAACCG
>Ga0134124_10004077_pt1 | contig 11724 bp, 8 predicted proteins | sample KB304_FD_96880 | JGI IMG/M metagenome (GOLD analysis project Ga0134124, IMG submission 96880) | Terrestrial soil microbial communities without Nitrogen fertilizer from Kellogg Biological Station, Michigan, USA - KB3-0-4 | ecosystem: Environmental > Terrestrial > Soil > Unclassified ... | reverse complement strand
GCGCCTTCAGGATCTCCGCCAGGGTGAGGGCGTCCTTGGGCAGCTGGTGCGAGGTGTTCTCGTGGACGCCGTGCGAGACCGGGTAGAGGCCGGTCAGCAGCGAGCAGTGGGCCGGCAGCGTGATCGGCGCGACGGTGTAGGCGTCGTCGAAGACGCAGCTCTGCGCGGCGAGCCGGTCGAGGTTCGGAGTGACCGACGGCGACTTCCCGAGGAAGCCCATGCAGTCGCGCCGCGTCGTGTCGAAGGTGACGACGAGGAGGCTTTTCGGTTTCGGCGGAGCGACCGCGGGCGCCGCCTGCGGCGGCGCGAGCGCGAGCACGAACTCGAGGAACGGGAATGTGGGGACCATCACGGCGATTATCGCTTCGCGTGGAAGTGCCAGGTCCCCGAGCCTACGGAAAAGATCGCGCGTCCCGGCTGCTCGACCGGCGGCGCTCCGCCCGCCGCGGAGAGCTCGGGCGAGGTCGCCGAGGCGGGGTCGGAGGTCGGCACCTCGACCGTCGCCGTCGTGTTGGGCGGGATCGTCGTCTCGAGCAGGAACGCGTCGCCCTCGATCTTCCAGCGCGACGCGATGGGGCCGCGCACGCTGTCGTAGTCGACGTCGGCCCACGTGACGCTGCCGCCGGGTCGCGGCGCGATGCGGATCGCGGCGAAGCCGGGCGCGGCGCCCTGGATGCCGCCGATCGTCCCGGCCATCCAGTCATGGACCGCGCCGAACGCGTAATGCGAGAAGCTGTTCATGTTCGGGTCTTCGAAGCCCTTCTCCGGCGTCCAGCCGTTCCAGCGCTCCCAGATCGTGGTCGCGCCCTGCCGGATCGTGAAGCCCCACGACGGGTAGTCGACGTTCTCGACGAGGCGCCACGCCACGTCGTCGCGCCCCGCGCGGCTCAGCACCGGCAGCAGGTCCTTGGTGCCGACGACGCCGGTGGAGAGGTGACCCTTGCGCGCGTCGACGTTCTTCACGAGCTTCCCGAGCGCGCGCGTCTTCGCATCACCGTCGAGCAGGTCGGCCGAGAGCGCGAGCACGTAGGCGCACTGCGTGTCGCCGAGCACCGTGCCGTCGTCCTTCACGTACGCCTTCACGAACGCGCGCTTCACCGCGTCGTGCAGCTCGGCGTAGCGTTTCGCGTCGTCGGCTTGGCCGAGCACCTCGGCCGCCTGCGCGACGAGCGCCGCCGCCTGCGCGAAGCACGCCTCGTAGATCACGGCGGCCGGCGTCTCGCAGTCGACCTGGAGCCAGTCGCCGAAGCAGTGGAACTCCTTGGGGGGCAGCAGCTCCGGCGTCGAGCGCGCGCGGCAGAAGTCGACGAACCTCTTCATCGACGGGTACGAACGCTCGAGCTGGCGGCGGTCGCCGTAGACCTGCCAGATCGTCCACGGGACGACGACGCCCGCGTCGGCCCACGCCGGCCCGCCGTCGTCGCCCGCGACCAGGAGCGGCGCGACCTGCGGGAACTGTCCGTCGCCGCGCTGCGCGTCGGTCAGGTCGACCCGCCACTTCGTGAAGAACGCCTGCACGTCGGCCTGGTACGTGGCGGCCCGGAGGTACGCCTGCGCGTCGCCCGTCCAGCCGAGCCGCTCGTCGCGCTGCGGGCAGTCGGTCGGCACGTCGATGAAGTTCGAGCGTTGGGTCCAGAGCGCGTTCTGCTGCAGCTTCCCGAGCATCGGATTGCTGCAGGCGAAACGGCCGGCGAGCGGCGTCGCGCTGCTGAACGCCACGCCGGTGATCGTCTTCTTGTCCGGCGGCTCCAAGAGGCCGGTCACCTCGACGTACTGGAAGCCGTGGTACGTGAAGCGCGGCTCGAAGGTCTCGAAGCCGTCCTTGGCGGGAAAGCCGCTCAGCGTGAAGCGGTCGGTCGCGCGCGCGCCGCGGAGGTTCGTGGTGTAGAGCGTCCCGTCGGGGTTCAGCCGCTCGGCGAAGCGCAGCGTGACGGTCTGGCCGGCGCGCCCCTTGACCTTCAAGCGCGCGACTCCGGCGAAGTTCTGGCCGAGGTCGAAGACCCACGCGCCGGGCGTCGCCTCGCGGATCGCGACCGGCTCGAGCTCGGCGTAGACCTGCACCGGCGGGCCGGGATGCGGCTCGAGCGGCGGGTCGACCTCGGCGCCGACCGCGGCCGCCTTCCACGGCGCCGGGTGGCGCAGCTGCGCGAAGGCGTCCTGCCACTCCCCCATCAGGAGGTCGGCCTCGCGGCGCGCGCCGCGCGTCACCTCGAAGCGGCGGTCGCTCGCGATCACGTCGCTCGTCCCGTCGGCGTAGTCGACGTGGAGCTGCAGCTTCGCGCGCGTCTTCCTGCCGTAGTGGTCGCGCGCGTGGCCCCAGCCGACGTACCCGGAGTACCAGCCGTCGGCGAGCTCGGCGCCGAGCACGTTGTCGCCCGGCTTCACGCGGTCGGTCACGTCGAAGGCGCGGTAGTAGACGCGCTTCCTGTAGTCGGTCCAGCCGGGCGTGAAGCGGTCGTCGCTCACGCGCGCGCCGTTCAGCTCGACGTCGACGAGGCCGAGCGCCGCGGCGTAGACGACGGCGCGCACGATCTGCTTGTTCACGAGGAAGCGGCGGCGCAGCTTGACGGTCGGCGGCAGGAAGAGGTCGGGCGTGGAGAGCGTCTTCCACGGCCCGCCGCCGTAAGGAGCGACGATCCGCGCGTGCGGCCACGACGCCGTCTCGAGCTCCCGGGTCGCCCAGTCGTGGAAGTTCGGGACGGCGCCGCGCCACTCGCCGTCGCTCACCAGCTCGAACTCGGCGCCGCCGCTCGTGCGGACGGTGAGCTTGAGCAGTGCGCCCGCGGTGCCGGCGGCGTCGTTGCGGACCAGCATGCGCACGTCGTTGTCGCCGGGCCGGAGCGCGGTCGCGACGTCGACGTCGGCGACGCGCTCCGGGTGAGACTTCTCGTGGACGACCTCCCGACCATTGATTGCGATCCAGAGGCGGTCGTCGCCGGTCGCGAGGAGGCGCGCCTTCTCGATTCCGTGCGACGGATCGCCGGCGGGCGGCAGCGTGAAGGTCGCCTGGTAGAGGCGCAGGCCGGCCGGCGCCTCGTCGGGGTCGTTGGCGAAGCCGATCCAGCGCGCCGGCGCGAACGGATACTCCTCGGCCGGCGGGTTGCGATCGGCGTCGAAGCCCACCCACTCCGCCTTCCAGTCGGCGGGGTCGAGCCCCATCGCGAAGCGGGCGGCCGGCGCGTACTCGGACGGCGCGCCCGTCTCGTCCCAGACGCGCACCGTCCACCAGACCTGCTCGCGCGAGCGCAGCGGCGTCCCGCCGTACTCGATCCCGTAGGTCGCGTCGCTCTCGATGCGGCCCGAGTCCCAGCGGTCGGACTGGCCGGCGAGGAGCGCGACGCGCGAGCTCGCGACGCGGATCTGGAACGCGGCCTGTCGAAGGTTGCGCGCGTCGCCGACCGACGCGACGTCGATCCAGGAGAGGCGCGGCCGCGCCGTCGCGACGGCGAGCGGCGCGTCGAGGTTCTCGCAGCGCAGCCGGTCGGGCGCGAGGCCGCGGGCGGAGGCCTTCGAGCGAGGAACCGGGGCCGCGCGCGGCGGCGGCTGCCCTGCCGGCGGCGGCGTCGCGACCGGCGGCTCTTGCGCCGGCTGCTTGCAGGTCGCCGCGGCGAAGAGCGTGAGGGAGAGCGACCCGAGGGCGAGCTTGCGCGAGGGCATCCGTCTCCTCCCCGACCCGACGGCGGGAGGGGCGGCACTCTACGAAGTGGCGCGACGCGGTGGCGGTCGGTGCGGCGCCGGCGACGGAGCCTCAGTTGCCGATCACGAGCTCGAGGCCCTGCGAGAACGACACGCCGAACTGCGCGCCCGGGTCGAACTCGATCCCCTGCAGGTCGACGGTCGCGCCGCAGAACGCGACGTCGTCGGGGATCGCGCCGGTGAACACGTCGCCGCTGTAGGAGAAACTGATCGGGACGAGCAGCCCCGGCGTCACGAGCAGGTCGGCGCCGAACTTCGTCTTGAAGCTCCCCCGTTGCAAGCCGACCACGAGGAGCCCGAGCGACGGCTGGCCGTACGAGTTGGCGAGGTCGACGTCGACGGTCGCGCCGAGCGCGGGGAATCGCCGCGCGGTGAGCGCCGGGATGCCGTTCGTGCCGGCGACGCCGCTGCCGTAGTTGACCCAGGTCGCCGGCGCGGCGCACGGTTCGCGGACGAAGACGTCGCAGGCACCGTTGGTGTCGGAGGCGTCGAGGTCGTCCGCGCGGCTGTCGAAGACCGTCGACCGCCCGCCGGCCGAAAAACCGCGGAAGACGCTCAGTTGGTCCGCCGTGTCGCCGGAGGCGACGACGCTGACGCACTCCGTCGCGCCGCTCGCGACGTCGTGGACGAATGCGTCGAGCGACTTGTTGCGATCGACGTCGGTCAGGTTCGTGGATTGGCTCGAGAACCCGACGCGGGCGCCGTCCGGCGACAGCACGGGACTGAGGCTGTCGTAGTTGCCCTCGACGCCGTTCGAGTCGACGCTCACGCGCGTGGTGGTGCCGAGCGTGCGGTCCCGAAGGAAAATGTCGATCGCCGCGTTCGTGTCGCCGGCGACGAGGTTGCGCGCACTGCTCTGAAACGCGACGAAGCGTCCATCGTCGGAGAGCGACGCCACGCTGCTGCTCGAGTCGCCTTCGACGCCCGAGCTGTCGACACTCACGCGCTCGGTCGTGCCGAGGACGCGGTCACGGACGAAAACGTCGTCGCGGCCATTCGTGTCGCCCGCGACCAGGTTGCTCGCGGCGCTGCTGAACACGACGTATCGGCCGTCCGCGGACGCGGCTCCGAGGCGGCTGGAGCCATTCCCTTCGAAGCCCGACGAATCGACGCTGACGCGCTCCGTCGTCCCGGCGACGAGGTCGCGCAGGAAGACGTCCCGCTGCTGGTTCGCGTCGCCCGTCACGAGGTTGTTCGCATCGCTGTTGAAGACGACGAACTGGCCGCTGCCTGTCAGCGTCGGGTTGAAGCTCCCGGAGTCCGCCTCGGCGCCCGCGGAATCGACGCTGACGCGCGACGTCGTCCCCGTCGCGCGGTCGCGGATGAAGACGTCCGAAGCTCCGTTCGTGTCGACGGGAACGAGGTCGGACGAATCGCTCACGAACGCGACCCACCGTCCGTCCGCGGAAATCCCGGGACAGGCGACCGCGCCGCCGTCTTGCGCCTGGTTGCCGAACGAGTCGACGCTGACACGCTCGATGAGGCCGCTCGCGCGGTCGACGACGAATACGTCCTCCTTCGAATTCGTGTCGCCGGCAACGAGATCGTCGGCGAGGCTCGAGAACCCGACGAAGCGCGCGTCCGGAGTCATCGACGACCGGAGGCTGTCGCCATCGCCCTGCACTCCGTTCGAGCCGATGCTGACGCGCGTCGTGTCCTGCATGGCCCGTACGCCCGGCGCGACGACGCCGGACAGCAGAACGGCGCCGACGATCGCTCGCATCGCGCCGTACGACATGGCGGACTCCCTTCTCGCGTGCGGGCGAGGAATCGTGCATTGAAGCGCCGCGCGGACCGGTTGTCAGTACCCGCGCTGCCGCTCCCGGGTGCGCGGGTTGAAGCCCCACTCCTTGAAGAGCGGACGGACGTCCTCGCCCGCGGCGGTCGAGAGGACGGTGAGGATCAGCTCGTTCTTCTCGTCGAGCTTGGTCGACGACGTGAAGACCTTGCGGCACTCGTCCTTGCGCTTGCGCAGCTCGGCGCAGACCTTCCGGAAGTACTCGCGGCCGTACTTGCGGCGCAGCTGCAGGAGCTCGTAGCTCCGGTAGTCGGCGCGGTCGAAGCCGTCGAGCCACGCCTCCTTGCGCCGCTTCCAGAGCTCGAGCTCGGAATCGAACCAGGCCATGTCGCTCAGCGACTCGTTGAACCAGTGCGGCAGCGCCCCGACCTCGAACATGAAGCAGTGCATCATCTCGTGGGCGTAGTTCGCCGACGTGTCGAAGATGCCGGGCGCCTGCAGGAACATCTCCGGATCGGGCTTCGTTTGCATCGAGAAGCCGCACTCGTACTTGTTCCCGACGTGCACGAGCACCCAGCGCGGCGCGCCGCCCGTGTACTTCTCCAGGAACTCGTACTGCTGCTGCGCCAGCGCGGCCACCGTCGCCGTCTCGAGCGTCGCGTCGGCGTGGTTGTAGACGGCGACGTTCTTGACGACCTTCTTTTCCAGGACGGGCTCGGCGTGCCACGGCGTCGTCGGCGCCGGGTCCTTCGGCGCGGGCGCGTCCTGCGGCGGCGCGATGAACAGAATTGCGGCAAGCGCGGACGCGGCGAGCGTCGACGTCATCGGTCGGCCTCCGTCGCGGACTTCGAGGACTCGAGTCGGAACGATGGGAGCGCCGTATCGCTTCCCGGAAACGCCGCAATGAAGAGTTCGCGGGCGATCGCTCCGCCGGCTCGCTCGCGATCGGCCGGCGCCGATGAATCCAGGAATCCCCGGATCTCCCGTCGGACGCCCTTCGACAGTCGAAGTCGGATCCGCTGCCACTCCAACGGCTTCTCGCCGCGGTGCGGATCCGTAGCGATCGGCGATTCGCCGCTCCACGGCCCGATCGCGTCGAAAGCGAGTGGATCGGTCATGAACGCCACGGACGACTCGACGGGTCGCTCGGCCTCACACTCCCACGAAACCGTGAACCGGGCGCGACTGTCGATCCCGTAATCGGGAAGCACGACCCTCCACGCGACTGCGACGCAACCAGGGGGAAGCGGACCGAATCGCGCATCCCAGTTCGACACGACTTCTTCGACGGGGAGGTTCTTCGTGTACGCGATCGCGTCGACCTGGTCGTCGGCCGTGGAAACCGCCGCATTCGTCGAGTCGCGCGTCCCGGCGCAACCCGCCAGCGCGATCAGACATGCCGCGAACCGCTTCACGACCCGCCTACTTCTTCGCCCCGCTCACCACCTTCACGTCGTCGATCTTGACCTCGTCCTTGCTGCCTTCCGTCGACGCGAGGATCTTGAGCTTCATCCCCTTCGCCGGCGCGGGCGGCGCCGGGTCGGTGAAGACGGGGCCGAGCTCGCCGTCGAGGAACATCTGCAGCTGGGCCTTGGCGCTGCGCACCTCGAAGGTGAATTGCCGGCCGGGGTAGATCCACATCTTCGAGTCGACCTTCGCGAAGCCGGGGCCCTTCAGGATGGCGCACTTCACGCCGTCGAGCACGCTGTGGTAGCGGCCGAGGAAGGCGAAGGTGTAGAGCTCCTCGCTGGTGGCGGCGTCGTAGAGCTTCACCTCGAAGTTGGTCTTCTCCGCGCTCCACCCCTTGAACGTCAGCGTGAAGTCGTTCGCGAGCGGGCCGGCCCACTCGAGCATCCCGTCGCCGTGGCCGACGAGCTGGCCCTCCTTGGGCTTCCACTCCTTGTTCGTGACGCTCCAGCCGTCGGGCAGCTTCTCCTTGGAGAAGTCGAGCGCGACCTCGTCGCCGCGCGCCGCGACCAGCGCCAGCCAGAGCGCGTACGGTGCGAGCTTCACGTCACGACTCCTCGTCCTCGCCGGACGTCGCCGCGTCCGTCTGCACGGAGACGCCCCACACCTCGGAGATCTGGTCGAGCTGCTTCTCGCGGAAGATCAGGAGCGGCACCCGCGGGATGCGGCGGATCTCCTCCTTGCCCTTGCTGTCGCGCACCACGATGTGGCCCGAGCCGAGCAGGAGCAGCTCGAAGACGTCGGGGTACTCGACGCTGATGCGCTTGGCGCCGCGCGTGATGGCGTCCTCGATGTCGCCGCGCCGCACCAGATGGAGCTCGTTGTGGGTGACGCGCCAGCGGTGGTTCACGAAGACGTTGAAGAAGACGCCGACGAGGCCGACGCCGACCAGCAGCGCGACGGCGTGCAGGAATCCGGTCGACACCGTCGCGTCGAGGCCGGCGAGGAAGTGCCGGATGTGGCCGAGCACCGGGATGTGCTGCTGATCGCGCAGGTAGATGCCGCCGACCCAGCAGAGCGCGATGAAGAGGAGCCAGCCGATCGCGAGGTTGCGGCGCACGTCGAAGCCGGTCGTGACGAGGCAGGTGAGCAGGATGGTGAGGAAGACCCAGGTGACGTTCACGGCCCAGTCGGGGCGCCAGTGGAGGATCCACGCGCAGATCTCGCTGCCCGCGACCAGCGGCCAGAACATCGCGAAGAGCGGATAGCTGCCGAAGCGCATCTCGGCGGGGCGCCGTTCGGTCCGGTGCGCGGGCGCGTGGGGCGGAGCGGCGGCCGCCGGCGGAGGGGCGGCGCTCGGCGCGGGCGTGGGATCGCTCATCGGTCTCTTCCTCCTCGACGCGCGAGGATAGCGGTCGCCGCGTGCTACCCCCGCGGCGGCGCGGGCGTTCACCCAGGGCGGACGAGCCCGTCGTCGTCGACCTCGATCCCGGCGTGGCGGGCGAGCACGATCCAGGCGCTCCGTCGCAGCCGCGAATGCGAGACGTAGCGCGGCCCCTGCGTGGCCGGCAGCAGGTCGCGCGCGGCGGCGAAGACGCGCGAGTCGTCGGGTGCGACGCGCGCCGCTTCGAGCAGCGCCTCTTCGCGCGTCCCTTCGTAGGTGTCACCGCGCCCGACGACGTCGATCAGTCGCGAGACGGCGTCGGCCTTGCGCGCTCCGAGTGCGAGCAGCGCCTTCGCGAGGTCCACTTCGTCCGAACTGTCGTGCACGCGATCGAATCTCTCGGAGAGCGGCGCGATCGCCGACGGGCCGAAGGCCGACAGCTTCTGCGCGATGTGCCAGCGCGGCAGCGAATCTTGATTCCAACAGCGGAGGACGTGCGGCAGCAGCGGCGCCGCCTCCTCACCCACGATCACGAGCACGTCGAGGACCTCCCCGCTCCCGTTCCAATCGAGCCACGGATCGAGCTGCGGAAGGACGCGCTTCACGACCGCGGGATGGCGCTCGAGGGCGCTCAACAGGGAGGACTGACGCGGAAAAACGCACGCGTCCTCGTCCGCCTGCACGATCGGGTGCTCGACGATGAGCTCAGTCAGCGTGTCGTCTCCCACCGGAGACTTGCCGAAAGGAAGTTCAGAGGTGCCGAGGTTGCTTGCGATCTCCTGCCACACCTCGCTGTCCCCCTCGCGTACGAGCACGCGGAGCACGGGCTCCGCCTTCGCGCCGCGTCGGACGATGGTGTAGACGAGGTATCGGATTCCGTCTTGCAACCGGCGCGCATGCCAGACTCGCCAGAGATCGACGAGCGGCGCCGGATCGGCGTCGAGCTCGCATCGGTTGATCTGATCGAGCCAGTGCGTCGTCCGGAATTCCTGCGAGCGCGTCGCCGCCTCGGCGAGTCGCGGCAGCAGCGCTCCTCGTAGCGGTCGCGAGTACGGGAAGGTGCCTTGCTCGATCTCGAGGAGCGCGTCGTTCGAGACGTCCGGATCCTTCGAGCTCAGTCGCTCGAGCAGGGGCTCGGGAATCTCCGCGAACGGTTGCGGCGGCGCGACCGGACGCGGCGGCGACTCCGCTTCCGCTTCGTACTCGAACATCTCGACGCGTCGCGCGTCCGTCGTGCCTGCAGGCACGACCTCTTTCGTCTGAGGCAGCAGGATCGCGGACGCGAGGTCGAGCAGCGCGAGCGGCAGCGCCGGCGATTCGCTCTTCCGCTCGGCGTGCACCCGTTCGAGGACGGAATCGGCCGGCCAGCGCGCGTCGGCCGCGGCGAGCGCGGACGCGACGTCGTGCGCGAACGGGGACGCGGGAGCCAGGCGCTCGGCCCAGCGCGCGACGACGTCGACCGGCTCGCCGACCGCGAAGACCACTCGCTTCAGCACGGTCGCCGCCGTCGCCGCGACCTCCGGGTCCGCGTCCAGCGCCGCGTCGGCCAGCGCGCGCGCAAGCGTCTCACCCAGTGGAAGGACGTCGGGGTGCCATTCCGCGAAGCTGCGCGTCCGTTGCGCCGGAACCATCTGGAGCAGCGCCTCGCGCCGGACTGCGGCAACGTCGCTCGCGAGCAGCGGACGGAGCTTCTCGACCGCGCACTCCGGCATCGGCCACGGCTCCCCCTGCGCCGACGCCGACGTCCCGGCCGTGAAGAGCGCGAGCGCGAGCGCCGCGACGCACGCAGCCGCGCCGCGCGCGCGACCTCGCCGGCGCATCCGACGACGGCTCGTCATCCCTTCACTCCTGCCTCACCAGCGTCTCGGTCCGCCCCAGCGCCCGCAGCAACCACCGCCGCTCGACGATCACGAGTCGATCGCCCCCATGGGCGCGGGCCCGAAAGGTCGCGACGAGCGCGTGGTACGTGCCGGGCAGGAAGACGTTGAGTTCGGGCAGATCCCGGATCGGCGTGACGGCGCCGTCGGCGTGGAGCCAGAGCGCGCGCGGCGTGCTGTGGCAGTAGAGCGCGTGGGCGAACGGCGCCGGGACGACGCCGAGCTCGAAGCCGGCCGGCGCGAAGAGTTCGGCGGCGACGGCGGTGCGCGCGAGGAGCGGCGAGCCGCGCCATTTCGCGCGCCACGTCTCGGACGACGGCGCCCGCGTCTCGGAAGACGGCGTCACGAAGACCCACGCCGCGAAGGCGAGCGCCGCGTTCCACGGCCAGACCGACTCGTTCCAGTCGAGCCCGAGCGGCGAGAGCCAGACGAGGATCACGAGGTGCATCGCCGCGCCGAGCCGCCGCGCGAGCGGCCGCGTGCGCGGCACGCAGACCGCGACCGCGAGCGCGACCTCGCCCGCCGCAAAGACGACGACGAGCGCGCGCGCGACCCCTTCGGGACAACCGGGGAGGCGGTGCGTGACCAGGTGACCGCCCTCCTCGAAGAAGGCCGGGCTCAGGAGCTTGTGGACCCCCGACCACCCCCACAGCGAGACCATCTGCGCGATCCCGAAGAGCCGCGCGCCCGCCCCCGGCAGCGTCGCGAAGAGCAGCAGCGCGAGCGAGATCGACTGCGGCTGCATGCGCGTCTCGTCGAGGAGGATCGCGAAGGCGAGCAGGCCGGCGTGGACGAGCGCGCCCGCGCGCGGCCGCCACAGCGCGAGCGCGAGGCTCGCGAGGAGCGCCGCCCCGAAGTCGATCCGCCACGCCGCGGCCCACGGGATCAGCGGCAGCGTCGGCGGCTCGCTCCGCGCCTGCCAGAGCGGCCACGTGATTCCGATCGTCAGCGCCTGGCAGGCGATGACGACCCCGCGCAGGAGCGCGACGTTGCCCGCGTCGCGCAACGCGGCCGCTCGCGGCGGGATCTCAGCGGCCGGCGCCGGCAACCAGGTGCACCTTGTTCCACACGCACGACGACCCCGCCTGCGCGCCGACGCCCCACGGTCCGTCGAGGACGCGCTCGACGAGACACGTCGCGACGACCTTGCCGGCGAGCTTGAGCTCGAGCTCGGTCGCGTTCGTCTTCGGCGTGCACTTCACCGTGAAGGCGAGCGGGCGGCCGGCGGCGGTGTCGTTCGCGGCGACGTGCGCGAGCCGCATCCACTGCGAGTCGGCGGCGCGGCTGCTGTCGTAGTCGAAGACGGTCGCGCCGGATCCGGGGACGAGCGCGACGCTGACGAAGCGTTCGTGGCCGTCGGAGAGCGCGATGCGGCCGAGCAGGACGTTCGCCTGCGGCTGTTCATTACGGTCGATCAGCGTCGTCACCGATCCTTCGATCGCGTAGGGTTTCGGACCCGCGGGCGCTGTGCGAAAGGCGACGGCGTCGGCGTCGTCGAACGAGCTCTGCGTCCACTCGTCGCCGGCCGGCTCGAGCGAGACGAAGCCCTGGTCCCACTCCGGCTTCAGCGCCGCGACCCACCGGCGGAAGCCGTCGTCGAACCGGCTCCACTCGTCGACGGC
>Ga0134124_10004074_pt1 | contig 11726 bp, 11 predicted proteins | sample KB304_FD_96880 | JGI IMG/M metagenome (GOLD analysis project Ga0134124, IMG submission 96880) | Terrestrial soil microbial communities without Nitrogen fertilizer from Kellogg Biological Station, Michigan, USA - KB3-0-4 | ecosystem: Environmental > Terrestrial > Soil > Unclassified ... | reverse complement strand
GGACGCGCACCACCGACATCGCCTCCATCGACGCGGAGGGCTTCCTTTACATCCATGGCCGGGCGGACGACGCCATCATCCGCGGCGGCTTCAAGGTGCTGCCCGACATGGTCGCCGACGTGTTCCGCGGCCATCCCGGCGTGAAGGACGTGGCCGTGGTGGCGCTCAAGGATCCCCGGCTGGGCGAGATTCCGGCCGCGGCCATCGAGGTGAAGCCCGGCGAGCCGCGGCCTTCCGAAGCCGACCTTGAAGCCTTCGGCCGCCGGTATCTGGTTGCCTACCAAGTCCCGGCGCGATGGCTGATCGTCGACGAGCTGCCGCGCACGACGTCGCTCAAGGTCAAGTTGGGGGAGGTGAAGGAGATGTTTGCCAGAAAGACAAACACACGAATTTCCTTCCAGCAAACCTAGACAACCCATCCCTTCCTCCCCGGGAGCTTGCGATCTTCATCTGAGATGGGTTGACCACCGCATGCAAGCTGGATAGATCCCGCGGGGCGTGGAGCGGGCGGCATCGTCAGCGCCGATCAAGCGGACAGGCGATCGAGTATTTTTCGGTGGCTCCGCTAGCCACTCCCTTTCACGGTGAAGCTCACTGTCGGTGTGATTGCGTAAGCATTTTCGATAAGTCTGGAAAATAACCCAAGCGATTGGGTTTAAGTTACAATGCCCACGATCAAACGAATCGGCAGGTTTAGGGTGGTGGTATATCCCAACGACCATCGGCCTGCGCACGTGCACATCATCGGCAGCGACAGCGAGGCGGTATTCGACCTGAATTGCCCTGTTGGACCGCCGGAATTGCGGGAGAACTATGGCTTCTCGCTTAAAGCGCTCGGAAAGATCAAGAGCGAATTGGACGAGGATTTGGCCTTCTTTTGTTCGGAATGGAGCAGGATTCATGGACATCCGTAAAGACGAATTTACAGCGGCAAATCGTCGTGGTGCCGACCGGGCGCAGGCGGCTCCGCTCGCAACGGACGCGCGTTATGATCGTGCCAGTGACCGCGTGGTGCTCGGTCTGAGCAACGGAATAGAAATCGCCTTTCACCCCCGGCAGGCGCAAGGGCTGGAGCACGCCAAGCCTTCTCAACTGTCGAAGATCGAAATTAGCCCTTCCGGCTTGGGTATTCACTTTCCGAAGTTGGATGCGGACCTGTACCTGCCGGTGCTGCTGAAGGGTTTCCTGGGGTCGAGAAGGTGGATGGCGGCGGAGTTGGGCAAGGTGGGGGGAAAGGCGTCTTCGAAAGCGAAATCGGCGGCAGCGCGGCGCAACGGAAAGCTGGGAGGGCGGCCGAGGAAAGCCAAGGAAACGGTCCACGTATAACAGGTGATGTAGAAGGCGTGCTAGGCCCCTTCTCCGCGCGGCTGGATCGTTTCCGGCCATCCGTTTACGGGGGTGCAGGGCGTCCTGGAACCGTCGAGTATGCTGACGCGGAGAGCGTGCTCGAAGGAAGGCCGCAATGCAGACCTCGCGGGACCGGACACCTGTAAGGCTTCCTCCAGAGTGAGGGTTATACAAGGGGGCGTGCCCTTGTTCAAACCTTAGGTACCCGTGAACACCGGCTTGCGTTTTTCCTTGAAGGCCTGGATGCCCTCGGCGCAGTCGTTCGAAAGCGAGGCGATGGGCTGCAAGTCGAGCTCGATGCGCATGGCGTCGTCGATGTCGGTGATGCCGGTGGCGAGGGCCGCCTTCATGAGGGTGATGGGGATGGGCGGGATGTCGGCGAAGCGGCCGGCGTAGGCCAGGGCGGCGTCCAGCGCGCCGCCGGTCTCGGTGAGCTCGTCCACGAGGCCGGCCTTGTGCGCTTCCTCTCCGCTAAAAGGTGCGGCCAGGAACATCATGTCGCGCGCGCGGGCCATGCCCACGCGCTTTGGCAGGGTGTAGAGCAGGCCCACGTCGGGAATGATGCCGATCTTGGCGAAGGCCGCGCCGAAACGCGCCGTCTTTGCGGCGAACACGCGGTCACAGGCGGCGCTCATGGACAGGCCCGCGCCGAAGGCGTCGCCCTCGACGGCGGCGATGACGGGGCGCGCGCCGCCCACGATGACGCGCAGCAGGCGGTGCACGTCCTTCATGTTCTCGCGCAGCGAGGCCACCGAGCGCGGGGCGGCCTTCATGTCAACGCGCGACAGGTCGGCGCCGGAGCAGAAATGACCGTCCGCCCCGGTGAGCACGATGGCGCGCACGGCATTGTCGGCGGCGGCTTCGCGCATGGCGTCGATCATGCGCAGGCGCATTTCCCGGTGGAAGGCATTGCGCTTGCCAGGGTTGCTCATGGTGACGATCAGCGTCGTCCCGTGTTTGTCCAGCTTGACTCCGTCGGTGAAGCTCATGCTTTCCCCATTGTTCCTTGTTAGGCGTTCGGCAGCAGCCAGCGGCCGTTCTCGATGAAGAAATCCCGCGCGTAGGCCGGGTCCAGCTTGGCCAGGTGCTTGTTGAACTTGCCGATGGGATCGTAGCTGCCCTCGATGTGCGGGTAGTCGGTGCTGAAGCAGTAGATTTCCTTCAGGCCGTAGCGGCCGATCATGAGCGGCAGGTCCTCGTGCCAGAACGGCGTGACGCGGATGTTGCGGCGCACGTACTCGCTGGGCTTGAGGTCGTACTTCACGCCGATCTTGTTCATGAAATTGGCCCACAGGTCCATGCGCTCCACGGCCGGGCCCACCCAGGCCGCGCCCAGCTCGATGATGCCGAAGCGCAGGCGCGGGAAGCGCTCGAACACCTTGCCCATGACCATGGTCTGCATGAACAGCTCGGGCGCCATGTGCGTGACCAGCATGTAGTAGGGGCTGATGGCCTCTTCACCGCCGGCACGGAAGGCCGGCTTGTTGCGCAGCGTGGCCGAGTCGCTCCAGTTGGGGTTGGGAAACATCAGCGTTTCCGGGCCGCGATCGGACAACAGCCCGCCGGAGAGACCCAGGTGCAGGGTGGCCGGCACGTCGGCCTCCTGCAGCCGCGCCCACAGCGGGTCCCAGCATTGGTGCGAGGGCGACACACCGCCCGGCGCCTGGTGGCAGGGCAGCAGCACGCATTTCGCGCCCTTCTTCAGCACCCGCTCCACTTCGCCGACCGCCCACCGGGGGTCGCTCATGTTGATGTGGCAGGCGGCGCGGGCGCGGTTGTCCGAACGCTGCGTGACCTCCACGATGTGGTCGTTGTAGCGCATGCAGATGGCGCGCGCCTCGTCGGTGTCGGCCATGAGCTCCCAGTTGCCGTTGTTGGCGAACAGCAACTGGGCCTTCACGCCCATGGCCGTGAGGGCGTCGCGGCGCTCGATGGGGTCGTAGGCGCCCAGCGCGCCCATGCCCTTGATGGCCCACAGCGACTCGGGCTGGCGGTTCTTCGCCCGGTTGGCCTTGAACTCCTCGGTGTGCACGTAGTCGCGCAGAAAGGCGTTGGCCACGCCGCGCGGGTTGGGTCCGTACACCTCCTTGGAATCGTCCCAGTTCAGGTACAGGTGGCCGTCGGCGTCGAGCAACTCGCCGTGAAAGGGGCTGGGCGTGGAGGTGGGGGCGGCCTTGGCGCGTGCGCTCATGTTGTCCTCACGGAAAATGGGCGGAACGGGTGGTCGGAGCAGCGGGTCAGCGCTGGTCCAGCTTCAACACGCGGCGCGCGTTGTCGCGCAGGAACTTGGGCCACACCGCATCCTTGAAGGGCACGTCGTTCATTTCGCGGAAAATGCGCTCCAGGGTGAGGCCCGAAGGGTAGTACCCGGCATAGATGATCTTGTCGGCGCCGCGCGTGTTGGCGAAGTCGACGATCTCCTTGGGGTAGTACTTGGGCGCGAAGGCGCTGGTGCTGTAGTACAGGTTGGGCCACTTGAGCAGCAGCTTCACCGCCAGGTCGGTCCACGGCTCGCAGCCGTGGCGGAAAATGAAGCGCAGTTCGGGGAAAAACCAGCACACCTCGTCGGCCAGGCCCACGAATTGCGGTTCGTAGGGCAGGCGCGGGCCGGGCACGCCGCCGTTCACGAAGCAGGCGATGTCGAGCTCCACGCACTTGGCATAGATGGGATAGGCGCGCTTGTCGTTGATGGGCACCTGCGGGTTGGGGCCGCAGGGGAAAAAGCACGCCGCCACCACGCCCAGCTCACTGTGCGCATTGGCGATGAGGCGCACTGCGTCCATGCCGTTGTTGGGGTCGACGTAGACCGTGCCGACGAAGCGGTCGCGGTGCCTCTTCAGCGCCGTGTTGACTGCCGGGTCCTCGAGGTTGTTCACGGTGATGACGGCGGTTTCGACGTTGTACTTGTCCATTTCGCGCAAGGTGTCGCCGACCGGGTCGCTGCCGCGCTCGCGCCCTTCGGGCGTCTCCTTGAACATGTAGCCGGCGGGGTGCTTGAAGGCGCCCTCGCGGCTCTCGGCGTCCTTGAGATGGCCGAAGCGCTCCGTGAGCTTCAGGTCCTGCTGGGCCGGCAAGTCGAGCATGGTGTCGACAATGCGGATGTCTTTGGGCATCGCCATGGTGATTCCTTGAAATGGTTAACGGCTGAAGGCCGGCCGCTTGGATCGACTTCTTATTATACGAGGTGCGCTAAGATGGGATGCCATCTCGCCACACAGGAGACCACATGCCGAAACCCAGCACATCCCCTCTCGATGGCATCCGCGTCCTCGATCTGGGACGCGTCGTCGCGGCGCCTTATGCCGCGCAGTTGCTCGGCGATCTCGGGGCGGACGTGATCAAGGTAGAGCGCCCAAAAGTCGGGGACGACGTGCGCGCGTACGCAAACCAGGGGCATTTCCTGGCCTGGAACCGCAACAAGAGGTCCATCACCATAGACCTGTCCCATGCCGATGGGCAGGCTTTGGTGAAAAGGCTCGCGGAGAAGGCCGACGTGCTGATCGAGAACTACATTCCCGGAACGATGAAGCGCTTTGGCCTCGACTACGAAAGCCTGAGCGCCGACAATCCCAGGCTTATCTATTGCTCCGTATCCGGATACGGCCAGGAGGGTCCGTTCGCGCAACGCGGCGGCATGGACCATATTTTTCAGGCGCGCGGGGGGCTGATGAGCGTTCTTTCCCCGGAGCCTGTCCGAACCGGCAAGCATCGCGCGGAACTGGAAGAACTGCTGCTGCCTCTCGCCAAGCGATGGAACAAGGCCGCGCTGGGCCGAGGCATTGGCGGATGCCGGCGTGCTCGCTGGCGCCGTGAACAACGCCAAAGAAGCCTTCGATGATCCGGCCGTACAGGCGCGGGGAATCGCCGTGGCCCTCCCGAGGGAGGACCATCCGGACCTGCAGGTCATCAAAAGCCCGCTGGGACTGTCAAGAACCCCGCCTTCCTACCGTCGTCCTCCACCGAGGCTGGGCGAGCATAGCTTGAAATTTTGCGCGAGGCGGGTTTGAGCGAAGGTGAGATAGAGAAGCTTTCGGATGTTGGGGCCATCTAGACACAGGGGCAATCGGGCCATGCCGGGGATTTTGCGGATTAGACTGTGCGCCTGCCGTCAGGCGTGCTTTGCATGGCGTCTTGATCGGGTGGTTTTCCGTTCTCGCCGGCCTGCTTCTTGTGTGCGACGCGCAATGAGCCGTGGCGATTGGCGTAGACCCAGGTGAACTCCGCGCCGAACAGAAAAATCTGCGCCGAGTAGTAGATCCACAGCAGCAGGATCACCAGGGAGGCCGCCGCGCCGAACCCGGAGGCCACGCCGCTCTTGCCCAGGTAAATGCCGATCAGCAATTTGCCCAGGACGAACAGCGCCGCGGTCACCGCGGCGCCCAGCCACACGTCGTGCCACTTCACGTGCACGCGCGGCATGAATTTGTACATCAAGGCAAACAGCACCGTGATGAGCGCGAAGCTCACCAGGAAGTTGATGGCCTGAAGCAGGGCCTCGCGCGAATCGAACCACGATCCCCACCAGTTGCCCAGCGCGGCGATGGCGGCCGACACCACCAGCGACACCATCAACAGGAAGGCAATGGCGAGCATCATGCCGAACGACAGCAGACGGGTGCGCACGAAGCTCCAGATGCCGCTCGTCGGCACGCGCGCCGGAGCCTGCCAGATGCGGTCAAAGGCGTTCTGCAGTTCGGCAAAGACGGTCGTGGCCGAAAACAGCAAAACCGCCAGGCTGAAGACGGTGGCGAGCGAACTCGTCACGGGCTTGTCGGCGCTGTCGAGCATGGCCTTGATGGCCGTGGCTCCTTCCTCGCCCATCAATCCGCGCAGCTGGTCAATGATCTGTTCCTGCGCCATGTCATGGCCGAACACCAGGCCGGCCACCGCGATCACGATCAGCAGCAGAGGCGCGATCGACGTCATGGCGTAAAACGCAATGGCGGCGCCCATGCTTTGTGCGTAGTCGCCGTTCCACGAGGCGAAGGTGTCGCGCACCAGCATCACCACCGGTTTGCCCAGCAGACCGCGCGGCCGCGTGCCGGGTTTTCTCTCGGTCAGTTCCATGGAGCTTCTCCTGAGGCCCGTATGGAATGCTTTACGGTGGCGCGAACCACCCGGGTATAGGAAAAAGCCGCAACATGCCGTGCATGATCCGGTTGGACGACGCCGGAAGCCCGTCCATGCCATCGGCCTCCCGCTCTCCCATCGGGCTTGTCAAAAAGAAGGGCCGTCCTTACCGGAGATGGACTCGGAGTGAATTGAGTCAACGTTATTTCGGATTATTCACTGGGCTTCCCGCTTCGCGGGAAGGACAGTTGACCTCGCGGAGATTTTGGGCAACGAAGCTCGAACCAAAAATCTTCCCCGCGGGCGGGGAGCACCGTTAGATAGGCTTGCCGGTATTGGTGGGTGATAAGGGTGCCGATACCATCAGGTGGCTGATCCAGTCGAGGGCCACGCCCTGGGTGCGGCGGCGCCACACCGCCACGCGCGGGTCGTGCTCCAGGGCTTCCTCGAGCCGGCCCCAGTCATCCCAGGTGCGCAGGGCCCAGATGACGATGCACTCCGAGTCGTTGCGCATGGCGGTGCGCAGGGCGGCCACGAGGTGCAGGCCGAGCGCGTTGGCCACCGGCAGCCACTCCTGCTCCAGCATGGAGAGGTAGGACTTGGCCTGGCCCGGGGTGACGCTGATGCGCTCGTGATAGAACACCTGCGAGCCGACGATGTTCCTGTTGGCGACCATCTGGGCGATGGTGGGCGAGTAGGGCGCGGCGTGCATCATGCGGTCGTAGCCCCCGCTGCGGTATTTCTGCGCCTCGTCCCACCACACCTTGAGCTTGGGGTCCTGCATGGAGGGATGGCTCACCTCGATGGAGAAGTGCTTGGCCGCCTCGGCCCAGTCCTTCAGCTCCCACAGGTTGATGCACTCGGGCCAGCGCGCCGTGCTGCCCAGCGTGCCCCACACGGCGAAGCACTTCAGCGGGCGGTCGCTGCCCAGGTGGTCGGCGAAGCCCTTGGTCATGTGCTCGAAATACTTGGGCCGGCCCTGGAGAATGATGTCGATGTACTCGTGGATGTAAACGCGGGTGTTCATGCTTTTCTCCTCGTTTGCGGGCGCTTTTTTTGGTTTTGGCCAACAAATAATACTAGGTGGTACGATAATAGCAATAAGGCCGCCGCGCTATAGTACGCGCCGCGCGGTTGACGCTCCCGGCGAATTTCCGTCCCGCACCGCGTTCCGAGTTGTTATCCAGTTCCAGGAGTTTCCATGCCCAGCCTGTTATCCGAAAAGCGCGCCGACGGAATCGGTCTCGTCACCTTCAACCAGCCCGAGCGCATGAATGCGTTTTCTACCGAGATGAATTTCGCCCTGCGGGCGGTGCTGGCGGATTTTTCCATGGACCCCGCCGTGCGCTGCGTCATGATCACCGGCACGGGCAAGGCCTTCTGCGCCGGCGCCGACCTCAAGCGCCTGAACAACACCCAGACCGAGACGCTGAAAAAGGGCGATCCCATGGAGACCTTCCACGAGGAGGTGCGCGCCATCCGCATCGGCCAGGAAGCCTCTCCGCTGCTGCTGCACACCATGCCCAAGCCCACGGTGGGCGTGATCAACGGCTATTGCATCGGCGTGGGCTTCTCGTTGGCGCTGGGCTGCGACATCCGCCTGGCGGGCACCGAGGCCAAGCTCTCCACCGGCTACCGCAACCTCGCCCTGGCCGGCGACTACGGCGGCACCTATTTCCTGTCCAAGCTGGTGGGCGACGGCATCGCCCGCGAACTGCTGTTCACCGGCGAGATGATGGACGCCGACCGCGCGCGCTCGCTGGGCATTGTCAACCGCGTCTATCCCCAGCCCGAGCTGCAGGAGCGCGCGCTGGAATTCTGCCGCGGCCTCGCCGAGGGCCCCACGCTGGGCATGGCGCTGGCCAAGGAAAACCTGTCCGCGTTCGCGTCGCTGGGCATGAAGGACGCGCTCGACTTCGAGGCGCGCAACATGATCCTGGGCATGAAAAGCCAGGACCACTACGAGGCCGTGCGCGCCTTCGCCGAGAAAAGAAGCCCCGTGTTCAAGGGTCGCTAGCAATCGCGAGGCTTCAGGAAAGCGAGGCCACCTGACTATCAGGTCGCATGAACACCGGGGACGAACAGCCCCGCGCGTGCGACCCGCCGCGGCTATATGATTCGGGCTGTTACAACCCATCTGTTCATTCCAACGGGAAACGGCGTGCAAACACAAATCAACGACACCATCTCCCTACAAGGCAGGGTGGCCTTCATTTCCGGCGGCACCAGCGGCCTCAACCTGGGCATTGCCAAGGGCCTCGTCCGCCGCGGCGCCGCGGTGCTGGTGTTCGGGCGCGACGCGGCCAAGGCCGCCGCCGCCGCCAAGGAAATCACCGCCGAGACCGGCGGCCGCGCCATGGGCGCCTCGGCCGACGTGCGCGACTACGCCTCGCTCACCGAGACGTTCGCGCGGGCCGCGGGTGAACTGGGCAAACCCAGTATCGTGATCGCCGGCGCGGCCGGCAATTTCCCGGCGCCCGCCATCGGCATTTCGGCCAACGGCTTCAAGACCGTGGTGGACATCGACCTGCTCAGCACCTTCAACGTGTTCAAGGCCTCGTTCGACCTGCTCGCCAAGCCCGCCTCGCTCATCGCCATCAGCGCGCCGCAGGGCGTGCTGCCGCGGCCCATGCAGGCGCACGTGTGCGCGGCCAAGGCCGGCGTCAACATGCTGGTGAAGTGCCTGGCCATGGAATGGAGCGCGGGCGGCATCCGCGTCAACGCCATCTCGCCCGGCCCCATCCAGGGCACCGAGGGCGTGGCGCGCCTCGCACCCACCGACGCCGACAGGCAGGCCTGGGCCTCCAGGCTGGCCATACGCCGCCTGGGCACGGCCGAGGAACTGGCCAATGTGGCCGCGTTCCTGTGCACCGAGCAGGCCTCCTACATGACCGGCGCCATTGTGGACTGCGACGGCGGCAGCCAGTTCGGCGATGCCAGCGCGGATTGCCTTACGCCGCCGGTCGCGCGCAAGAAGGGCTGAGCAATACGCTCGGATGAGCCGTACAAACAGGTCGCCGGAAAGCAGGCGCAAATAAGGCCGCAAAAGCAGGCCGCGGATAAATGCCGAGGAGACTCCATGGTTGAGTTCGGCCATTGCACCATCGCCGCCCCCTTGCAATCGCCCCGGCTGGCGCGCGAGGACGAGGACCTGGGTTTCGACGTCCGCTATTTCGGCGACAACCATTCGCAGCACCCCGAACCCATGATGGAGCTGCTGGACGCGGCGCGTGCCACCACGCGCATCCGCCTGGGCACCGGCGTGGCCAACACCGTGAGCCGCCATCCCTCGGTGCTGGCCAGCCAGATGGCCTACCTGCAGCTCGCAAGCAAGGGCCGCGCCGTGTGCGGCATCGGCAAGGGCGACTCGGTGGTGGCCATGATCGGCAAGCAGCCGCAGAAGCACGCCGAGTTCGTCACCAACACCGGTCTGTTGCGCGGCTACCTCAACCGCGAGCAGGGCGCGCTGGGCCAATACGACGCCGGCCTGAAGTGGCTGGAGGGCACGGACTACACGCCCGTGCCCATCGAGATCGCGGCCAGCGGGCCGCGCACCCTGCACGCGGCCGCGGCGCTGGCCGACCGCATCCAGTTGACCGTGGGCGGTCCCACCGAGCGCGTCCGCGCCGCCATGGACACCATCGACGAGGGCCTGGCCGCCGCGGGACGCAGCCGCGCCGACATCCAGATCGGCGCGCTCATCCCGCTCATCGTTGACCCCAGCCGCGCCGCCGCCGCCGAGCGCCTGCGCACCGGCGTGGCCGTGATCGCGCATATGTCGGCGCTGCCCGGCATCGACCTCAACACCCAGCCCGAGCGCCTGCGCCGTGTCACCGCCAGGCTGCGCGAGGCCTACAACTACCGCCACCACAACATGGAGCAGGTCAATCCCATGCGCGACCTGGTGGATGCCGAGTTCGCCGACTGGTACGGCATCGGCGGCCCGCCCGAATACATCGTCGACCGCATGGCGGCGCTGGTGGAAATGGGCATCGATTTCTTTTTCCTCGGCACCATTCCGCTGGACGAGCGCGAGGTGCTGGCGCACAAGGTCATGCCCGTCATTCGGAAAATGACGCCGGGAAGGTGACGCCCCCCGCAAGGGGATACCGCAAAAGGAGAGAGGATGAAAACCGACGTGATCCGCACCGGGGTCGGCAGCATGCGCTATATGGCGCCGCCGGCACTGCGCGGCGGGCTGCAGCCCTACGAGGCCTGCATCAAGTCGCTGGTGGATGCCGACCGCAACGGCTACCACTGGGTGGTGTGCCACGACGCCACCGACTGGCCCACGCCGTCGTCGGTGTGGAACGAAAAACTGTCCGACTTCTGCCGCGACGCGCCCGACCCCAACGGCGTGTTCGCCATGGACGTGGCCATCGCCGGGGCGGCGGCCCAGACCAACTCGGTCAATTTCCTGTGGGGCCCCATCGACCTGGTGCGGCGCGCCCCGGTGAACATCGCCCAGACCGCGCTGACCCTGGACCACGCCACGCGCGGCCGCTTCGCCGTCATGCTGTCGCAGGGCCAGCAGAACCACATGCGCCAATACGGCATGTCGCGCGCCGGCACCAAGGACAAGCTGTGGGACGGCGTGCAGATCGTCACCAAGCTCATCCGCCAGAACACGCCGTTTTCCTATCGCGGCCGGGTGTGGAAGTTCGACAACGGCCAGCTTGCGCTTCCACCGTACGGCGCCCGCCCGCCCGAGGTGTTCGTGGCCGGCGGTTTCGACGAAAGCCTGGAACTGGCCGGCCGCTTCGCCGACGGCTGGGTGGATTGCCCGCCCGGCCTGGACCAGAACGACCCCTCGGTGTTTGCGGAGAAGGCCAGCGCCGTGCGGCGCCACGCCGCCAATGTGGGGCGCGACCCCGATGACCTCACCATTCTCACGCTGATCTGCGTGACCATGGTGGAGGACGAGAACCTGGTCGAGGCGGCCATCGACCATCCCATCGTGCGCTGGAACACCCTGTGCGGCACCGCCTCGCAGTACTTCTACAAGTGGGGTCTGTCGCACCCCTACGGCAGCGACTGGACTTATTTCCGCGATTGCATCCCCGAGTGGGTGTCGGCCGAGGAGTTCTACGACGTGTGCAACCGCACGCCGCGCGAAGCCGTGCGCAAGGCGCAATTCCTGGGCACCTCGGAGCAGGTGTTCAAGCAGCTTCAGCCCTGGCTGGACTGCGGCATCACCGACGTGCTGGTGTACAACACCGCGGCCATGGTGAGCGTGGCCCACCAGAAAAGCGCGGTCGAGGCCAACACCAGCCTCCTCGCCAAACTCAAGGGCCGCAAGGTCGCGCGCG
>Ga0134124_10004072_pt1 | contig 11728 bp, 9 predicted proteins | sample KB304_FD_96880 | JGI IMG/M metagenome (GOLD analysis project Ga0134124, IMG submission 96880) | Terrestrial soil microbial communities without Nitrogen fertilizer from Kellogg Biological Station, Michigan, USA - KB3-0-4 | ecosystem: Environmental > Terrestrial > Soil > Unclassified ... | reverse complement strand
TCTCTCGGAGGGCTGGGCGGTGACGGGTCGGTTGGGCGGTGGGCAGGTCAGCCGGCCGGTGCCGGCTCGCCGCTCTGGGCGGCCTCGTGGTCGTGATCGCTGTGGTGATGATGGTCCCCGTGGTCGTGGTCGTGGCCGTGCCCGTCCCGCACGAGGATCGAGCCCGGATCGGTCGCGCCGACGGCCGCCACGGACCGGGCCTGCTCCTCGTCCATCGTGTCGGCCGGGCCGTCCTCGACGTGCGGGATGGCCGGGTGGTCCGGGTGGGCGGCCAGCCAGTCATCGACGAGCTTCTCGACGACCCGGCTCCGGCGCAACGTGGAGCGAATGTAGTTCCGGCCGCGCTCGCTCTCGAAGTACTTCGTGAGCTTCTGGTCGCCGGCGTAACGCTCCTTGTCCCTCGCGATCTCGGCGTCGACCTGGGCATCGGAGATCTGGAGGCCCTCGGCCTCCGCGATCCGGCTCAGGACGAGGAGGACCTTGACCCGCTTCTCGGCGTCCGGCCGGAAGTCGGCATGGAGCTCCTCGTGGGTCTTGCCGGAGACCTTCGCGTAGGCCTCGTCGCTGATCCCCTGCCGGGCGAGGGCACTCCGGAACTCGTCGTGCATCACCTCGACCTCCTGCTCGACGAGGACGTCGGGCAGGTCGATCGTGGCGTTGGCCACGGCGTACTCGATGATCTGGTCCGAGAACGTGTGGCGGGCCTTGTCGAGGGCGTTCCGCTGGAGGCGCTTGGTGACCTCCTCGCGGAGGTTGGCGAGGTCCGTGAAGTCGCCCATCGAGCGCGCGAAGTCGTCGTCCGCGTCGGGCAGGATCTTCTCGCGGAGCTCGCGGATCTCGACCTCGAACCGGGCGCGCTGACCGGCCAGGGTCTCCTCGCCGTAGTCGGCCGGGAAGGTGATGTCGAAGCCCTTCGTGTCGCCGACCTTCAGCCCGACGAGCTCGTCCTCGAAGCCGGGGATCAGCCGATCCTCGCCGATGATCAGGGGCATCCGCTCGGCCGATCCGCCCTCGAACGGGACGCCGTCGCGGGTGCCCTCGTACTTGATCACGGCGTAGTCGCCCTTGCGGGCGCCGCGATCCTCGACGGGCGACAGCGAGGCGTTCTGGTCGCGGAGCTCGTCGATGACCTTGTCGACCTTCGGGTCGTCGGTCGTCTCGATCTGCGGGCGGAAGTTGAAGTTCGTGTAGTCGCCGAGCTGGACTTCCGGGCGGATCGGGACCGTCGCCTTGAAGATCAGGGGCTTGCCCTCTTCCGCCTGGACGATCTCGACGTCGGCGTTGGTGAGGGGCAGGATCTCCTTCTCGAGCAGGGCGTCGCGGTACGACGACTGGACGAGCCGGTCGACGGCCTCCTCGAGAACCGCGCCGTGACCGAGGACCGCCTCGAGGACGCCGCGCGGCGCCTTGCCGGGCCGGAAGCCGGGCACTTTCGTCCGGCGCGAGAGCGCGCGGGTGGCCTCGCCGACGGCCTGGGCGAGTCGGTCGGCGGGGACCTCGACCTCGACGAGGATCGTGCTCTTCGGAGCGGGGGTGGTGGTGATCTGCATCGCCCGCGAAGTATAGGGAAGCGCGACGATCGGAGCCGTCTCGCGGCGCCGCCGGGGTCGCGGGGCGCCGTTCGGCGTCGCGCGGCGGCGGCGTCCCGCGGCGGGGGGCCGATCTCGCGAGCCGATGTCTGTCAGACATCGTTTTCGGCGGTTGGCCCTCGAACGAGCGCCGTTCAGGTGCGATCGATGCTCCGCCCGCATCACTCGAGCGGCAACGGGTCTGGATCCGGGCTCAGGGCGGCGGTTCGATGCCGCTCAGGCATCGAACCGGCCGCGGGTTCACGCTTCCGCCCGGAAACAATGCGTCAGGGACATCGGCCACAGGGGACGACGGGGCGGAGCGGCCGGCGGCCGGCGCCGGGCGGCGCCCGGCGCGCCGAGGGCGTGCCACGGCAAGGCGGCCGCGAGCACCGGAACCAGCAGGCTCGGATGCCTGTGAGCGAGGAGCGCAGTGGCCAACGACGCCGTGGTGCGTCCGCGGCGCGCCGGTGGTAGGCGAGAGAGGGGTCGAACCTCCACGTCGCTCACGCGACACCGGCTCCTAAGGCCGGCGCGTCTGCCATTCCGCCACTCGCCCGTCAGGCGAGTCTAGCGGGACGCCGGGGCAGCGTTCCCGCGACGGAGGCAGCCACCTTTCTGCCATGGGTCGTCGTGGCAGACCTTCGTCACGGCTCCGAGCTTGTTCCCGCCGTCGGACCGCCGCCGCCGGCTAACTCATGGGGTCAAGTGTCCGTCGAGGCGCGGGCCAACGCCGCCCAAGGTCGGCATGACCGACCTTGGGCAGGATCCGAGCTAGAGGCCGGCGTCGCCCGGCGCCCCCGAGCCCCCGCCCGACCCGCCGCCGGAGCCACCGCCGGAACGGCGCCGCTCGCGGATCTTCTGGAGCTGCTCGGCGAACGCCGGGCCGTTCGGATCGAGCATCCGCTCGGCGATCTGGCGGCCGCTCCGGATCGCGATCGGGCGCAGGGCGGACAGGGCGACGCCCGTGATGGCGGCCGTGACGCCTTCCTTCTTGCGCTCCTTCTGGCGATCGTCGAGGTACTTCGCGAAGTCCCGCTCGAGCGCGCCGCGGACCTTGCGCCCGTCCGTGCCGATCTTCTTGAGCGCCTTCTCGACGTCCTTCGGCAGGAGCTCGGAGGGCAGCTCCTCCTCCTTGCCGGTGATCGCCCGGCGGGCGCGTCGGAAGAGGCGCTTCGGCCCGCCGACGGCGAGGAACGCGCCACCGGCAGCGATCCCCGCCGCCTTGGCCGGGTTCGCCCGGACCTTGGCCGGGACGTCGACCGCCGCCCGTCCTGCGGCCTCGAGCCGGTCGACCTGGTCGCCGAAGTCCGCCCGGGCCGCTACGACCTGCGCGAGAGCGGCATCCGTTCGCGTGCCCACTCGATCGTCTCCTTCGTGGCCTCGATGGTCCGGGCCGGCCAGAACCGGCCCTTGAGTGCATCCGTGTCGAATCCGCCGCGGGCGACGCCGATGCCGAGCATCACCGTCCAGGTGATCAGCCCGGCCGCGACCCCGATCGCCGCTCCCACCCGGCGACCCGGCGCGAACGCCGTGAGGAGGCCCAGGAACACCCCTGCCAGTGCCCCGCCGATCAGCCCGCCGATCGCGCCTCCGCCACCGCCGGCGACCCCACCGCCGATCAGCCCGAGAATCGCGCCGATCACGGCCAGCCCGACGACCCCGACCACGAGCGGCCGGTATGCAGCATCCATGTTCGGGACGATCGCGTCGGCAAGCGCGGTCCAGCCCCGGTTCGTGAGGTTCAGGCCGAGGACGACGCCGACGACGACGGCGACGAGGAGACCGACGACGAAGGACCCGCCGATCGATGCCCGCACGCCGGGCCGGAGCGCGGCGACCGCTGCGGCCAGGGCGAGGGCGAGCAGGAGCAGGACGCCGAGGAGGATCCCCCAGCCGATCGAGCCGAAGATGGCCTCGCCGAGGAACAGGGGGACGCCGACCGTCACGATCAGCGCGGCGACGAGGCCCGCCGCGACGGCGATCCCGACGAGGATCGCGGCGCGCTTGGCGGCGTCGGCGATGTCGGCGAACTCGGCCTTGGCAAGCTCGAGGTGGGCGCCGAACAACCGCTTCGCCGAGTCGCGCGTGGCGCCGATCTGCTCGCCGAGACCCGGGGCTTCGGTGGGCGCGGGCTCAGGCCCGGGCCCGGGCTCGGACCCCGGCGCGGGTTCGGACGGAGCCGCGGAAGAACCCGCGGCGGGCGGGGGCTCTGCGGCGGGCATCGGATTCAGCGGATCGTCCAGGGTGGGCTCCCGTCGATGTCCTGGGGGACCGGGCCCATGATAGCGGCCAACGGGCCGACGGCCCGACGCGCTGCGCGGACGGCTCAGGCCGCGCTCCCGAACGCCTGATGGCCGAGCCGGTCCGCGGCATCGAAGAAGCCGTACGCCCGCCGGAACGCCGGATCGTGCGGATCCGGACGGCGGCCCGCGGCGGTCCGCCACAGCGACCGCTCCAGCTCCTCGAGGCGATCCGACAGCTCCGCCGGCCCGCGCGGCGCCGGAATGTCGGCATAGGTCCGCCGGCCACCCGGGAACCGGACGTCCTCGTCGGGGATTCGGGGCAGCATCGCGAGCACGAGACGAGCGTGAGCGAGGGCAGCCAGGTTCCACGGCTCGGCGACGCGCAGGGCGGAGGTCGGACGGCCCGTCCGGGTCGCCAGGTCGAGCTCGGCGGCAGCCTCGGCCGCGGCGGCGCGCCGCTCGGCGTCGGTGGCTGGCCCGTCGACCCGGATCGAACCCACCCGGGCCAGCAGGTAGCGCAGCTCGGCGATCCCGACGGACTCGCTCCGGAGCCAGCCGACGAACCCCGCCTGCACGCCCTCGACGTGGGGCAGCGTCCGATCGGACAGGTAGGCGGCGCCGCCGTCCGGCAGAGCCCCCTCCCCGATCACCGCGTCGAGCAGCTCTCGCGTCCGGTGGGCCAGCGCGCGCCACCGATCGAACTCCGAGAAGCCGCTCTGTTCGAGATCGTGCATCCGGCCGCCTCAGCCGCGAAAGATTGATGCCCAGAGCATCGTTGTCCGGAGATTCGGCCGCGATCCGCCCGAGCGGCACGGCGCGAAGGTTCCATCGCACCTTGGCCGATGGTACTCGGCCGGTCCTCCGTCAACGTCGCTCCGTTGGGCGGGCCCCGAGGCGGAGAGCCCGCGAACCGCGGGCCCGCTGCGCTAGTCTGCGGCCATGGCCGTCGCCCGACCCCTCCGGACCGCCGAGCTGCTGAGCATCGGCACCGAGCTGACGGTCGGCGAGACGCGCGACACGAACGCCGGCGACCTGGCCCGGAGCCTGACCGGAATCGGGGTCGTCGTCGGCCGGATCCAGGCGGTGCCGGACGATCTCCCGACGGTCCGCGACGCGATTGCGGCCGCGGTCGCGAGGGCCGACCTCGTCGTCTCGTCGGGCGGGCTGGGACCCACGCCGGACGACCTGACCCGGGAGTCGATCGCGGCGGTCGTCGGCGAGGATCCGGTCGCCGACCCGGAGCTCGAGGCCTGGCTGCGCGAGCTCTGGTCCCGGCGCGGCATGCCGTTCCCCGAGATGAACCTCAAGCAGGCGTGGCTGCTGCCGTCGGCGGCCGCCCTGCCGAACCCGAACGGGACGGCGCCGGGCTGGTGGGTCGAGCGAGCGGACGGCGGGGTGATCGTGGCCCTTCCGGGACCGCCCCGCGAGATGCGCCCGATGTGGACGGACCACGTCGTGCCTCGCCTGGCCGCCCGCGGCTCGGGCGTCCCGATGGCCAGCCGCACCCTGCGCCTGGCCGGGATCGGCGAGTCCCAGGTCGCCGACCTGCTCGGCGAGGCGCTGCTCCGCGCGACCGATCCGATCGTCGCGACCTACGCCCGGAGCGACGCCGTCGATGTCCGCATCTCGGCTCGCGACGTGCCGGGCGAACCTGCTGCGACGACGGCCGCCGACCGGGTCGCCGCGATGACGGATCGCGTGCTCGCGCAGCTCGGCGGCCACGTCTGGGCAGAGGGCGAGACGACCTGGCCCGAGGCGGTCGGGGCGGCCCTCATCGAGCGCAGCCAGGCACTGGCGGTGGTCGAGGTGGCGACGGGCGGGTCGCTGGCGGCGCTGCTCGGCGATCGGCCATGGCTCCGCTTCAGCGAGTCCCTGGCGGCCGACACGGCAACCGCACGCAGCCACGCGAGCGGCGAGGCCCTCGAGCACCTCGCCCGGCGAGGCGCGGAGCTCGGCGAGGCCGAGATCGGGATCGCCGTCCGGGCTCGGCCGCGGGGCGCGGACACCGCGATCTCGGTCGTCGTGGCCGGGCCCGGCTGGGTCCACCGCGAGCGTCGGATGGTGTTCCTCGGCGGTTCGAACGGGCGGATCCGGGCCGGGCTGGCCGCAGTCCACATCCTGCTGACGGCGATCCGCGCCCACTGAGCCTTGGGGGCGCGACTCCGGAGGCGATCCCCCCGTCGCCTGCTGGGCGTCGCGCCGGACCAGCTACCGGTGAGCGGTCCGGTTCAACCCCTCGAGGTCGAGGATCACGATTCGGTCCCGCTCGAGGCGGAGCAGGCCGTCGTCGGTGAACATCCCGAGGAGCTTGTTCACGCTTTGGCGCGTGCAGCCGATCATCGCGGCCAGGTCGCCCTGGGTCAGCGGTCCGGCGAGGCGGATCGCGCCGTCGGCCAGGCGGGTCGCGCCGCCCTCGGCGGCGAGCCGGGCAAGGCGCGATGCCAGGCGCCCGGTGATGTCGAGGAAGTGGAGCTCCTCGACGTGATGGGTCAGGCGACGCACCTCGGCCGCGAGCGTCGCCAGGAGCGCCTCGCGCATGACCGGCTCGGTGGTGATCAGCTCGCGGAAGCGGTCGCGGGCAAGGATGTAGGTCTCGGTCGGCTCGATCGCGACCGCCGTCGCCGAGCGCGGTGCCCCATCGAGCAGTGCCAGCTCGCCGAAGAAGTCGCCCGGTCGAAGCGTCGCGAGGATGGCTTCGTCGCCGGTGTCTGCGGGAAGCGTGATCTTGATCGAGCCGGACATCACGACGAACAGCGCATCTCCCGGGTCGCCCACGTGGAAGACGGTCTCACCGCGCCGGAACCGCCGAACCCGCATCCCGCGGACCAGGTTGGCCAGGCCCTCGGTGCCGAGACCGGCGAACAGCGGGACGCCGGCCAGGGCGTCGCTCATCGACCGGATGTCCACCATGCCGGGATCGTACCGCGCCGGAGGGCGTTGAATCCTGGGCTTCTGGCCCGATTTCGCCGGCGCGCGAATGGTTCGCCGACGCGGGCAAGCCCGGGCGGATCGCCCTGTCAGCGGCCGGACAGGCAGCAGGTCGAGAATCGACTCGACGCAACCTGCCGCGTGGTGCGACCATGCCGCAATGCCGATTTCGTTCGGTTCCGATTTGTGCGCCTGACCGTCGTCGGCAGCGGGACCTCTCAGCCGCAGCCCGAGACGCCCGCGTCCGGCCTGCTGATCGAGACCGACTCGACCGCCGTCCTCGTCGATTGCGGTCAGGGAATCATCCGCGAGCTGATGGGCATCCGGGACCCGCGCGAGCTCGATGCCATCGTCATCGGCCACATGCACGCCGACCACTACATCGACCTCGTGTCGCTCCGGTATCTCCTGCCCTGGGAGGGCGTGGCGTCGGCCCACGTGCCGGTCCTCCTCCCGCCGGGCGGCAAGGCCCGCCTCGATGCGCTCGCGACCGCCATCAGCGAACGACCGCGCTTCTTCGACGATGCGTACAGCGTCCTCGAGTACGACCCGGCTCACCGGATCCACGTCGGCGACCTCACGATCGGATTCGTACCGGGCCAGCACTACGTTCCGGCCTGGGGATGCCTCGTCACGGGCCCGGACGGGGCGCGGATCGCGATCAGCGGTGACACGGGTCCGAGCGAGGCCTTCGTCGAGGCGGCTCGCGGAGCCGACGTCGTGGTCGCCGAGGCGACGCTGGCCGACTCCCGGTTCGACGACCCGCGGCGTGGCCACCTGACGGCCGAGGAAGCGATCGAGATGGCCGACCGGGCGGGCGTCTCGCGGGTCGTCCTCGTCCACTTCCGGGCCGAGCTCCAGGAACGGATCGACCGGATCTGCGCGAGTCGACCCGGGGTGGTGGCCGGCCGGCCGGGCCTCGCCATCGAGGTCACGGCGGCGAACACGCCGGCGGCCGCCCATACCGACGGGGCGCCGGGTCTCGAAGGCATCGGGCCGACCGACGACGGCGCGCCCGCCGACAGCCTCGCGCCGGCCGACGGCCGGTCCGGCGTCCGGATCGTCTGACCCGCCGGTCCCCCGCCCTCAGACCGGGACGCCGATCCTCGCCTCCGAGGCGCGCTCCCGGAGTTCCGCCGCCACCGGTCCGCCGGCCATGTCGGCCGCGGCCGTGAAGTAGGCCGCGGCCTCGGCTCCGGCACCGAGATCCTCGGCCTGCTCGGCGGCCCGGATGAGGAGCGGGATCGCGCGTTCCGCGTCGCCGGCGGCGGCCCGGTGGCGGGCGATCACCCCGACCGAGCTCGTGGGTTGGAGCGCCTCGATCCGATCCGCGACCCGGGCGTGGAGCGTCCGCCGGTCGGGGGCGAGGAGGCTCCGGTAGGCGGCATCGTGGATCAGCGGATGGCAGAACCGCCAGCCGCCGTTCGCATCGAACGGCACGATCATCGCCGCCTCGGCGAGCCGTTCGTAGACCTCGGCGTCGACCGGCTCCCCCAGGACCCCTTCGATCGTGGCCTCCCGGAAGCTCATGCCGAGCACCGCCCCGACGCGGAGCACCGTCCGCGCGTCGGTCGACAACGCGTCGATCCGGCTGCCGAGCAGGGCCCGGAGCGTGACCGGCACGGCGGAGTCGGTTGACTCGCCGATCTCGAGGCGGCCGTCGCTCGTGACCGCGCCCTCGTCGACGATCGCGCGGACCGTCTCGCCGATGAACAGCGGGTTGCCGCCGGTCCGCGCGTACAGGCGACGGACATCGGCCGCGTCCAGGGTCGCGCCGGCGACCGCGCCGGCCAGCTCGCCGGTCTCGTCCTCGTCAAGGCCCTCGAGGACGATCGACCGGACGTGCTCGCCGGTCGGCTTCGCGCGCACGGCATCGGGCCGGCTTCCGACCAGGACGACGAGCGGCAGCCGGGCCGACAACGCGACGAGCTCCTCGAAGATCCCGGCACTCGACGGGTCGAGCCAGTGGAGGTCGTCGACGACGATCACCCGCGGCCCGTCCAGCTCGAGCAGCCGCTCGACGTAGCGGACCGCCACGGAGCGCAGGTCGCGGGCGACGTCGGCCGGATCCGACGGGACGAGGTCCGCCTCGGCCTCCCAGCCGGAGAAGGCCGCGTCCCGCGCGACGGCCGCGATGCCGCCCGCCCAGCGCCGGGCCTCGGCCGGGTCGGCGTCGGCGGTGAACAGGATCTGGCGAGTGAGCGTGCCGGAGTCGGTCCCGTGCTCCTCGGCCACGACCTGGGCGAGCGACCGGGCGAAGCGGTACGGCTGTGCACCGCCGTACGACACGTTGTCCACCCAGGTCCAGGCCAGGCCGGCTCGCCTGGCATCGGCCTGGAACCCGGCGAGGAGGCGCGACTTGCCGATCCCGGCCTCGCCCTCGACGAGGACCGTGGCGCCCGTCCCGTGCTCCCGGAGATCGCTGAGGACGGACCGGATCAGGGCACGTTCCGCCTCGCGACCGACGTACCGTCCCGTCAGCGGGTGCCACGGCTGGAACCCCGCATCGCCGAGCAGCCGCCCGATCCGGACCGGCCGGGTCTGGCCGCGGAGCACCCGCTCACCGAGGTCCTCGATCGCGAGACCCTTGCGCGCGGCCCGGATCGTCGCTTCGTCGAGGAGGATCTCTCCGGGCTCGGCGACGCCCTGGATCCGGGCGGCCGTCGTGACCGCCGGCCCGGTCAGCGACCAGTCCTGGGCACCGGGCACGTCGCGCGGTGCGGCCACGACCTCGCCGGTCGCGATCCCGATCCGGACCTGGAGGGCCTCGCCTGCCGGATCCTGCAGCCGGGCGAGGCCGGCCCGGATCGCGAGGGCGCAGTGGGTCGCCCGGAGCGCGTCGTCGTCATGGGCGATCGGCCAACCGAAGACCGCGAACACGGCGTCGCCGATGAACTTCTCGCGCGTCCCGTCGAAGCCCTGGATCGCGTCGACCATCGCGACGAGGGCGGCGTCGACGCGGTGGCGAACCTCCTCGGGATCGTGCTCGGCAACGAGCCGGACGTAGTCGACGAGGTCCGCGAACAGGGCGGTCACGATCCGCCGGTCGCCCGAGGAGCCGGTCGCGCTCGGGTCCAGGCGCGAGCTCCCGGCGGCGGTCGGCGACGCCATCGCTTCCGAGGTCGCGAAGCTCCGGGCGGTCTTCCGGGCGGATGCCGGCGGCAGCTCGATCGTTGCGCGCGCGGCCGGACCCGAGCCGTCCGGGGCCTGCAGACGGGTCCCGCACTGCTCGCAGAACCGGGCGTTCGCGCCGACGACGGCAGCACAGGCCCGACAGCGCACCGGGCGACTCCTCTTCGAGCTCGCGGCTGGCTCGGCGACCGGCGACCGCCGGCACTGGCCGCTCCGCCGGTTCGTCAGGCGCGGGCAATGACCGGCCCGCGATGCGAGTCTAGCGCGCCGCGCTCAGCTGATCGAGAGGAGGGGCTGCGGATCCGCGGCGGCCGCGCGGACGCTCATCCGGGCGGCGACCGCGCCGGCGACCGCGGTCAGGGCGCGAGCCGCCGGCCCGGGCTCGCGCTGGGCGACGGCCGGCACGCCGACGTCGCCACCCTGGCGGACCGTGATGTCGAGCGGGATGCCGCCGAGGAAGTCGATCTGGTGCTCCTGGCAGAAGCGCTCGCCGCCGCCGCGCCCGAAGATCTCGGTGAGCTCGCCGCAGTGCGGGCAGACGAATGCCGTCATGTTCTCGACCAGGCCGAGAATCGGGACCGACAGGCGCTTGAACATCGCGAGGGCCTTGCCGACGTCGCTCAGCGCCACTTCCTGGGGCGTCGTGACCAGGACCGCGCCGCCGAGTGGGACCGACTGCGCGAGCGTCAGCTGGGCATCCGAGGTGCCCGGCGGCAGGTCCACGACGAGGTAGTCGAGATCGCCCCAGTCGACGTCGCGCAGGAACTGCTGGATCGCACCACCGACGAGCGGCCCGCGCCACACGATCGGCTGGCCCTCCGGAACGAAGAACTGGATCGAGATGCACTTCACGCCGTGCCGCTCGAGCGGGCTGATCTTGTTGTTGGCGGCCGCCTTCGGCTGGCCCTCCACGCCGAGCATCATCGGGATGTTCGGGCCGGTGATGTCGGCATCGAGCAAGCCGACCGCGGCCCCGGCCTGGGCGAGGGCCACCGCGAGGTTGACGCTGACCGTGCTCTTGCCGACGCCGCCCTTGCCCGAGCCGACGGCGATCACGTTCTTGACGTTCGGGAGGAGCTGCTCGGCCTGGCGCGGCGCCGCCCGGCGGACCATCGAGCCCCACGTGAGCGTGACGTCGGTCACGCCGATGGCGGTCAGGGCCGCGCGGGTGTTGCCCTCGATCTCATCCTTGAGCGGGCAGGCCGGCGTCGTCAGCTCGATCGTGAACGCGGCCGTCGTGCCCTCGATGACGATGTTCTTGACCATCTGGAGGGTGACGATGTCCTTGCCGAGCTCCGGCTCCTGGACCTGGCGGAGCGCGTCGAGGATGGCGCCTTCGGTGATGGTCGGCATGTCGATGGGGACCTCGGGGATCGGAGTGGCGACCAAGCTGGATAGGTCGCGCCTTCTGGCAGCCGGTGCGTCGATATCCACATCGTACCCCGGCGTGTCGCAACGAGCCGGTGGGCGTGCCCGGCCGCACGCAACGGCGATGGACGCGGACGGGCGGCTTCGAGGCTGATCCGGTCACCGGGCGCCCGAAACGGCGGCGGACGAGGCGGGACGGCGGCTCCTCCGCTGGTTCGGTCACCGGGCGCCCGAAACGGCGAGGCGCGAGGCCCGGCCGGCCCGATGCGACTGAGCCCCCGAACCGCGCGCGCCGGGCGGTGGCGGCTCAGTGGATCGCTCACGCGCGATTCCGCACCCGTACGTTGGTCTTCGGGCACGAAATTCGAATCACTCGCGTCGTTGCCGCGGCGCACCTCGCATTCTTGACACCCTCTCTCGGCGGCACCTATTCTCGGCCTGCCGCCCGCGTTCGGAGGAGGTCCGTCGGAACGGCAACCCTCGGTC
>Ga0134124_10004071_pt1 | contig 11729 bp, 3 predicted proteins | sample KB304_FD_96880 | JGI IMG/M metagenome (GOLD analysis project Ga0134124, IMG submission 96880) | Terrestrial soil microbial communities without Nitrogen fertilizer from Kellogg Biological Station, Michigan, USA - KB3-0-4 | ecosystem: Environmental > Terrestrial > Soil > Unclassified ... | reverse complement strand
TGAACTCCGACAGCGGTAGTACACGAACTTCTTCCGCGCCAATCCCACCAATAATTGTAATCCACCATTTTCCTGAGTCTTACCGTGCCCTGGATTCGATCGCGAGGGCCTTCTCGATCCAATCCTGCGGCAAATCGCGCTCACCACTATGAAAACAAATTGTTCCATTATTACGGTGCTCCTGGGTGTGTTGCTTTTATTAGTGCCTGAGATTTTCGGCCAGGTGAAGCCGGCGCGGCCGGATCTGCCCAATCTGGACAAGCGCAAAGCTCAAGCCAACACAGCGTTGTCCAAAGAAAAAACCGCCGCGGCCGCCAGCCTGCGCACCCTTATCCCGAGCGCAAAAGTTGATTTCGACGAAATCATTGGCTCGCCGAAAATGGTCTCCGTGCCCGGCGGTTTCCTGAGCGAGCCGAATGGCAAAGGAAAAGCGATTTCCCCTGACACCGCCGCTGTGTTTCCGGCAGACGATCCGTATCGAGTCACCAAAGCGTTTCTCAAAGCGCACAGCGCGCTGTTCGGCCATGGGCCGGAGGTCCTGGTGACCGCCCGAATCAAACGCGAGTTTGTCACGGCGCATAACGGCCTGAAAACCGTCGTGTGGGAACAACAGCTCGACGGCATTCCGGTCTTTGAAGGATTGTTGACGGCGCACACGACGAAGAATGAAGAGTTGGTTAGCCTTGCAAGCCACTTTCTGCCGGATCCCGCCAAAGCCGCGTTGGAGTTCAAGCTTCAGCTTGCCCGGCAGCTCTCCGCGCCCCAGACCAAAGGGGCCGAACCCGCGGTGGCAGACAAGCTAAAGCTTGAACTCCAACCGGCCATCACCGCCCAACAAGCGGTCGCTTCCGCATCTCAAAATCTCGGTGACAAAGTGGCCGCGACGGAAGTGACCGCCGTCGAACGGCAAGCTGACGGCGCGGAAAAGCGCCAGCATTTCAAGGCCGCCGGCATCAAAGGGGAAGCCGACACGCATTTGGTTTGGCTGCCCATGAATCACGCGCTGTTGCGGCTCTGTTGGGAAGTGATTCTCACCAGCCAGTCGCGCGGAGAAATGTTCCGGATCCTGGTGGATGCGCAGAACGGCGCGGTGCTGGTGCGCCATTGCCTGACCAGTTATATCAGCGAGGCGACCTATCGGGTTTATCTGAGCGACAGCCCGTCGCCGTTTTCGCCGGGACATCCGACGCCGCTGACCAATCAACCGCCCCTGGGGTCTCGTGTCCTGGTAGTGACCGATGCGCTTTCCACGCTCGCTTCTCCCAACGGCTGGATCAATGATGGTGTCAACGAAACGCGCGGCAACAACGTCGATGCGCATCTGGATCGCAATGCCGACGACTTGCCCGATTTGCCCCGCCCGCACGGCTCGCCCTTTCGCGTGTTCGATTTTCCTTTGGATTTGACTTCCAACCCGTCGAGCTACGGGAATGCCGCCGTCGTGCAATTATTTTATTGGTGCAATTGGATGCACGATAAACTTTACGAGCTTGGGTTCACCGAAGCGGCCGGGAATTTTCAAGTGAACAATTTCGGCCGTGGCGGCCTGGGCAACGACGCGCTGCAAGCCGATGCGCAGGATGGTTTCTTCACGGATAACGCGAATTTCTCCACGCCGCCGGACGGAACCTCTCCACGGATGCAGATGTTTCTCTGGACGGGTCCCAACCCCAGTCGCGACGGTTCTTTGGACGCAGAAATTATTTTGCACGAGCACACGCACGGCCTGAGCAATCGGCGCGTCGGTGGCGGCGTGGGCATCAGCGCGCTGGTGACTCGGGGCATGGGCGAAGGATGGTCGGATTTTTACGGCTTGGCCTTGCTGAGCGAAACCGGGGACAACTTAAATGGAAACTACGCGACCGGTGGTTACGTGACCTATCGATTGTTCGGGCTGACTGAGAACTATTACTACGGCATTCGTCGCTACCCTTATTCGACGGATCTCAGCAAGAATCCGCTGACCTTTAAGGACATCGACCCGGCGCAGGCCATCGCCCACGACGGCATCCCGTTAAGTCCAATTTCCGGGGGGTTCAATCCTGCTTTCGCCAGTGAGGTTCATAATGTGGGAGAGTTGTGGTGTGTGGCCTTGTGGGAAGCGCGCGCCAGCCTGATCAACAAACATGGCTTCGCGGTCGGCAATCAACTCATCCTCAAGTTGGTGACTGATGGAATGAACCTGGCGCCGGCCAACCCGAATTTTCCGGAGGCCCGCGACGCCATTATTCTGGCAGACCAAGTCAATACCGGCGGCGCCAACGCCGACGAATTGTGGGCCGCGTTCGCCAAGCGTGGGATGGGTTTTAGCGCCACGGCGCCGAACAGTGAAACAACTTCAGGCCTGGAGGAAGCCTACGATGTCCCGGACGATTTGCGAATTACGCCGACGAAAGGCCTGACCGCTAGCGGCCCTGCCGGCGGCCTCTTCAACCCCGCGTTGCAAAGTTATTCGCTGACGAATGTCAGCACCAACCTGGTAATCTGGACGGCTACAAAATCGGCGAGTTGGTTCACGTTGTCGAGCGCGTCGGGCAGCCTGCCCGTAGGGGCGTCTGCCGCCACGGTGGACATTTCGCTCAATGCCGCCGCTAATTATTTTCCAACGGGCATCTACTCGGACACCATCACTTTTTCCAATCATGTCACGGGTCGGACACAATCCCGGCCGGTCGTGCTGCGAGTAGGGCAGCCGGACCATTTCACCGAATCATTCACCGCGGATGATTTTGATCTGGCGAGTGAAACCCTGACGTTCACCCCGGATGGCTCCGCCAGTTTTTATTCCGTCTGCCGGCAGGGAGCTTCGAGTTTCCCCGTGGATCCTCGGGACAGCAAGGAGGTCTTCCTGGGTGATGATTCCTTTTGGCAGATCAATCTCGGCGGAGGAGAGCAGGTCTGGTTTTACGGCAAGAGCAACAGCGTTTTCTACATTGGCAGCAACGGCTACGTGACGTTTGGCGAGGGCGATTCTTCTGTCTCCCCGACCTTGCTCGCTCATTTCCAGCGAGCGCGCATTGCCGCGCTGTTCAATGACTTGGATCCCAGTTCGGCCGGCAGGATTTCCTGGAATCAGTTGGGCGATCGCGCAGTGGTCACGTTTCAAAATGTGCCGGAGTATTTGGAAAACAATTCCAATAATTTCCAGATTGAAATGTTTTATGACGGGCGCATTCGCATCACCTATTTGAGTGTCGCTGCGCGCAATGGGCTGGTGGGACTGTCGCGCGGATCGGGCGTCCCCAGCGGCTTCGCCGAAAGCGATTTCAGCGCCTACGGTGCGTGTTCGCCAAGCCTGACCCTCAGCATTCCGAAAAATGCCACCGAAGGAAACGGCACGTTGACGGCTGAAGGTAAAGTCACTTTGCCGGCACCGTCAGCGGTGGCCGTGGTCGTAGCGCTGAGTTCCAGCGACACCACCGAGGTGACGGTTCCGGACACCGTGACGATTCCTGCGGGCGAAACGACCGCCTCGTTTGATCTGACCATCGTCGATGACACGGCCACCGACGGAACGCAGATTGCGACTCTCACGGCGGCGGCCCCGCAATACAACAGCGCCAGCGCGAATGTGTTTGTTCACGATAACGAAACCGCGACCTTGCGCGTCGTGCTGCCCCCCTCGGCCTCGGAAGATGCGGGCACGGTTCAAGGAACGGTCACGGTCAGCACACCGGTCACCAGCAGCGTCGTGGTGAATTTGATATCGCTCAATCCCTCCGCCTTGCAGGTGCCGCCGTTTGTCGTGATTCCGGCGGGAGAAACTTCAGTCCCATTCACCGCGACGCTCACCGACGATACGCGGATTGACGGAACCGAAATTGCCGGCGTCACCGCCCACGTGGAAAACTGGGGCGATGGCAGCGGCGCCATCGATCTTTTGGACAACGAAAACACCGTCCTGGTTCTCACCGCGTTTCATCAGGCCAGCGAAGGAGCGGGCACGCTGGTCGAAGCCGGCTCGGTCACCATTTCTGGGACCTTGCCTACCAATCTCGTCGTGTCCTTGTCTTCGAGTGACACGTCCAAAGTGAGGGTTCCCGCGTCCGCGACCATAGAGGCTGGAAAAACGGTCGGAACCTTCGATCTGACGCTCGTCGATAATGGGATCATTGACGGCGATCATCTCGTCACCATCATCGCGGAAGCCCCGACTTGGGCCTCTGGTACCGACACGATCAACGTCCTCGACGATGAAATTCCGCCCGTGCCGAGCAATCCGGCTCCTCCGCATCTGGCCACAAACGTCGCGGCCAATGTAGATTTGTCGTGGCGGCTGGGTGACAGCCAGGGCGAATTGATCGTCAATGGCGGATTTGAGACGGGCGATTTGACCGGCTGGTTTGCGCAAAACAACGGGAACGGCAATTTCGTAATCAATTTTGACGGCTTCGATCCCGACAGTCCCGATGGTCCACTGCCACCGTTCGACGGACGATACAACGCCGTAACCGATCCCACCGGACCTGGCCATCGGGAAATTTACCAGGATATAGCCATTCCGACGGATGCAGCCAAGGCCGTGCTGCGTTGGGCCGACCGCATTCGCAATCACGCCGGTGTATTCGCGGACGATCAAAAATTCGCGGTCGAAATTCGCGACCCCAGCAATACCGTGCTGGTGGTGGCTTTCACGACCAAGCCCGGCGACACATTGTTGAGCGATTGGGTGGAACGGAGTTACGACCTTGTCCGTTTCCGTGGACAAACCGTCCGTGTCGTTTTCGTCGAAGAAGACGGCCTGTTTTATTTCAACGCGCACGTGGACAATGTGAGCGTGGAGGTTTCGGCCGCGGCGCCGACGACTTACGACGTCTATTTTGGGACCAATCCCACGCCTGGCCCGCCGCAATTGCTGGGCAACACTACCAATACATTTTGGGATTTGCCCGCACTGACTCCGATGACCACTTATTACTGGCAAATTGTGGCTAAGAGACTGGGGCAAACCATCGGGCCGGTGTGGCAGTTCTCGACGCGCGGAGTGGACCATTTTGAATGGACCACCATCGGTTCGCCTCAGCACGCCACGGTGCCCTTCACCGCGAGCATCACCGCCAAAGACGACCTTAACAACGTGGTCAGCAACTTTACCGGCGCGGTCAAAATTTCCGGACTGACCGGCTCGGACAAAGTTTTTGGCGACGATTTTGAAGACGGAAATTTCGGCGATTGGACCACGGAAGGCGGCAGCTACACCCGCTCGGTGACGACGGCCACGGCCGCCGGCGGCACCCACAGTTTCACCATGATTGGCGGCTCACAGAGCTTTTTCGACGGCATCAGCCATGAGTTGGAGAAATTGCGGCCGCGCCGGATTAATTTTTCCGTGCGTGCCAGGGACAAATTTTTGGCGGGCGGATATTTCGTGGTCGGCACCGGCATCGACAATGCCAGCACCGCGGTGTTTTTTTACCTGAACAACGATGGAACGATGGGAATTTATGAGGACAGCGGCGGAGCGCATAACGTTTCTTATGTGGCGAACCGCTGGTACAGAATCTCGCTGCTGTTCGATTGGATCACCAAGCACGTGGACTTCTTTGTGGATGACGAATTGGTGGAAGCCAGCATTCCTTTTCGCGGCAGCAACGTCAACGAACTCACCAAGCTTTCCCTCTTCAATTATGACAATACCCAGAATTGGTGGGACGAAATCGAATTCCATTCCGGCATTCCCCGGGAACCACTCAGCGTCACACCCGCCAGCTCAGGAGAATTTGTCAACGGCGCCTGGACGGGCAACTTGTCGATGCCGGACCTGGCGTCCAACGCCGTGTTGCGCGCCGAAGACGCCCAGGGGAACAGCGGGTTGAGCAATCCGTTTAAAGTCGGTCCTGCTCCCGGAATGCTCGATCACTTCGAGTGGAGCGTCATTCCGTCGCCTCAATATATCGATATGCCCTTCACCGCCACCATTACCGCCAAGGATCCTTTCAACGCCACGGTCCCTGGCTTCAGCGGGACGGTTCATCTCAGCGGTTTCGCGGCGGGGTTGGGTTCATTCGTGGGCAACGGGGCCGGGACGTCGATCTATCCCCTGGCCACGTTCTTTCACGACGCGCGCAGCCAGGTCATATATCTGGCGAGTGAAACCGGGCCGGCAAGGCGGTTAGCCGGGTTGGCGTTAAACGTCGCGACTGTCCCGGGTCAAACGCTGAACAACTGGACGATTCGGATGAAGCACACCACCCTGAGCAGCTATGGCACCCGTTCCTGGCAAGCGACCGGGTGGACGACGGTTTTCCAGCGATCCGTCACCATCGTCTCCAACGGTTGGGCGAATTTTTTCTTCACCGCTCCCTTTGATTACGACGGCACGAACAACTTGATGATCGATTTCAGTTTCAACAATTCTGCCTACTCTTTCGACGGCGAATGCCGCGTCACCGCGACGCCCACGATTCGTTCCATCAATTTCCGCTCCGACAGCAACGACGGCGACCCGCTGACGTGGACGGGGACAAGTCCGGCAGCTTTTGGAAATAACTTTATTCCGAACCTCCGATTGCAAACATTCCAGCCGCCGGTTGCAATCGTGCCGCAAGATTCGGAAGCGTTCGTCAACGGGAGTTGGACGGGCAGCGTCGCCATTCATGATCCGGCCGCCATCAACTATTTGTTGGCCGATGACCTCAATGACCACACGGGCGTAGCCAATAGTTTCGTCGTCGGCCTGGCGGATGATCTTTCTCTTATGATTTCCGACTCGCCCGACCCGGTGCTGGCAAGTGAAAATGTGACTTACGTTCTCGGCGTCACCAACAGCGGGCCTGGGGAAGCCACGGGTGTGATCATCACCAATCTCCTGCCAGGCAATGCGACTTTCATTTCCGCGACGTCGTCCTCAGGAAATATCACCATTGCTGACGGCAGAGTGACCTGTGACCTCGGCGCTCTGCCAGGTACGGTCGGCGCGAGTCTCACCATAGTCGTCAGCCCGATGGCTGCGGGAACCATCACCAACCAAGCCACTGTGACCCGGAACGAACCAGACCTGGAACTCGCCAACAATTCCGCTTCGGCAGTCACCACCGTGGTCCTGCCAAGCCTGACGATCGACGAAGTCACCGTTACGGAGGGCAACTCCGGAACGATGGATGCGCTGTTCACCGTGCGGCTCTCAATCGCCAGCAGGCAAGTCATCACCGTCAACTTTGCCACCGCTAACGGAACGGCAGTCGCCGGTCAGGATTTTGTGAGCACCAATGGCGTCCTGACTTTCAACCCGGGCAACCTCGCAAAAACCATCGCGGTGCCGATCATCGGTGAAACCCGTTACGAGGCGAACGAAACTTTCCGAATGCTCTTGTCCGCTCCGGTCAACGCGACCCTCGCCACGACGCAAGCGACGGCCACGATTAACAATGATGATCCGATCCCGCTGCTTTCGATCAACGATGTGACCGTCACAGAAGGCAATTCTGGGGTCACCAACGCCATCTTCACCATCCATCTGTCCGCCCCCAGCAGCCAATCCGTGACCGTCCATTATGCGACGGCCAACGGCACCGCGGTCGCTCCCGGCGACTACGTCACCGCGGGCGGCAATCTGACTTTCACGGCGGGCCAAACCAACAAAACCGTCACCATCAGGGTCAATGGCGACGCCACCAACGAATTGGACGAAACGTTTATTGTTGCCTTGAGCGACGCCGTCAATGCGAACCTGGGGAAAGGCCGGGGCTTCGGCACCATTGTGAACGACGATCCGATTAACATCGTCCCGGCCGGTCTCTCTTTGCTGGCAGAGAATTGCTCTCCCACCAATGGGCTGGTTGATCCGGGGGAAACCGTTACCATGAGTTTCGCGCTAAAAAATGCCGGCTTCGGTGATCAGACCGTCAACTTAACGGCCACGCTGCTGGCCAGCGGAGGCGTCACCTCGCCCAGTGCTCCCCAAAGTTACGGCGTGTTGGCTGTGGGCGGTTCAGCCGTATCCAATTCATTTACTTTTAGCGCCAGCGGCGTTTGTGGTGGCACCGTGACCGCCACCCTGCAACTCCGGGATGGAGCCAGCGATCTTGGCACCGTCTCGAATGTTTTTCGGATGGGCGGTTCGGGAATAATTTATTCGGAAAATTTCGATAGCGTGGCCCCGCCAAATCTGCCGTCGGGTTGGACCGCAGCCTTGACCGGCGTCGGCGCCGCCTGGATCACCTCAACCAATAACCCAGATGGCGCGCCCAACGCGGTCTTCGCGCCTGATCCCGCCAGCACCAGCGACAACGTGCTGACCTCACCCGGCATCCCCATTGTCACTGCGGGCGCGCAAGTCACGTTCAGGCACAGCTACGCTACCGAAGCCAGCTTTGACGGCGGCCGTCTGGAAATCTCGATCGCCGGCGGTCCGTTCATGGAACTCACCGCCGCTGGTGGCAGCTTCGTCGATGGCGGTTACAACGGCGCCATCAGTGGCTCACCAGCATGGACGGGCAACTCTTCAGGATTCATCACCACGATTGCCAGCCTGCCACCCGCCGTCGCGGGTCAGAACGTTCAGTTTCGATGGCACCTCACCAGTGACCCCAGCGCGGGCGGAATCGGCTGGTACGTGGATTCTGTGTCCTTGACCGATTTGACTTGTTGCGCACCTCCGGTCGCCCCGGCCCTCCTCGCGCCGGTTCGGATCGGGAGCATTTTTAGTTGCACGTGCGCGACGGTCGCCAACAGAATTTACGTGCTGGAATACAAAAATTCATTGAGCGATTCCAATTGGCAGCCGGTCCAAACCAAACCTGGCGACGGAACGATGCAGTTGTTCACCGACTCCGAGGCTTCGAATTCACACAGGTACTATCGAATTCGTGCGGAATAGACAGAGTCAGCAGCGCGGCGGGCCTGGCCTAATCCGCAGTCTCATCTCCATCGGGCCCAGCACTGACATCGGCGCAGACGCCGCGTTTGGCTGAAGCGACGAAGTCGAGCATGATTCGGGCAGTCGCGCTGGCAAATTCCTTTTTCGCGGCCGCCAACGCCACGCTCAGTTTTTGCCCGCTCCGAAACAAAGCATGATAGAGCCGTTTCAATTCCAGCCGCTGTTCACCGGTAAACCCGGCGCGACGCAGCCCCACCGTGTTCAATCCGCAAATGGCATTGATGCCTCGCGCGATAGTGAACGGAGGCAGATCTTTGCTGACGCCGGAACCGCCTTGCATCAGAGCCATCGTCCCGATGCGGGTGAACTGGTGAACCAGGCAATGGCCGGAAATGAATGCGCGGTCCTCCACCGTGACATGTCCGGCCAGGAGCGCGCCGTTGCACAAAATGACCTGATCGCCGAGTTGGCTATTGTGTCCTACGTGGCTGGCGGCCATGAGAAAATTGCGCGAGCCGATGACGGTGTCCTCGGTCATTTTATTTGAGCGATGAACGGTCACGAATTCCCGGAAAACGTTGTGATCGCCGATACGCAAGCGCGTCGACCCGCCTTGAAATTTCAAATCCTGCGGCGCATCCCCAATCACACAGCCCGTATGAAAAATATTGTATGCTCCGATCGTCGTCGCGCCGGTCAAATGGACGTGTGGCCCAATCTGGCAACGCGGACCAACAACCACCTGCTCATCAATGATCGCGTAAGGCCCTACACTGACCGTGGCATCAAGTTGTGCCTGGGGATGTATGATGGCCGTCGGGTGAATCATGCTGGCGCGGGGGAAAGGCTCAAGGCTGAAGGCTGAACGTTGAAATCCTTTTTAGCATTTAGCCTTTGGACTTTAGCCTTTAGTTCAAGTCGAGGCCTTCCCCTCGGAAACCTTGCGCAAGAAATCAAAAGGTTCATGGGGTCATGAGTAAAAATAGCCAAGCTCGCGCAAGGAAACGAAATCCCGAGGCCGTTCCGTCGTGGCACGCCCGATAATGATGTGATCCAGCACATCAATTTTGAGCAATTGTCCGGCGCGGATCAAATCGCGCGTCACCTTAATGTCCGCCTCAGAAGGAGTGGGATCGCCACTCGGATGGTTGTGGACCAGGATCACCGCTGCGGCATTGCAACTGATGGCCGATTTAAAAACTTCCCGGGGATGGACGAGGATCGTGTCCAAAGTTCCTTGCGAGATTTCTTCCACGCGAATCAGCTTCCGGCGCGTGTTGACCAGCACGACTTGGAAATTCTCCACTTCATACACGCGGTTTTTTTCCCGCAACAAGTCGGCGATGCGTTCCGGGGTGTCCAGCAGCGGCAATTCGTGGCGCAACTCTTCGGCCATGCGGCGGGCCAGGGTGAAGGCCGCTTTCAAGGCGATGGCTTTGTCGCGGCCCACGCCTTTGATCGCCCGCAGATCGTCCAGCGACGCGCGCGCCAGATTCTCCAGCAGCCCAAATTTGTTCAGAAGTTGTTCGGCGATGTGAATCGCGGATTGGCCTTTCATGCCGGTGCGCAACAGAATAGCGATCAACTCCGCATTCGACAACTGATCGGCGCCGCGAGCCGCCATCCGTTCGCGGGGCCGTTCGTGGACGGGCAGGTCGTGGATGCGCATGTGGTCGGGCATAGTGATGGCCGAAAAGCTAAACGCTAGAGGCTAAAGGCTAAAGTTCATTTTCAGCATTCAGCCTTGGCCTTCCTGCCTGGCGGGCCGGTTCAGTTCGGCGGTTTCGCGGCCAAATCGATTTCGCCGTTTCCGGTCTGCAAGTCTTCCGGCACGAGGAAAGGAGCGAATTCGTTGCGCGCGTGTGGGGGAATGCGCGCTTTGAACCGGGCGGTGGCTCCGTCATAGTTGCGCTCCACCACTTGGCCTATGGTGTGCAACCGGGCAATGACTGCGGTGTCTTCATGCGGCACCGTCAGCTCGACCAAATCCCGCGTCGGACGCAACAAGCCTCCCAATTCAGCGAGCAACCCCGGAATGCCTTCGCCAGTTTGGGCCGAGATCGCGACCGCGTGAGGAAATTTTTCCAATTGTTGTTCCCAGCCGTTATGAGCGGGGCAACGGTCAATTTTGTTGAAGACCATCAAGGTCGGCTTGCCGGCGGCCCCAATTTCCTCCAGCACCGTGTTCACCGCCGCGATCTGCTCGGTGGCCTGAGGATGGCTCAGATCGACGACGTGCAACAGCAAGTCGGCTTGCACAACTTCTTCAAGCGTGGCCTTAAATGCTTCCACCAAACCATGGGGCAATTTGCGGATGAAACCAACCGTGTCGGTCAACAACGCATTTTGGTTCGTTGGCAAACGCAGTCGGCGCGTCGTGGGGTCGAGAGTGGCGAACAATTTGTCTTCCGCCAGCGCCTGAGCGCCCGTGAGCGCGTTGAGCAAGGTTGATTTGCCGGCGTTGGTGTAACCGACAATCGAGGCCAGCGGCCAGAGCCGGCGCTGGCGGCCCGCGCGTTGCGTGGATCGTTGCCGGCGGACGACGTCCAGTTCTGCTTCAATCTTGGTGATGCGCTCCTGCACGCGGCGGCGGTCCGTTTCCAATTGGGTTTCCCCGTCACCTCTCATGCCGATGCCACCTTTCTGTCGCGACAAGTGCCCCCAGAACCGGGTCAAGCGCGGCAGCAAATGCTGCAGTTGCGCCAACTCCACCTGGAGTTTGCCTTCTCGGGTCCGCGCGCGCTGGGCGAAAATGTCCAGGATCAGCGAAGTGCGGTCGAGCACTTTGCATTCGAAGACGCGCTCCAAGTTGCGGCTTTGGGCGGGCGACAGTTCATCGTCAAAAATCACCGTGTCGACGTCTTCGCTTCGACAGAATTTCGCGAACTCATCGGCTTTGCCGCTGCCGATG